>Ga0307474_10001310_pt1 | contig 18111 bp, 38 predicted proteins | sample atmos_gasesECM1C_2_FD_203312 | JGI IMG/M metagenome (GOLD analysis project Ga0307474, IMG submission 203312) | Hardwood forest soil microbial communities from Morgan-Monroe State Forest, Indiana, United States - atmos_gasesECM1C_05 | ecosystem: Environmental > Terrestrial > Soil > Temperate... | reverse complement strand
TATGGATTTGCAATCTTAAAATCTTGCGTTTATAATAAAAAAGTGCAACAGGCACTAAGCAAAGATAGGTCGATAGGGGAGTATGTATCTGGCAAGACTAAAATTGTGCTCAATGGCCGCATGTGCGAGGCGGCCATTATGGACAATTTTGTCCACAACATAGGGGACTAAAATGACTGTTAGTATAACCTTCGATAAATCCGATTTTCCGAATCTTTACAATCTCAACGAAGCTTTATCACGTTTTACCAGCGGACCAAGGAAAAATAAACAGGAAGAATACCCGGTAGAGATCCACAACTACTACACCATGGAACAATTGCGACAAGCAGAAAAATCTTTGCAAGGGATTACCAAAGAGAAAATAGAAATATTGCTTGTTGGTGATGGAAAGGAGATAGGAGAAAAAACACCAGAGTTTGACGAGTTACTATCTCGTAAACCAGAATTAAACCTCGTATATGAAATGCTAGGGTTTATGATTTAACATTCTGCGACCTACTACATGTAGTAGGTCGCTTGATACAGAGTAGTCATAGGTTTTTCCTATGACTAGATTCTCGATAACCATCCCCCCAACAATCATCGCTTAGTTCTTTTTATAATTAGATATTGCTATCCGAAATTGCTTTTATTATAATTTGTACGCTGGCGCACCTAAACGCCCCAGCTTTAGGGGACGAGAGCAATGGCTACTTTACATCCTCTTCGAGACAAAGCAGAAAAGCTGCAAGCCATGGCATTGGATCTCAGCATCCCAAAAGCGGAAGCTGATCTATTTGCGGCGAAGGCTATAAAATACTGGGAAATGTATCTAGTTTATCTCGATACTGTGACTCCGGCGGCGAAGCCACCAAGACCACGGCCAGTAGTGGTGAAAGAGACAATCTATTCACCAACTTTTAAATCCCAAACTGTTGTCTTTTCTGGATTTCGAAACGCCACTTGGGCAAGAACTATAGAAAAGAAAGGAGGTGTATACAAAGAGAACCTTACAAAAGACGCTACCATCCTCGTAGTAAACAACGCCATGACGAACAAGAAAATGAAAGCTATCGCATGGGGTATCAAGATAATGACACCGGAGCAATTTTATAACTTGCTCGCAGCATAGGAGTTATAACTTGCTCCCCACTAAAGGAGCACAGCCATGACTATCGGGATAATCTTCGACAAATCGGATCTACCGAATCTCTTCAACCTCTACAAGAATCTATGTGATTTTCATAGTGGAAAAAGAGATTGTCTGCTAGAAAAGGAGGACTGGCCCGCAGAGATCCACAAATACTATACGCTAGAACAGCTATTTCTGGCGGAGAGTTTCCTGCAAAATATCATGAGAGAAGAGAAAATAATACTACTAATTGGTGATGGGAAGGCAAAAGAAGGGGAAAAAACCCCTTTATATGACAAATTATTGGCTCGTCGGCCAGAGTTGAAACTGATATCAGAGATGCTGGATAACATGGTATAGATTCCTGCCACAATTTAACCACATTTTAACCACAATTGCTTGCCTTGAAAAAGCCACAATCTTTTTCTATTTATAGATTTGGAAATTTTCAGGAGATCACAATGATCGGTATCCTCTACCTCGAGATACTCTCCCCAGAGAAAGAGTGGAAGATCTTACGTACCCTGTCCTATGGGAGTGGGTCGAGAGACTCTGAAGAAAATATCAGGGAAGAATTGGAGGAGAGACGTTACCAGTGGAGTAATACTGTTTACAGAGGGGGGAATTTTAGGATTGTGAGGGAGGCGTGGACGGGGAGGGGGGTGGATAGGCAAGTAGTGTCGTAGTCATCCAAAATAAGGACCGTGGGCAGCGTTCTCCATTCTAGGCTACCCCTTTGCCGAAAGATCTAACTTTGCCGTCCTACGTCTTACTGTGTGGACGCAATAGTCATTTCAACTCCTTGTCTCTCTAATATCCTTGGATCTCTAAACATTTTCATCTCTTCTCGTCGGTTTATATTAGCAAGAAGAAAATAATATCCTCGTTCAGACATGTCGTAAGACAATTGATTTTTTCTCTTGTATTCTTCAGAAACTCTGAAGAATGGTGAAAAATTTTCATTCAATCTTTCTATAACTGTCCTAATATAGATATGTGATACCTTCAATTCTCTGGCCACCAATAGAGAATTGGTGAAATAAACAAAGAAATCGTAAGGGATTGAATTCGAACTATTCTTCAATCTCTCGAGATCATAAGGATTGAGTTTTTTAAAATCAAAATTCTCAACAAACTCTACAGCTTTTTCAAAATCAATAGAAAACCAACCACCCCCAGAGAATTTGTGAATAAATCGTCTCTTGAAACATTCAGCTAAAATATTTGCATCAATCAAAGATTGAGTCAATCCTATCTTAACTGGTTTAAATCTCAGAGAACTGCAAACTCCTCCAATTCTGGATTTGGGGACTTGAGATATCCCCACCCAAACTTTCTCTCTCCTATCTACGATAGCAAAAGCTTTTCCTAAAATTTCTAAAGGATCTTTCTCAAATCCAGTTAGAGAAATTTCAGGAAGATCTTTTATTCTAGAAAATATTCTTACGCTCAGCTTCATAGTCCATATTTTAGCTCAAATTATTACTTCTGTAAACCGATTATTGGATCTTATTAAAAACTTTTTTTTTCTGTAATTTCCAGGGAACCTTTGAATTCCGCCGTATATACCTGCGCGCGTTGTATTCTTATTGGAATATTAAATACAACGCCCACCCGGACGCGTGTGCGCGCACCCCTGTACGCGCGTAGAAGAATCCATTCAGCCAATCCTTCCTCGTCCTTTTCTCAAGGTTTTTGTAAGAGAAGATTGTTATTATCACAGCGTCTGTGACACCAATAGCAGTCTAATAACCAATAGCGCGCCTTAAACTGCGAGAAGCTCCTTGGCTGATCATACCCAACCACGAAATCCGGGACGGTAGACTCAGCAAAGAAGCTTCAATACTCCCTATACCAGAGCCCAACCCTCCTGTAAAGACCTTTTCTTAAATTATTTTAAATTTTCTTTCTTTCGCTCGGCAAGATATTTCCTTATCGGTCTCAACGACACCGTAAACCTCTTAGAAAAACTCCCCTTCCCCCTCCAAATCCCCGGTTTATCCCTCACATCTAGCATATAAGAAAGAATCTCCTCTTCTGGGAGATCATCAAACGATGTGTCATATTTCTCGATTTCCAGAGAAAATTGAGAAAAAGGATCTATCCCCAAATGTCTTGCTTTCGCCATCCTGTATAGATCCCAATTGTTGAATTGTCTCCCACCATTACTCATTATGATCTCCTGCCAACCTTCCGTTATATCCTTATCCGAAATCATATAACGTCTATCTTTGCTTAGGAGCCTCCCTGGTCGGCCTCCTCAATCCGCAGTGATAAACCACCAATTCGTGGGATAGATCAAACAAGTCCGCTACGATTTTGATCCCAACTTGGGCAGCAGAAGAGTGATTTACATCTAGATCATAACCATTGTCGATCAGCACGTCGAGTGCTCGTCCGTAGGTTATCACCTTCTTTTTCATTTCTCCCTCTCCATCCTTATCTTTAAAGATTTGGATCAACCGATTATACCACGCCAGTCTTTTCTTGACTCGTTCACGATATTGTTTCTGTCGTTCAGCGTTAGATAATGCCATTTTCTGTTCTCCGTTACATGTCCGTTACATGTCCGTTACAAACGCTCGGTGCCATTGGCCTTAGCCGCCCGGCGTTGCCTTGCCGGAACGCCAGCAATCGCTTGGCGGGTTGTACTAGCTCGTCGGTATCCTTGTCGTTGCGGGCGATGACGTACTCCTTGAACGGCGAGAACGCATCGTGAAGGCCCCACAGCGCCGGTTGCGGGTCTTTGACGCCGAACCCGCGCGGATCGACTACACCAATCATCGCGGAGTCCGCCGCAAGCGCAACATCATTCCGATTCGGTTGGCGCAAGGCCCGAACGGATATCATCCAACCAAGTGCGCGCTGCTGGTCGCGTGGGACATGACTTTGACGCCCCCGATCGAGAAGACGTTTCAACTCAGCAAGATTCATTCGTGGGAGGATTTACCCGACCACGTGTGACGACCGCGCTCGGCGGCTCCGAGCAATCAAGGAGAATACCTAATGATAAAGCCTACACCAGGACGAATGGTCAATGTCTTTCCCGGCCGCAGTTGGGCCGGCGCGCATTCACACCACGAATTGAGACAGCCGCTCGCTGGCATCATCGCGCATGTCTGGTCGGACAACATGATCAACATCGCCTACTTCGACTCCGAGGGCGAGCATTACAGCAAGACCTCGGTTTACCTGATGCAACCGGAGCACCAGGGGGCCAAGCCGGAACACGGGCATTGCGAATGGATGGACTATCTGCCAACTAAGTTGTTTAGCAACTAAGCTTGTTTGCTTAGCAATTAAAACATGTTTGGAATGTGGTTTTGACTGTTGCGCCGCCTTGCGGACGCAGCACGAAAGTCGAGTCCTCGCGGATCGATTCCACCACGACGCGGGTGTCCTCGACGTAGAAGTCCTGTCCACGCTTCAACGATAGCACCAAGCCCATGTCATCGATCCTTTTGTTCAAACTCTCGCGCGTCAGCGTCGGTCATGCGCACGCTTCCGATACTGCGGCCGTTGTGGAACAGCGTCAGCACGATCGCGTCGGAATTGACGGCGCGCACCACTTTCAGCCCCATCGCCGCGTTCGGCTGCCGCGCATTGGCGCGCTGTCCAGTCATGGTTATCTCGCCGGACATGCCGCCGAGCTTTTCGAACAGCACCTTCTCGACCTTCTCACCGGCCATGACTCACCCCTTTGCTTTCTTGACCGCCGAGAACAGCGCGTACTCCGCAGGAACCGCCGACGGACAGCTATCGGTGACGGCGTAGCCCCACTTTTGCAGCTTGCTGGTGTTGAACAGGCAATTGGCGATGGTCAACCCCTTCAACTGCTTTCGCCACTTGAACAAGCCGTTGTGCAAAACCTGCACCGCCCAATCCGACACTACATCCGCATCATTTTGGGTAGTCGTCTATCAGATTTCAGGCCCGTTACATGTCCGTTACATGTCCGTTACATGTCCGTTACATGTCCGTTACATGTCCGTTACATGTCCGTTACATGTCCGTTACATGTCCGTTACGCTTTCAATCCACTCTCGCCACTTCCCACGCACCATTTTCCCCTGGCTGTACCACCAAAACAAAACTATGTTGATAAAAGATCACACGTTCCTCTCGCAGATAAGTCTCTGCCAATGGCTTCAACGGTGGGTCTTCTGGATACTGTAGCGTCATATCTTCTCTGTTCAACACATGACCTTTGAATGGTCTCCATCCACCGCCATGTTGATACGCTCGATCTATCTGCTTCGCAGCAGATAATGGATCCTCATCATCAAGAAACTCTGGAAGGAACCCCAAACCACCAATCCTCATTCGAGAATCGAGCATTTTCCACTCTGGTCTCATTTTCTTTTCTCCACCTTGTAAACATAAATCAGAACAACAAACATCATAGATGTCGCAGCTATCACCATGGCGACGATCTCAGAGAAGATACTTGTGGCCCTGATGGCGATGACAGTCCACGAGATAGCCGCCACAATCCACCATGCGCGGTGTGTTATGAATGCTCGTATATCCATTCTATTCCCCTTCCCCTGTCGATCACGGCATAAACCAAGCCACGAACAAACAAAGCCCCACAGCCCCCGCGCACACGAGGATCAACTCGAACCAGTCCAGTAGAATACTCTCGAACGCTTCCATCATGTTACTCTCCCCTAATTTGGCCGTTGAAGTTTGACACAAACCGAAGGCCAGTTGGTAGTGTCCATACAATGATCTAACCCTTTCTTGGCAGCATACTCTACCAATATCTTCGAAATCTCTGCTATCTCCTCACTATCAAAGCCGTCAAGAGCAAATTCTATTGGTCTCTGAAAATCCTCTTCTGCATCATCTAGACTACTCAAAAGTTTGTACAGATCTCCATACTCACCTCTTATCTTCGACATTTTAAGTACAGGCACATTGTCATCCATCCTGCTTCTCCGTAAATACCTTATGGTTGGTTATAAGCTATTATCTTCTTCCCATTATCGATCACCCATGCCATGACTCCCCAACCCCACAAATTAGAGGTCGTTATACATCCTAAAACAAAATGCTCACCAGCAGGGATATCCCAGTCATTATCCTCTGCAAAAGACATTCGTTTCATTTCTACATGAAACTCTCCATAGAACTCTCCACTACCACCACGATATTTGATGATCGTCCCAAATTCGCTCGGCTTTTCCATTTCTTTCCCCTATCTCTATACGCCCAAATTGGGCGCATATTTATAATAAAACATAGACTTTTGGATGGCAAATTCTTATTTGCTATCCATATGTCCCCCTGCTATTATAACATCGACGCGCCGAAGGCGCGACGAGGATAGAAGGATCCCACCATGTTCGTCCAATCTTATTCTTTCCCAGAGGGAGAGAATACTCCCCCAGAGATCATCCCTACTTTGGATCACGCACTCACAATGCAAGAAGCCTTCAACATCGCCTATATCGGTGTTACCAGACAAGGAAAGAAATCCATCAATGGTTCTGGGTGTGCATATCGTGGTTGTCTCAACACCAAATGCGCGATTGGATTTCTGATTCCTGATCAGGAATATCAGCATGACTTTGATTCAGGGATAGCTCATATTTGTTATATTTCTGAAAAAGTCAGCACCCTTAAGAAACTCCCCTACAATTTTATTAGAGAACTGCAAAGCGCTCATGACAGCGCTAGAGACCAGGTTTTTGTTACTGACTTCCAAGCAGCAATGGGGAAAATAGCCAAAGAGCATTCTCTGGTCATTCCATCACTCCAGTTCTTGAATAAAAAGGAGATCACCATGTTCGTCCAAGAATATCATCTTCCAGTTCCTGCTCAGCAGGAACTGGACCATGAGTTCACAATGCAAGAAGCCTTCAACATCGCCTACATCGGCGTACTCAAACAAGGACACCAATCCAAACCTTCCCCTAATGCTCCCTGTCGCTATCGGTATAGAGGTGATCGTTGTGCTCTTGGCTTCCTGATCTCCGATAAAGAATACCAGCCTGCTTGGGATAAACACTCAACTCTACCAGGGACTCTCCAAAAACTTATTCCTTCTTGGAAGAATCTCCCAGTCAGCTTCCTAAACAATCTCCAGAGTTATCACGATGGGTGGAGCGACAGATTCTCTCAAGATTTTCCCACATATTATAAAGAAGTTATGACCCGTTACGCTCAGGCAAATGGTCTCTCACTCCCTATTTTATAGGGAGTGATCTATAAATAGAGAGTAAGGAGAGCTGTCATGGACCCATTACCCACCATCTTAATCATGGCAGCTCTTATCATCTTTGGTTGCTTACTCTCTACTTTGTAGAGACTCTACATGGTAGAGAATATCTATAAATAGGAAGTACCATATGAAACTGAAAAATTTCATAAGCGGGTTAGAATTACTCGGCAAATACTATGATGATGATTCCTATTGCATCGGTGCTGAACATGATCAATTCTTCGCTTATGCAACCAGTCGTCCGTTATCAGTTCAGGATGTAGTTAAAATGTTTGAGTTAGGCTGGTTTCAGAGTGAAACTGATGACAATAAATATGATGCACAGGATGGATGGAGCGCATTTGTCTAAATATTTAATATCTGCTATGGTAAGAGTCGTAAACTCCGGATACGCCTCTGTTTCTGTTTTTGACATGCGTCCGGGGTACAGACATATAATTCTAATTTTACAATAGCTTTTATGTGTGCTACATTGTTGCACCTATTTATAGGCGCAACAAGGGAGCACAGAGAATGAAATTCCTTATCTTCCTCATAGGTCTAATAATCACATTTCCTTTATGGGCACCCCTGCTTATCCTGCTCAACATGTCAGCCCATCACGAACCAGACCACAGTGCGGATTGGATACTGCAAGGTATGAATTCTCAAGCGTACATCGACCATATCCACCAAATGTGTATAGACCAACATAAGTGCGTTAAATGAAACTAGGACGTACCTGTGCAATTTGTGGCAAGTCTGATGGTACAGTCACCTACGGATTTAAGACTGCATTACGGATGGCTGGATTGCCAAATTGGAAGGATGATAAGGCACACCCGAGATGTGTTGCTGCGCTAAGAAGGGGTACACTTCGTATTGGAAAGGCGACTTTCCAAGATAAATGAGAGAGGATCTGGAGGTCTTCGATGTCAGTTCACTGACATCGAAGACCTAATGCACTTGTTGTCTAATAAATCCCCATTGTCTTAGACAGGTAAAGCATGAAGATCCTCTGCCATTTGTCTTTCTAAATTTTTTCCTAAAAAATTTAGAAATAAGAAGGACAAGCCCATGGATATCAACGAGAAACAAGCTACGAAAGTTTTGGATGGGGATATCACAGCACTTCTTTCAGCATTCCATTGGTCCGACTCACCACAGGGTTCAGAGTTTTGGAGTAATATTTATCACAGGATAACACCATTGACAGAACACCACAAAGATATCATCAGAGCATGGTTATCTATCCCTGTTTCTACAGAAACAGAGAAAGATAAATGGGACCCAGAGAATTGGGGCGTTTAAGAAACAGAAAGGACAACCGATGCCAGAATTCAAAGTAATCATCAGAAATGACGAATTTTCCAACAGATGGGAAACAATCTACGATTGGGGTCCTCAAGATGGAATGAACGTTATCAGTGTTCTCCTGTTCAGGAGTTATTTAGATTTCTTGGTATCTAAAGGTCACGACCTCCTCGAAGAGGAGGTCGTTAACAAGTTCCTCAACGTTTGCAAATGTCTGCAAAGAGATAACAAAGGTGCAGAAGAAAAAGAAATAAAGATTGAGTTGGTCAAACTTTCACCCTCTTCTTTTGATATTCAAAACAATGAGAGAACATTTCATTAGGAGAAGAAAATGGTAAATACAGAATCCCCCGCCAACAAGATCATTATCACCATCGCCAGAACAATAGGCATATCAGGACTATGTCTAGCTATGGGCCTCTGTTCCTTTGGATTTGGCACCTTTCCAAGTGCTGAAGGACATGCGGCCTATTCCTTCGGAGCTCTCCTGGTTGTGTTAGGATGGCTCTATGAAAGATTTGGCCATCTCGTGGGATGGGGGAAGAAATAATGCATATTCTTTCAGCTAAAGAAAAATCAATGAGATTCCCCATTAGGACATCTAATCAAGAACCAGAGAGTCTGCAAGAATTTCGTCTCGAAATTATTGCATTGCGCGCCGAAGTCAAACGACTCCGCGCCACAGTGGATAATCTTGTTAGATTGGCCTACGGACGCTTTTAGCGTCCATATCACACTACATTCTCCGAATAAGGGCTGCTAGAAATCATTACCCTACGAAATCTAGAATAAAACTGGTCTATAAATTCTTTTTTCCTTACGATAAAATTTTCCTTGAGAGGAATTTTATCGTAATGATCCATACAAGAGATCCCCACAGACGTTACACTTCTTCTCCCTGTTAAATACCTTATATCTCTTTCAATATGGCGAATAAACTCGCCATAGTCAAAATGACCAAATCTTAAAGGTCCTTGGAACTTATTGTGTATGTTGGTCTCATCATTATGAAATTTTTCTAAAATTTCATGAGAAAGTGGCCCAACTCCATGCCGTGTAACATATGGTCTCGTTATATAAATAACATCTAATGTTGGCGTGCTCATTTCACTCAATAATTCGGTGACATTTTTTAATCCAGTGTGGGAATTAGTTAGATGAGGGAAATCATTTTGATTTCCTTTATCTAACCTCAATCCTTGGGCTCCCTCAAAAATTATATGCCGATAATTTTTCCAAGAATTAGAATTAATTGTAATATTTTCCATTAGATATTCAATGTCTTCGAGATATTGATAAATAATATCATTATTATTCAGTATATCTGACCATATCTTATCAACTTTGGAACTTCCAAGAGTTTCCAACCGTGAGAGAACCCACCGATCTCTAATCTTCAGAAGATCATCTACTAATCTCGCTTTGGATCTTCTTCTCATATGGTAAACCGTCATTTTATCAAAAGATTCATTTCTTTTTATAGTCTCATTAAATCCAATACCTACACTCCCCCTTGGACTTCCATTCTTCTGGAATTCCAATTCGGAGATTTGATTGATTAAAATATCAAAAGGGGTCGTGACAATACAATCGGGCGATGTGAATACGTTGGGAAAATTAATTCTTAATTTTCCCAATAACTCCAACCGCTCCCTCCTGAAAATAATAGGATTTATGACAAAATATTGACTCAAATATGTTGGAACCCCATTGTGGGTCCCACTACCAAAATGACTGTAAACATGTCTGAATCCATCCTTAGTGCATACAGTGTGTCCAGCTTGCGCTCCTCCATTGAATCTCACGACTATTCTTTCTCCAGAGGGGGCAAAATAATTAGTAAATAACCCTTTTCCCTCATCCCCATAATTGGCGCCAATTATAGCAGTTAAAGAGTGTGGCATCTTATAACTCCCATCCTCTAGCTTGAAATATTTCCTGTTTCAACGTGAAAAAATCATAACCAAAGGTTTCTAGTATGTCTTCGATATCCTCTGGATATCGCCTTATGAGTTGGATCATCGTAAGGGATTTACTTCCATAGTAGTTCGGTATTTCGTTGTCTTCCACAACTAAACTCCCATACCGTTTGCTGAATCTATAGCCGTTCTCATAGTCATAATAGTGAGTTTGTCCAGACTCACTAATGTTCCTATCAGAAACCAGTTTTGACAAATCTATTTTGACCATATGGTCTCTTAAAGAGATAAGATGGGACATAGACTGTGTTTCTTCTTTAGTATGTTCTAGATAATATCCTACACTGATATTTGTACACTCACTGATAAGATCATTATAATTGGCTGTATCTGTAAATGTTCCTGACGCGTCAGCCTTATATTTTCCTGGTAACATCGGGATAATTGAGTCTACAAAAACCTGTGACGCACACCTTCCGGTCATTTGATGGGTTATGACAGAATCTTTACCTTTCCTATCAAAAGCAATTGCGAACTTTTTATCTTTCAAAATCTCGCAATTAGATTTTGCAATAAAACTAGACCCTCTCCCCCCTCGCTCTTCATCACGATGAAATATATAAGTCCCTGGAACTCTGGCCTTTATCATTTCTAACATTATCCAAACTCCCGAAGTACAGTCTGCTCCTAAACAACTTGAATTTTTCTCTTCTGGATGAATTCGAATATAATCTCCCCGGATTATTACTCTCTGTTTTCCTGGTTTTGCATGTATAGTATCTACATGTGAAGACCAGATTACGTCATTCTGGCCTATGGTCAGAATGAAATTACCATAAGAATCAGGTTTAGCGCCCGTAGGCACTAAAAATTTATCTATAAATAGACATTCTGTCATAGACCCCCCTGGTCTACGAAACTCTAACATCTCTATGTATTTACGTAGTTTGCCCATACAGACCAATTGTGTTGTACGATCTGCTTTGCAATCCTGTTCCTGGCTCGTTGATGTAGAAGGGTTGTATTGTTGATGTTGTGGGGTCTTGAGTAGCTGCAAACATTCTTCCTCCAGAGAAGAGGTAACTGTAGATATCGTGGCTAGAGGTAGGTATTTTTGCGACATATTCTTCCTCGGCAATTACTGTTTTCGAAAAAATCGAGATATCATAGTGTTTATTCTCGTACAACACAGTTGTACGAGAAGATAAGTCTTCTTTAACGCAGACCATTTCTTTTAGATAAGAATCTACATAGATAAATTTTTCAATTTCATTTGAGTAACACCTATCAAAACTCGATTTCCAACCATTCTTGGTAAAAGTCTCTTTTGCCCATTCTCGTCGTCCCGATGGGGTATGGACATATATCAAATCTCTGATATGGTATTTTTTCTTGGTGAATTGACAAATTCCTCCTGATTTTATAAACGCATGATCCGACCAGATTTTCCCATTAGCCATTTCATATTTTTTAACCTTATTATCCCAATAATATCCTGTTTCATCGCATTTGAATGTTTCTTTAGAACACTCTTCACACCAATAATTATTGGTGTAAATAGCAGAAAAAACCACCTTGCAATTTTGAGGATTCCGATATCGAGAGCATACAGCACAATGTACAGGGGCATGAAAATTTGGAGAAGTAGTTCCAGAAGTATTATAGATATTAGACTGATTAGCCATACTCCTCTTTAAAATCCATTCTCCTTCTTTCGTCTCAACGATGTTGAGATGTGGCTCATCTATAAAAGGCATCAAATAAATTTTATCATAATCAGGAATAGGTATCCTTTTTAATCTAGCTCCAGCTAATGATAGTTTATTTTCATAATCCCCCGGTTCTGAATGATAGACTGACTTTTGAAATTGTCTCCTCCTTAATTTATCATGAATCTCAGAAGAGCCATAAACCCTTCCATAAATACGCTTTTCAGGAAAAACCACAGTCCTCGCTCTTGTTTTCCCTGTTTTCCCTAATATGTAGGCTAGAGCTAGATCTCCTCCTCCATAAACAACAGAAGGATGACTAGGCAAATAAGAGAATGATCCTCTCATACAAGAGCTACAGAGACTATCAAAACCCGTTTCATAAATAGTATAGATCGTTGTTATTTCTTCTGGGTCTGTAGCAAATTTCAATCCATCATCTTCAATGACAAATAAATTGAATTTCATACATAAGTCATCAATCTTTATTTTATCAAGATTGGTGAACTTCTCCAGATAACCTCTGACGGAGATCAATGTTCTATTACCATTCATCCCATTTATCTCATCTTTTATATAGGATAATTTCTCCGGATTAGATTTCGAAACATGACTGTAATGGTCTCTATTCATATAGAGACCAAGGAATTCTGGAATAGTGTACTCCCCACTTTTAAATTTCTCTTCCTGAATATCCTTCCAATTCAAGTTGATTTTGACAGATCTTGGTTGGCACTTTTTATTCTGCGCTGTTAGCGCAGAACAAAAAAGAGCCGCCTCACCTCCATCAGAAAAAGAATAGAATTCTCCTTCTTCATTTTTCAAAAACTCTTTAGAGTCCAAACAATAAATTTGAAACATATTTGATTTCCTGAATAAATTTATTCTTTCAAATATTTTTGAAACAACATTTAACATGATCTGCCCCTGTTGTTTTGATATTTGAAAGAATATCAATGGCTGTTTAGATCATAATAGCTATTTATAGACTCTTGAAGATCATTCAATATTTTTCGGAACATCGCTAATTGATATATAGGGTCTTCTGCTTCTTCCCCTGCTGGAACGTGCTTTAAATAATCTAAAGCATAGTCTAGAGATTTTTCTACATCATTTCCACACTTTATGAGTGAATATATGGCTATTAGAGATCCTATTAAATTTCCAAATCTTTTTCCGCTCATATTCATTGGCATTATAACCCCCTACACCTTTTTATATAAAAAGGTGTGCGTGAATGCAATAGCAAAAATTATTCGGACATAACTTTTAACAACCTTCGAAAAATTTCTCGGTAAGTCGCACTTTTAATTTCTTCTGTAGAAAAAGTAAGAAGCAGCACAGCCAATATTCTCACTCTGGCAGGACTCCACGAATAAGGTGTCGTCATCATTATCCCACATAGGCAGGAGAAATGAGGGTATTCCTCCGAATTTGGAATATCCTCCAAATTCGGAGGAATAGGAAAGTTTATGTCTCTGAGCATTCGAATAGAGTTGAATGGTTCCATTTTCTTGCTCCTCATTTCTTCTTAGTCGCCTTTCGTGCAGCCTCCCTTGCCGCAGCCCTTCGTTCCTCAGCGATAGCCTCCGCCACAGTCTTGCGATAACCAGGATTACGATAACGAAGAATCATTTTCCTACGAGCCGCGCGTGTTTGGGCTACACTCATTATCCACACCAAAATTTAATAACCACAGCTACGATCAACCACAAAATAATCGTGATTTGTATTAGAAATATGGCGCAGTAACGCCAATGCCAAGTCATGTAGCTATTAGCTCTGTTATTGGAACAGTCCAATAATCATTTCTCGAACCAACTTTTCTCAACCAAGCATGATCATCACACGTAGAGATTACTTCAAATAATATTGTGCTAGTGTGTGAAACATGGCAAGTTGACCCTATTTTCCACACTGGAATATGATCTGAGATAAAACTCACATTAACCTGGGAGCTAATTTCTCTCATTTGCATATAATCAACATGGGCCGGATCTATCACTGTCAGCAACACCTTGACCTTATCACCAGCTTTGATCTTTGATGTTTCTATATTGTGTTGATTCAACATGGTTATACCCTCTTGATACTAATCTCTACTGGTGTCTCTAGACCTATTTTATCTACAAAAGACCATTCACTTGACTCCAAATTATAGATTACTCTATATATGATATATTCTGGAATATTAACAATAGGTTTGATCGGCATTATCAAATTTGGAATTCGAATGATAGCTGGCGCAGCTAAAGAAGAAAACAACACACCTTTGAGCAAGGACCTTCGATCTATCATTGTTTTCTCCTTCGTATTGGTGTCGAAAGACGAGTAAAATAGCTCATAAAAGCTATCGCTTTTTTCTTAGGCGGCAAACGAGAAAGTAGCTCTTTCTTGGCTATCTCGATGTTTTTCTCTTTCAGAATTAATGCAATTAATTCTGAATTAGACATACGAGCAAAATCCATACGCCTTCTCGCTTCGTATCTCTTCAGGATTTCTTTCATGATTATTCCCCTAAAAACCTAATTACTAAGCTTTTTATATTATAAAAGCTTAGTAAGGGGGAAGCAAATTCTTATTATTCCGGCATTGTTAGACTATATTTGGTCGCGAAGGCTTGAGCTTTCTTTTTAAATTTTTCTATAAAATCTAAGAAGCCAATATCTGCTGCATTATCATGTACACTTCTCAATTCGGAGAGGAATACATAATCTAAATTTCTCAAGGCCGGTACTCGAGACATAACTTTTACTAAAGTTAATTCTTTATCAAATTTTTTATCATAGTACTCAGGAGGAATGAGCCACCCTATAGCGCAATGGGTCTCGTCTGGACCATTGTAGACGCACATACCATTTTCAGTTATAGAAGCTCTTCCCTGACCAAGAATCCCAAGATAAGCACGATTAAATGCTTCCTGTTGTGTGTATGGCTCAACCATATAATCTCCTCCTCTTTTTCTTTGCTAGTCTCCCCGCCCAAGCAAATTTCATCTTATGGAGTAGCTTGATATTTTGGATATAATAAAAACCAAGATTACCACGTCTGAGGATAATTCCCTTCTGCTCTTCAGGATTGTGAACTAGATCATATGCCAACCTCCCCATGGGGGATTGGCGTTTTAACGTTGCATGAATCATGCCCGTTTTCTCCTTAGTTTTACAACATTTTCCTGTTTCCTATGTGGATCCATATCATACCCCATCGCGAGCGCGACGGCCTTCACTGTGGCAAATTGGGGACGACGGGTCATACCATAGAACCATGCCATAAGGGTAGTTTCCTTAACCCCACTGTCTCGACATACAGTTTCGATGTCGAGATTTTCATCGTTCATCAACGTTCTTAGCTGATCGATGATCGGATCCTTTTCCTTGAAAGAGTAAGACTTATAAGATACTAAAGTGCGTGTCATTACTTTCCTCCTTTAAGCATACGTTTTATTATAAAACGTAGAATAACTGGATGCAACTAAATAGTTTTTCCACTATACTGCGGAAGTTTCCTTTTAGCTTGTTGTTGAGCTTCAATATAGGAGGGGAATTTACCCTTCCACACAACTATTTGACCTTTGGTCTGATGGTGATACCAATGTCGTGTTATGGTAGCTAGGTGAATCCTTCCTACTTTACTTACATTCACCGTGTAAGAAAAGGTGATCATTGTTCATACTCCCATTATGATCCAATGAATAACAGCATATAAAATAAAAATCACTACTATAGTCGCTCCCCAAAGGAGAAATGAAAGACCTGTGACTGCGACATAATCATCAAGATCCTCAGCTTCAAATTTTACCTTTAAGAAATGAAATATCACTCCAAAAATAGCCAAAAAGGAAAATACAATCTGTAATCGTTCGAAGATCCCGATCATTGTCTTCTCTCCTACGATTGTACGGAACGGGCGTGGGGACGGTCCCACGCTCCTTTCGACAGCTAATGGAGGCCAAAGGCGCTGCCGCCGTTTCCCCTCACAGGGAAACTCTAATCCACACGCCACTCTTTGAGGAGCTCTTCGTAAGAATTATAATCCTTACGCACGAAAGATTTTAATTTCTCCTTACGCGCTCCCCACGGCAACTCCCCTAATCTAAACACATTGGCATCTACGATCACTGTAGGCTTGCCGTCAGCAAACAAGATACCACATGGGCCTTCCGGATAATTTAGCGAGACAACTGGTAGATACGGCCAGTTCGGCCATCTCTCAGGCTGTTTTATGAAAGCAAGATCTTTCAGTCGAGCCATTTGCATTATTTTTCCCCTATTCCTATACGCGCTTTAGCAAGCGTGTATTATTATAATACTATAAATAGGGATTGCAATTCATTTTAGTTTGGATTTGTTGTTGATATTCAGCCAACGAGTGAACAGTTTTCAATCCATATCCACATTTATCACAATATCGGTAACGATGAACCTCTCCTAGGGAGAGGCCCAAAGAAAAATACTTGCTTTTTTGTTTTTTAAATCTCGTTGATCTTACAATCATTCTACCATCACATTTAGGACACTTCACTACCGGAAGATTGGTCTTGCTCATTACTCATACCCATAGGTTTCTCCATAAGCTATCACCTTCCCTATGTGGGGCCGGTTAGCTTAAAAGCTACTTTAGCCGTAAGAATTATGTTTGTAAAGCCATTATTATTATTAGATCGAGATGTTCGAGAGCTTTTATCAAAAGTTCTCGACTTTCTAGTAAATAGGACTTCTTCAATCTATGGATAACTAAGGCAAGACAAATTGGATACCCAGCTTTGCTGATTATCTTGTGTAGTTCAGATAATTTTTCTTCCATAAAATTATCTGAATCTCAAGCGGAGCCAGCACAAGGCATAAAGAACAAATTCAAAATCTGAATTCCCTCCGGCGAAATCAAAAGCTTCGCCTTCCATCTATTTGAGAATGATTTCTCGTCTAAGATAAAGATATTATCTTGGCCAACTATTTTTAGGAAATTGCTTTTTTCTTCCTCTGAAATCCAATTGAGGAACTCAGAAAGTTTCCAACCTTGAGCCAAATATGGCTCTAAATTCAAATTTTCCATTGTAATCATTTTAGCAAAAAATAAAAGAGGGGGCAACAGATTTCTGTTGTTCCCCTCTCATATTTAAAGTAAGATAACTTTAAATTATCTTAATACAGACTAGGTCCAACTAGTCTGTATTAGAGATTTTGTCGCGGAATCTCTAATTCTGACAGAAAAGCTTGGCGATTTTCTATCATGCTTATCCGACACATTTTTCTTTATGTGTTGGATCTTTCTGCCTCCAACCTTTTGATAGATTGGAGTAGGAAGCTCTTAACTAAACCTGTTGCTCGTTTATTGATCGAAACTCTTATGGTAGTCAACGAGGTGTCTTTTGTAGGGCGAAAATATTCAGGGTGATCCTTCATACATTTTATAATCGCTCCATCAAGAACATTCCATAGTTGTCGATCTAAATCGCAATCGTATTTTGGTAGTTTTGCCCTATAAAAAATAGGGGAGAATTTTTTTTTCTATTCCTCATAAAATTCTCCCCTTTGTCTTAGATAGCTTCAACTTTCTCTACAAGAGTCCGAAGAAGCGTCTTTATCTCGGCTAGAGCCGGAGATAGGGATCCTTGTGTAGGAGTGGTCTTTGCTTTTCTGCTTTTCATAAAAGCATAAAGACCCCTTCCATTTGTACTCTTTGTTTGGATAGCACCAGTTCTCTGTCGAGGCTTGATTGAATTGTCTTTCACGCCATAAATGACCAAATTAGTACCATCCCAAGTATTTTTCTTCTCGATGACCCCTCTCTTAATAAGATAAGAAAGAGAATTCGGCAAATCTTTAGACATGATCCCTGGTAGCTTTT
>Ga0307474_10001309_pt1 | contig 18116 bp, 17 predicted proteins | sample atmos_gasesECM1C_2_FD_203312 | JGI IMG/M metagenome (GOLD analysis project Ga0307474, IMG submission 203312) | Hardwood forest soil microbial communities from Morgan-Monroe State Forest, Indiana, United States - atmos_gasesECM1C_05 | ecosystem: Environmental > Terrestrial > Soil > Temperate... | reverse complement strand
GGCTTCCGCTCGGGCAACAAGCGCGAACTGGCGGAATTTGGGCAGGACATCATGTTTTTGTTTCCGGGGCGTGCGCCGGCTGTGAAAGGCAACATGAACTCCGCTCGATCCTACCTGCTCACCTATCTGGACTACCTGGATATCAGGCAATTGGCATACGTCCGCAATGCTTGCCCGCTAATTTCTCGCACCGATCTGCACGAGGTCAGCGAATTTGCTAACAGCAGTGGCGAGATTCTGGGCACAGAATCGCAGCTGAACGAGATTAGTTATCTTCCGCTCCAGGAAGGGCGCTGGCTCAATGAATTGGATGGAGTGCAGCGACGAAATGTAATCGTTCTGGGAAACGAGTTGCTGAAGACGCTATTTCCCGGGCGTCCCGCGGTGGGCGCATTCGTCCTGCTGAATGGCATCCGATTCGAAGTGGTGGGTGCAATGCCGCACCTCGGGCGCGGCGACAACATGTGGCTGAACATGCGTGGCTACATCCCCTTCCAGGTGATGGCCAGCAATTTCCCGCTCAAGGGTGAAAACCATCAGAACTCCATTTCTTTTATCGAGTATCAGCCGCGTGTCACAGCGGAGCACTTGCTGGCGCAGGAAAAGGTTCACGAAATTATTGGCCGAAATCACGGCTTTGATTCCGCCGACGAAAACGCTTTCGACGAGTGGGATACGATCCAGGAATCAAAGATGGTGGGAACAATTTTTGACGGGATGAACCTGTTTCTGGGAGCGGTGGGAATGGTCACGCTGGCGCTGGGCGCGATCGGAGTGATCAATATCATGCTGGTGGCGGTGAGTGAACGCACGCACGAAATTGGATTGCGGAAGGCGTTGGGGGCTACCAACCGGAACATCCTCTTTCATTTCCTTCTGGAAGGACTACTTCTTACGCTAGGGAGCGGCTTGATTGGTATGTTCCTGGCGACCGCCTTGATGTTGGCAATGGGGGGAGTGCGGGGGCCCCAGGGATTCGATCCGCCCAAACTGGTGCCGATGTCGGCCATGCTGGCAATTGGCAGTCTGTCCCTGGCTGGAGTGATTGCGGGTCTCTATCCGGCGCGCCGAGCGGCCATGCTGCCGCCGGTGGAAGCGCTGCGGCAGGAGTAAGGTGATGTTCCGTGATCTGTTCCACGAAGCCTATGACGCTATGCGTCACAATCGGCGCCGCACAGCGCTCACCATGCTGGGCATGGGTTGGGGAATCGCAACAGTCGTTATGCTGCTGGCCTATGGCGACGGTTTTGGCCAGGCTTTCGCGAATATTTTTGCGAATTTTGGTACGAAGCTGACCATCGTGGTGCCGGGAAAAACGTCTATGCAGGCCGGCGGCCAGAAATCGGGAGTTCAAATCCGATTCACTCAAGACGATGTAGAGGCGCTCGCCACCAATCTTCCCCAAGTTACGCATATCACGCCGGAAGTCGAGAAGCAGGTTAACGTTCAGTACGACACTAGGGTCTTCACGTTCCCGGTGAGCGGGAATCATCCGGATGTAATTTCGATTCGCGCCCTCAAACTGGGCCCGGGCCGCTTTTACAACATGGAAGATCAGAACCAGCACGCCCGTGTTGCGGTGATCGGTTCGGAAGCTAAAGAGAAATTGTTTTCTGGACGTAACGCGTTAGGCGAACACATCCGGCTGGATGGTCTCAGCTTTGAAGTTGTCGGTGTTTTGAGCGCCAAAATGCAGGAGGGAAACGACGACATAAACCGCGTTGTCTATATCCCCTTTACCACGATGAGCGATCTGAAGGATACCCACTACCTCGATAGCATCTGGTTTAACTACGATACCCCGGAGTACGAGCGAATCGAGCCGGCGGTCCGCTCCATCATGGCCTCGCAACACAAGTTTAGCCAGACGGATCTTCAAGCCGTGAGAGTGTTCAACCTCATGATGCAGCTTCATCAGTTCGAAATCATTTCGCTCGGGTTGAAGATCCTGATGGGTTTCATCGGCGCACTCACGCTCGGCATTGGCGGTGTCGGGCTGATGAATATAATGCTGGTCTCGGTTACGCAGCGGACCCGCGAGATTGGCGTGCAGAAAGCGCTCGGCGCGCAACGTTGGTACATTTTGATGCAGTTCCTTGCCGAAGCGCTGACCATTACGTTCATCGGGGGTGTGCTGGGCGTGATCCTCGCGTATGTGGTCGCGCTTTCGGTGGGGAGGCTTACCCTATACAGCGCGTTTGCGAAGAACGGAGAAGCGGGCGATATTCGGCTGATCATTGCTCCGGGAACGCTGATCGCGTCCACTCTTATTCTCGGCGCGGTGGGACTGATCAGCGGGATGGTGCCGGCTTTGCGGGCGTCGCGAATGGATCCGATTGAAGCCTTGCGACACGAATAGCGGTTGCCAGGTTCAAATGGTGTGGCGTCTGAGAACTACTTATCCTCCTGGATCGCAGTCGATAAATCGCCTTTAGAGCTCCAGTAAGGTGCGCAAAAGCTCTTTGCGATCGAGGTCCGTGGGCCGTGCGCACGACTGCTCTCAATCCCACCGATGAGCGGGAACACGAAACAGACTTACGCCAAACCGGATTGATGCGGGATCGGTGAAAGTAGGCAACATCCACCGGGAGGCTAAAGGCCACTGCGCCTGTTCTCGAATCTATTCGTGGTTACACTTATTGGCAACCGGGTCTAAAAAACGTTGTTAACTCGTCTATTTCAAAGGCTCACTTAGTCCGACGATCTCTGCCGCTTCTGTGTACCCAGTTGACCTTTTTCCCCATCCAGCCGCTTTAGGTGTGGAAAGAACGGAGTCACTTCAAACGGCGCCTTCTCTGACGCCGACTCCAGGCGAACTGGTTTGCTCTTGAGCATCTCAATCCGGTCCGACCAGGGGTCCACTACTATTCGCGAGCCTAGGGGCAGGGCAGGGATCTGATCCACCCGATCCATTTGCAGATGCTTGCCGGTGTTGGCCAGTGCTTGCATCCCGACCAGGTGGCTACTCCCGAAATCGTTGCTGAAGCGCCCATGCAACAAGTTCGGCAATTGCGGAGAGCGTGATTCCAGAGCTTTCAGGAAGAGTCCGGCATTGTCGAGTTGATCTTTATACGGCGACTTCGAAAACAGCTCCAGGCCCTTCTTGTCGGCATCGGCCTCCTGCGCGGGATCGAAATGAAAGTTCAAGTTGGCAAAGATCTCCAGATCCGAGAACGGCAACGTCACCCCTGATAAATATCCGGCTCCGACGGAATGGCCCAGGACGATGTGGGCCAGTTCGTGAGCGAGCACCGCGGCGAGGGTCGCCTCATCCGGCAGTACATCGAGAAGCCCGCGACTCAGAACGATGGTTCGGCCGACGACGAACGACTCCAGTGGCGTTGTGAGCAGCACGCGGCAACGAACCGCAGCCAGGTCGAGAGCATTGGTCACCATCAGATTGTTGACCACTGTCTGCAAGATCCGGTCAACTTCGCCGTCGGGAGCCATCAGTCCGGCAACTTGCAACCGCTCCACCACATTGTCTTCCGGCGTGTAGGTTGTCTGCCCCAGGGTGTTTGCCGGGCTCAAGTCCTGCGACGCTTCCTGCCGCTTAGGATCGACCCATACTGGCGTGTCCGTCAGAGGTTTGGCATACTCGCGGTGGTCCCCGAAGTGTGCATTGTCGTAACCCCAGATCCGAGTTTGCGCCTTAAACCACAAACCGTGGCTCGAGGGATCGTGAGGATCAGACTCCTCGGTGTAAACGTATGCAGGCGTCCACATTATGTTCAAGGTGTTCAGCCGCCAACTGTCGAAGTGAAACGCACGCCTGGAGAACTCCTTCGAGACGTAGGTTCCGGTGAAACGCACAATGTTGAAGTCCTGATCTTCCACCCAGATCCGGCCTACAAAGCCGTGATTCACCGAATGCTCATGAGGCTTCACGTCCACGGCGGCGCAACGCACCTCGCCAAGCGTCTCCCAACGGACAAATTCAAAGGTGTAGTTCTGCCGATCGAAGTGATCCAGGTCCGGGAACAAAGCCTGTGCAAAGCCGGCCGCCGCGAAAGGATCCTCGCTCTTGGGCTTGGGCAATTTCTTCTCCCAACCCCGCTTCAAGGGCTCGTCGTCTGCAAATGCTGAAGTGCTGGCGGCATTGCCCGCCAGATCCAGACGGCTCAAGAAATAATCGTCGCCTTTCGGGGACGTCCACAGGGCGGCGTCAGGTTGTTGCTTCTGAATATAGGTCTCAATGATCGGCTTGAAGTTACGGAGCAAGTCGGTCATGCGGCGCTCCTGCCGGATCGCCGAGTCGACGAAATCATCGAACGCAACGGCTTTGCGCGTAGAAACAGAGGGCACCGACTGGGCCGGAGGCGGAGTTGAAGGAGCGGTGGTCTGCCCCGCCACGAGCCCAACCGCAAACACCTCAAAAAGTGCTAGGCTGAGCCAGGAAATTGTCCTCAGCGCAAACATGTTAAAACCATTTTAAGTCCTGCGGCAGGTTCGCAATCCGGAATTTACGCGGTAAGTTGTAAAAAAATCGCCTTATCACTTATTGGCTGTTCAAGAAATCTTGAGTGTAATCGGTTGATTTATAAAAGGGATGTCAAGAAAAACTTCTCCCTCGACCGGAAGTGGAGAAACGTTTCTTGCCTCCAGGCCCTGCACCCTGTGCGAGGCGGTCGGTTCTGCATCCTTGCCCTGTGGTTCTTCGGCATTGTTCCAGGTCAGCAGGTTCATCTTCTTTTTGGTGCGACGACGCCGATCGGTTTCTGAAAACTGGCAAGCGTGGCGGTTGCATGTTGGCGACCAAGGATCTATCTGAGGCTTGGGCCTATGCTTTTTCGCGTTTCCCGACAGGGCATAGGGATTTCACAGCAGCTAAGTGCAATCGGCACTTAAACGCCTACAGGTCATAGGGATGTCGACCCTCGAACCCCAGAGTCTCCAGAACCGATTGACCGCCACCAGAAAAAATCATCGGAGACGGAAGAGACTTCCACCCTTCCCCGAAACCAAAATCCTGCTTCCCACGGCGGATCGTCCGTGGAGAAAGAATCGCTATCAGCACATGAAGACGCCGATCTTTTCCTCGGCTTGGTGATACTGGAACCAGAGGACGCATCTACTGTACACAAACCGGGGACATCTCGGTTGTGGTATGGCAGCGAGGTGTACAAGTACTTGCCTTCGGCAGCGGGGCGGTTTACCCTTTTAGGCCCGGTAAGCTCCTCGCGTTTATAGAGCCGCCGAGTACGCTATGACACTGCGCGTTGCGATTGTGGGTTGTGGCAAGGCTGCTGAGAATCATATCTCGGAGATCAGGAAACTACCCTGCGCCCAGCTCGTTGGAGTGTGCGATAGCGAACCGCTCATGGCGGAACAGTTCTCCATCCGCCACGGTCTCAAGGTCTGGTATTCGGACCTCGGACGACTGTTGCACGAGCAGCATCCCGATGTCGTCCACATTGCTACTCCGCCTCAGTCCCATCTTGACGTGGCGCTGCAAGCGATTGAGGCAGGATGCCACCTGTTCGTGGAAAAACCTCTCACCGAAAATGCACGACAAGCTTCGCAGTTGGTCCGCACTGCTCAGGCCAATGGTTGCAAACTCACCGTAGGCTGGACCCACTATTTCGATCCCGCCGTCCGGGCTGCACGCAAACGCATTGCCCAGGGGGTTATTGGAAGTGTGGTCCACGTTGAAGCCTTCACCGCTTATGATCTCGGGAGTGACTTCGGCGCAGCCGTTCTCCAAGACCGCACGCACTGGGTGCATCGTTTACCGGGGAAATTGTTTCAGAACAATCTCGATCACACCCTCGCCGTGCTCGCGGAATACGTCGAGCCGGAGAACTGCGTGCTCGAAGTTCGAGCTTGGCGGGCCAAGGATTCCGGTTATCCGGATCTGTTCGATGAGCTTCGCGTCGCGGTAACGGGTGCAAACACCTCTGCGTATATCCTCTTTTCCTGCCGCGCAAAGCCAGTGGGCCATTCATTCAGAATGGTTGGGACTAAGAGCACACTCAGCGTCGATCTGGTCAACCAAATCGTCACTCAAGCTTCCCTGTCAGGCTTACCGGGCCCTCTCGGAAAGTTGGCGTGTGCCGTGGATCAAACTTATCAGCTTGGACGACAAACGCTTCGCAATCTGATGCGTTTCGCTCGAAGCGACTTCCAGCCCTTGCCCGGCCTTGGCTTCCTGATCTCCGCTTTTTACAAGTGCATCGAATCCGGCGGCGATGCTCCTATTTCGCACGCTCACATACTCCGCGTGTGCGCGACGATGGACCGGGTCGTGCAACAACTTCAGGACACCCCGGTGATGACACTATGACAGTCTTGGTCACAGGCGCCAGCGGATTCCTCGGCTCCCGAGTTGTCCGGCACCTGTGTGTCTCTGGCTTACCGCGCATCCGATGTTTCATTCGCCCCAACAGCGACATCTCCACTCTTGAGCGTTTGCGTGATGAGTTCCCCGCGACCTGCATCGAGTACGTGGTCGGCAATTTACTCTGCCTTCCAGATGCAATTCGTGCGACTCGAGGGGTTGACGCGGTCTGCCACCTCGCTGCGGAAATGCGCGGACTGCCCCCCACCGTATTCGCCAATACAGTTGTCGCGTCCAGAAACCTACTGGACGGCATCGTCCACCACGACGTCCCCAGAGTCGTTCTCGTCGGTTCAGTCACGACATACGGTGTTGCCCATCTGCACCGAACCGTCTCCATCACCGAGGAAGTCGGGACGGAGGCCCACCCCGAAAAGCGTGACGTCTACTGCTTTGCCAAAGTTCAGCAAGAATTACTTTTTCAGCGCTATCGTAGCGAGCACGTCTTCGAACTCGTCATCTTGCGCTCGGGCGTCATCTATGGAGAGCACGGAAATGTTCTCCCTTCGCGAGTTGGATTCTATGTTGGCGGTCTATTCGTGCAGATCGGCGGCCGCAATCGGCTTCCTCTCACCTATGTCGAAAATTGTGCTTCCGCAGTGGTCCTTGCCGCCCAGGGCAGTAAAGTGTCGGAAGGCACTTATAATGTGGTCGATGACGATTTGCCTACTTCCACCGAGTATCTTCGGCAGTATCGCCTTCACGTCGGCAAGATACCGTCAATCCGCCTGCCGTTGCTATTGGCGGATGGTCTCTCCAAGGGAATCGAGTGCTATCACGCCTATTCGAAGGCCCAAATCCCGCTGGTCTTGACGTCGTACCGTGTGCACTCCGCATGGAGGGGCCACACGTACTCGAACTCTAAGCTGAAGTCGGTTGGCTGGCGGCAAGCTGTTCCAACTCAGGAAGCCTTGTCCCGAACGTTCGCGTACTTCAAGCCGAATTCGTCCGCCTCCCCCGATAGGTCATCCGTTACCTCGCTCATGGTTGTTCCCCGTTGAATCGCTCCGCGATCCAACACAATACCCAAGTTCGCAGTCTTGCTCCCGTCTTTGTCGTCGGCTCTGCTCGCTCCGGAAATACCCTCCTCTATCACTCACTTTTGTCTTCCGGAGTTTTTGCAAATTATCGTGGCGAGCCGGCGATCTTTGATCTCATAGCTCCTAAGTTTGGCAACCTCGCCTCCCGCCCCAACCGCGAACGGATGTTGGCAACTTGGCTGAGAAGCATGATGTATCGCGTTTCAGGCCTGGAAAGAGATTCCATCCGCGAGCGGATCCTCAACGAGTGCCACAGCCGGGGCGATTTCTTGCGCATCCTAATGGGTGAAGTCGCTCGTTCGCAGGGTCTGAACCGCTGGGCCGTATGGGGACCCGACAATCTTCTCTGCATGAAGTCGATCAAGGCGGAAATACCTGACGCCCTCTTCATCCATGTCATCCGCGACGGCCGCGACGTCGCTCTGTCCATGTATCGGGAGGGCTGGATTGCACCCTTTCCATGGGATCGAAAGCGAGGCCTGCTCGCGGCGGCGTTGCACTGGAAATGGAAGGTAGAGCAGGGGATCCGGAGTGGTCTTCAACTCGGCCCGGACTACCTCGAGGTGTACTTCGAAGACTTAGTTGCCAATACCGAAGAAACCTTGGCTCGGATCAGCGGCTTCATTGCGTCTGATTTGGACCCAAGCCAGATTCGCCAGCGGTCCGTCGGTACGCTCGCAACTCCCAACTCGACTTTCCAGGAAGAAATCCAAGTCAATAACTTTCAGCCAGTCGAACGATGGCGCCACATCTTGTCGGTCGCGGAAGTAAAGACCTTGGAGTGCGGTATCGGTCCGTTCCTGCAGCGTCTCGGCTACCCACTGGCGTGCCATGAAATCGCACAACCTAGCTTTCAACAAAGCTTGTCTCAGGCACTATATCCGCGGTATTTCAGCGCCAAACAATGGCTCAAATTGCACACCATCCTGGGACGGATGACCAGCCTGGAGCGGCTTGAGCTGACCCAATGAGTTGGAGTGTGAAACTCGATTTCTTCAGTTCGAAACATGTCTGTGAAAATCGCCATCGTCGGTCCGCCACTCAACGTCCTCTTCGGCGGACAAGAAGTGCAGGCAAGCTCCTTACTCACCGAATGGCAGAAAGACCCCGAAGTCGCTGCCACTTTCGTCTCGAGCCGCCCACCTTTTCCCAAGCCGCTTGCCGCCCTCAACCGCGTCCCTTATCTTCGCACGCTGGTGCGTCTCCCCTCTTACGTCGTCAACTTATTCCGTGCTCTCGGCAAGGTAGAACTGGTCCACGTCTTTGCTGGGTCGTTCGGCACCTTTCGAATGGCTACCACTCCAGCGTTCGCAGTCGCGCGTCTGCGTGGCAGAAAGGTCCTCATCCACTATCATAGCGGGCGGGGCGATGAACATCTGAGGTCTTCAACCCTCGCCCGGCACATACTTCGCGCCTCTGACCTCGTAGTAGTTCCTTCAGAATACTTAGCTGCTTCTTTTCGCTTGTACGGCCTCTCCCCGGTAGTTGTGGCAAATGTTGTCGATCCCGACAGATACCCCTATCGCCCGCGCAATCCCTTGCAGCCAAGGTTGTTGTGCACTCGCAATCTGGAAGCGCACTATGGAATCGACATCGTGATCCGCGCGTTTGCCAGAGTACAGCGGCATTTCCCGGAAGCCTCGCTCTGTCTGGTTGGAAGCGGACAACAAGCACCGGAAATCAGGAGACTAGTTGAGAAACTTTCATTGAATCATGTGCAGTTGATGGGTGCCGTTCAACCCGATGAAATGCCCGCAATCTATGATCGATCGGACATTTTCGTGAATGGCTCGTACGTCGACTGTGCGCCAGTTTCACTCTTGGAAGCTTTTTGTTCTGGACTGCCCGTGGTGACCACTGCGGCAGGCGGTATTCCTTACCTTGTCGAGCACGAGCGCACTGGACTTCTCTGTGCCGCCGGAGACTGGGCAGCCCTCGCTGAGAGTGTAGTACGCCTTTTGTGCAATCCGAATTTGGCAAGAATAATGGCAGAGAAGGCACACCAACACACTGGTCTTCATTCCTGGCACCGCTTGCGCGAACTCTGGTTAATGGCGTATCGAGACGCCCTGGGGAGGCCGGGCCACGCGCCCTAGCCAGCGGCACAGGTCGTAGTCCATCGTGCAGAGCGCCGGGTCCTGCGAGCGCACCCCAATATCGGTTCGCAACTCACTGTTTCCCAGGTCGCGGGTCAGACTTTTAAGAATCTGGATGAGTGCTGTCTTTCTTTCTCTCTTTTGCGACGTTCAATATCTCCAAGCTGGTTGCCGATAAGGTGGGCCGTGAATGGCGCTGGACTTCAGCAGGTGCAACTCCCGCCCGGGAACTGGTTCGTTCCACCCGGTCTATGCCAACGTCGGAAAACAAATTAAGGAGGGCCGCCACGTCGGCCTTGACTTTTATGACCTTCTCATAGAAACAGGCGAAGCGGCATGGTTTCGTCCAAATCGTTAAGCGGCTCACCAACCGGAGACCGAGTTTCGAGCATAAGCGATTGAACGCCACTCCAACGCCACTCCGCGCTATGGTAGATTCCGTTCGTGTGCTCAGCCTGGATGAACAATCGCTGGAGTAACCTGACAGGCGGGTGCAGAATCATGTGTGATCCAGGCCACTGCTTGCGAGACTTGAGAGTGACGGGAACAAGGAGACAGCGTGGCATGAACTTTGGGAAGAGCTTCACCATGAAAGGGAACTGGGCGTCGAAGCTGCTTTGCCTGGCTCTTTTTCTGGGCATTGGAAGCGGCGTTGCCGATGCTGCGTCTTACAAATACAAGCGCCTTGGTAATCACCAAGACGCGCAAAGCCATCCCGAGGCTGGGGTTGCCATGATGGGCGGCGGATCTGACTTAGATCAAGCTTTTGCCTGGCTGTGCGGCAAGGCCAACGGAGGCGATTTTCTGATTCTGCGGGCGCGGGGCAGCAATGACTACAACTCATATGTCAACGGCTTGTGCAAGGTGAACTCGGTAGCGACGCTGGTGATTCCCAATCGCAAGGCTGCGCGGCAGCCGCGCGTGTCCGAGATCATTCGTCAGGCGGAGGTGATTTTCATCGCCGGCGGCGACCAGTCGCGCTATGTGAACTTCTGGAAGGGTACTCCGGTGGAGGAGGCCATCAATTCGCATGTGGCGGCTCGCAAGCCGATCGGCGGAACCAGTGCCGGGCTGGCGGTGCTCGGGCAGTTTGTTTACGGTTGCCTGGAAGACAAGCCGAATGATTCTGACCTCACGTCGCGCGAAGTTCTGGCTGATCCGTACACAAAGCGGGTGACCGTTGTGCGCGATTTTCTGAAGGTTCCCGGCCTAGAAAGCATTCTTACCGACAGTCACTTCGCCAAACGCGACCGCATGGGGAGAAGCCTGGGATTCCTGGCGCGAATCGTGGCGGACGGTTGGTTGAGAAATCCGCGCGAAATCGCGGTCGACGAAAAATCGGCGCTGCTCATCGAAGTGAACGGTCAAGCCACGGTGGTAGGCACCGGCTTGGGCGTTTATCTTCTGCAAGTGACCGACGCGCCAGAAGTCTGCAAGCGCGGCCAGTCGTTGACCTTGCGCAATGTTGCAGTCTATCGGGCGCCTACGGGAACCACGTTCGACGTGCTGGCTTGGAAGGGCGAAGGCGGCGAAGAGTACTCGATCTCGGTGGATGACGGGCAAGTCCGCACCAGTCGCGTCGGAAACGCGATCTACTGACTCTATCTGAGAAACAGTGGAGACTGCTCTGCAATGGGCTCGGGGCGGCGGAGCGTGCCGCCAGCGCCCTGCGGCCTTCTCTCTTTCCAACGTTTTAGCTTCGCCAAGGCGGAGGTAGCTGTTCAAGGTCACGTTTGCGATCTGACTTCTTCTACGATCTTTGACAAACTGCCGCCGTCTAACCACAAAGGGTGTGTGCCGTCGCCAATGTCCGAGGGCTTCCCGTTCTTTGCGATGAGTGGCAATTTGGAGCAGTTGGTCTCCCTGGTCAATTGCGGCGAGCTCGAATCCGGCCTATGACGCACTTCTCTCGCTGCTGTGATCCTTGCCGCTAATCGGCGGTGCTTGTCTAGATCCAAGCTCTTTCGATTTCCAGCCGCGAGCTTAGGGAGGTGTATGAGACTCTTTCGTTTTGCCTCCATCATGATCTTCGCAGGTCTGCTGGTCGGTTCACTCGCAGCACAAACCATCAGGGATGAATTATGGGGTTAATCACCGACTCATCGGGGTGGTGGCCGGCGCAAGGTCATGGTGACAAACCTTCGGACCTGCGTCAGTCGGAGTTTGCTCACCAACAGCACCGGGGGTATGTATCGCCGGACCTCGATCCGGGCAGCTACAAAGTGACCTCTGCGGTCCAGGCGTCGGATCAATTCTCCTTACCCATTTGCGTTAGGATGAATGCATAGTCGAAGGCGGAATCGTGCAGGCGATCATAGCGTCCTGAGACGCCTCCATGTCCGGCTGGGCTCAAATTGGTCTTGAGGATCAGGACATTGTGGTCGGTGCGTAGCGACCGCATTTTAGCCACATACTTGGCAGGCTCCCAGTACATTACCTGGCTGTCATTAAACGACGTGCGAACAAGCATATTGGGATACGCCTTGGCGGCGATATTGTCGTAGGGTGAGTACGTAATCATGTAGTCGAACTCTGCTTCCTTTTTGGGATTGCCCCACTCTTCGAATTCAGGAACTGTCAGCGGTATAGACTCGTCGAGCATTGTATTGATCACATCTACGAAGGGGACGCCAACGATCGCGGCGTGAAACAGATCAGGTCGCATATTGAGTACCGCGCCCATCAGCAGGCCACCGGCGCTTGCCCCTTCTATCACAAGCTTGTCTCTTGAACCGTAGCCTTGCGCCGTCAGGTACTCGGCACATGCGATGAAGTCGGTGAAGGTATTCTTCTTATGCAACATGCGGCCATCGTCGTGCCACGCCTTCCCCATTTCTCCGCCGCCGCGAATGTGGGCGATGGCGTACACCACACCCCGATCCACCATACTGAAAATGTCAGAGTCGAAATCGATGTCCATGGATGCCCCATACGATCCATAGCCGTAAAGGTACAGCGGCCCTTTGCCATCGAGGGTTGCGCCCTTCAAATGCACCACTGAAATCGGAACTTTCACGCCGTCTGGGGCGGTGGCCTGAATCCGCTCTACCTGGTAGCGGGTGCGATCATACCCGCCGGGAACCTCCTTCTGCTTGAGCTGGGTGGAAGCCCCACTCTCCATGTCGTACTCAAAAACGGAGTGCGGCGTAATGAAGGACTCGTATCCGTAGCGGAACTTGCTGGTGTCGTATTCCCGGTTGAACTCATTGCCGGTATCGTAAGCGGGTTCGGGGAAATCAATCCTCCTTGATAGTCCGCTGCGCAGATCCGTGACTCGTATCTGCGGCAGGCCATTTTCGCGTTCGTACAGTACGTAGTAATTCTTGAAAAAATCGGTGTCTTGCAGCATCACGCTGCTATTTTGGGCCACTACTTCCTGCCATTTCTGGCTGTGAGGATCAGCCACCGGCGCCCTCACCAGGCGGAAATTGCGGCCGGTGTCGTTGACCCGGACGTAGAAGAAGTCTCCGTTGTGGTCGGGATAGTACTCGACGTCCTGTTTGCGCGGCTCCATGATTTTCCACGCAGCCCTTGGTTGGTCGGCAAGAATGTATTGCGCTTCGCTGGTGGTGTGACTCGCGGAAATCAGAAAAATGTAGGCCTTGCTCCGAGTCTTCATGGCATACAGGTTGAATCTTTCGTCCTTCTCTTCATAAACCAGCTCATCGTGGCCCGAAGTACCAATCGTATGGCGGTACAAACGGTACTGGCGCTTGGCTGAATCTTCCACCGTGTAAAAGAGAGTTTTGTTGTCATTTGCCCAGACCACCGATCCCACCTTCTCCGCGTGGTCTGGCAGCAGCTTCGCGGTGCGCAAGTCTTTGACGGCGAGTGCGTATTGCCGGAAGCCCGTGTTATCAGTGGAGTATGCCAGGAAGTTCCCGTCTTCGCTGACCTCGTAAGCTTCCACCCTCATAAACGCCTGGCCTTTGGCGAGTTCATTTATGTCGAGTACGATCTCTTCTGCAGCCTCCAGGCTGCCCCGCTTACGACAAAGGATCGAGTACTGTTTGCCGGCCTCGGTGCGCGAGTAGTAAAAGTACGCTCCTTTCTTATAGGGGACCTCGACGTCCGTCTCCTTAATGCGGCTCAACATTTCGTCGTACAGTTTCTTCTGCAGCGGCTCGGTGGGTTTCATCACGGCCTCGGTGTAACCGTTTTCAGCTTCCAGATAGGCCTTCACCTCGGGATTCTTCTTGTCACGCAACCAAAAATAGTTGTCCACCAGTTTGCGGCCATGGATCTCGACGACGTTCGGCACTTTCTTGGCCACCGGCGGCGAAGACAATGGCGCCGAGTGATCTGTCGCAGCCAAGCTGAACACAGCAGCCAACAAAACAAAACTAAGCCGAAGACGCTGTAGCTTGAACTGGTTCATGGAAAGCCTCCGAGGTTTGAAGTAAGCCCGGCGAACCAGTATAAATCGAAGTCTCCTTGTTGACTTCAAAAGCGTCTCCAATGGAAGACGGACGCAAGGCGAAAGCCCTGGGCGACCCGTTCCCATGCTCTTCGTCGAACAGCTGAGCAGTAGGTAGCTTCATTTCCGCTGAGTCCTGATCCTACCGGCGCAGCCTCCTCGATACTCTCCCCACACGATTGATCGGCGACAAAGCCCTACGGACAGTGACCGCTTGGATCGAGATCTGGCCGACTGCTATGGCATCGAGATGATCGGGCCGCATCGCAGCTCGCGCCAGGAACCTACTCAGTGTGGCCGTCCCTTGCGGCGCTATCGTAGGCGTTGGCGAGTGGAGCGACTTTTTGCTTGGCTGCATCACTTCCGCCGTCGAGTGATTCGCTGGGAGTACCACGTCGAGAACTTCTTCGGCATGGTGCATCTCGGCTGTATGAAGATCCTTCTCCCATACATTTGAGCGAGTTGTTCAGTCTCCCAATCGAAAAAGGCCTGCGACCAGCAGCACAATTCCCGAAACTGCGCATAACCACATCGCATAAGCAGGCCACGCTGAGCAACCGTGTTTCGATCGCGCTTTAAGATAAGCACGCGGAACGCTCCAAACAGCGGTGTTCGGGATCCTGGTGAGCAGATGTGAGGTATCTTTTCCAACCTCCAGTAGCTTCCGATGAAGGCGGAAAGCCAGCACTGCAGAAGCACCAATAAGAACGAACCCTAACACCGCCATGGGATCGTGTTTCATCATCGAAACAATCTGATTCACAAACTCGGCCTCCTTTGGCGTAGGCCGACAGTGTGAGCGATGGCGGATTCAATGTGGCCGTATCACTATTTATGAGACCGCTTCTAATCTGCTTTGAGCTTCCTGATTCGTTCCTTGATGAGCGTTTGGCGCGGAGTCATACAGCGAAGTCTTCGTCAGCCACGTCCCTCGATTGACAAGGACTTAACGGGCAGTTCGCACATCTATCGTTACTAGCTCCCCAATGCATATCCAGTTTCACCGTATATCATGGATGTGCCCGTCACCGAAGCCGTTTCATTTGCTCTCAGATGTACCAGGAAACGACGTGGATCTTCCATGGTAATGCCAAGCTTGAAGACTGGCCATGATGCTGCTCGCCGCCGATTCTGGTTGGCGATGTGTGGGTTTGTCATAGCGCTTGCGCTGCTGCCCTTTTCCTACAAAGTCGAACGTCGCCTGGAGACAGCTTCTCACATCAAGGGCGGAGAGTCCGAAAGAGTTGACCTGGAACTGGCGCAGCGTTTCCAGTCTCCGTACGCCCACCGCCTGGTTCTGGTGATCAGCGGTATTCCCGATCCGGATTCAGCCAAAGGCGCAGATGCGTTGGGCTTCTTAACCAGTTCGTTGCGCAGTGTGCCAGGAGTGTCGGGGGCCGTCTCGAGTCTGGATTGGCCAGATCCCCTGTTCACGGGGAACAATGGCGGGGCCTTGATCATCGTCGGGTTGGACCCGCACGATGAAACTGTCGAGGCATTGGTCCCCAAACTGAGGGCAAGAGCAGACTGGATGGAAGGTCACCTTAAGTCGCAATACCCCAATATCAAACTTGAGATTACGGGTGAAACGCCACTGAACTTCGATCTTCGCAAGGTCAGTGCAGATGACGTCAACCATGCCGAGGAACGAGCGATGCCGGTAACCCTCTTGCTGCTGTTGCTGGCGTTCGGCAGTCTGGTGGCCGCGCTATTGCCGCTGGGAGTTGGAATACTCTCAATCTCGATGGCGATGGGTGCGGCTGCGCTACTCGCGCATTATCTGCAGCTTTCGATTCTGGTGCAGAATTTGGCGACGATGCTCGGCCTTGGCCTGGGCATCGACTATGCATTGCTGATGGTGAGCCGTTTTCGCGAAGCATTGGCCGAGGGATATGATCCCGGCCACGCTGCCGATATTGCTGCCGGGCAAGCGGGGCGCACTCTGATAATCTCGGCCACGACAGTTGCAATCGGATTTTCAGCGTTGCTGACTGTGCCCATCAGCGAGCTGCGCTCCATCGGGATAGCGGGTCTACTGGTAACCGTTTTGAGTGTCATGCTGTGTACATTCATTCTGCCTTGGGTGCTTGGTCTGCTGGGGCATCGCATCAATGCCGCCAGAGTGCGTTTTCCAGCCAGACGATTCAAAACGCGAGACAGCCAATGCGCGGCGAGTGAGCGGTGGGTGCGGTGGGGCAGCATCATTACCCGCCGGCCCTGGACAGCTCTGCTGGTCGCCGGGATTCCGCTACTGATCCTTGCATTCCAGGCACGGAGAATCTCTCCTGGGATTCCTGACCATGACTCGCTCCCGGCCGCAGCCGAGTCGGTGCAAGCGCTGCACACGCTTCAAGGCATGGGGCGGTCGGGTATTGTGCAGTCCCTCCGAGTGGTCCTGGAATTGCCGCCGCAGTCTTCGCCGCTCTCTTCGGCTGGCTGGCTTGCCGTCAGTCGATTGACGAAGCGCTTCCAGATAGATCCTAGAGCCGAAGAGGTCTTATCTCTTCCGACCCTCACGGGAATGTCTGACACTGCGGATGCTGTCGACGATGTGCCCGAGTCAATCCGCAAGAGTTTTCTTCGCAGCGATGGCCAAGCTACTTTGATTGAGTTGCTGCCCACCGCCACTCTTTCGCCCAACGAACAAATACGGTGGGTACGTGAGGTGCGTTCCTCCGATGTCGCGGCGATAACCGGCGTGCCGGGCGCTGTGCTGCGCGTCGGCGGCGTTCCCGCACTCGACGCTGATTATGACTCGGTGGTCAAAGAGCGGTTGCCGAGGGTGATCTTTGGCGTCGTATTGGGGAGCATGCTGGCGCTCCTGATCGGGTTACGTTCTCTATTTGCGGCTGTCAAAGCAATTCTGCTCAATCTGCTCTCCGTTGGCGCTTCCTTCGGTGCGTTAGTGGTCGTTTTTCAGGAAGGCCATGGCAGCAAGCTCTTTGGGCTCCACGGACCGACCGGCACCGTATACCCGATCGTGCCGATTCTCTCGTTTGCCATCGTCTTCGGATTGAGCATGGACTATGAGGTCTTCCTGGTCGCCCGAGTCCTCGAAGAACGGCGGCGCGGTCTATCCGAGAGATTAGCGGTGATCGAGGGTCTGGCGCGGACGGCCGGGCTCATCACGAGCGCCGCGGCAATTATGATTGTCGTCTTCACCGCATTCACCGTGGGAAGCTTTCTGGTCGTCCAAATGCTGGGCTTTACGCTCGCCGTGGCGGTGTTCATCGATGCTACAGCGGTTCGGATGGTTGTCGGGCCAGCACTATTGCAACTTGCCGGAGATTGGAATTGGTGGCCCTTTGGCTTATATGGGGTAACAGCAACGTCTGAAAAGGAGCTCAACCCATGACGGCGAACACCGTGGATCCTCCAGTGACGGCACAGGTCCTCGCCCTCACAAGAGCCTCATTAAGCGATTTGATTCATTTCACTTTCTCTGCCGAGTGCCGGAGTGGCTGATATCGAAGTCCTTGCGTCCCAGATTTGCCTTTCCTGAGCCCCCTTCGATTACGAGAATCGAGGAACCGGGCTTGCCCTGCAGCTTTGCCTCCACTTGCGTCGCCGACCAAACGCCGCCGATCTGCCGCAGTCCATAATAAATGAATTCCTTCTGCCGTCCCGTCCCGCGAAGCGTTTTCACCACATGCACCGGGTACAAAATGCCGTTATCGATCCACGATGTTACCGAATCATAATAAGTCCGGTCCTGAGAGCCGGACATGCTCTTAAGGACAAAGCAATCCCGTGCGCCGTATTTCTCTGGTGCCAGGAGTGCCTGATTCTTCCAGAAGAACTGGCTCTCTACCATGTCTTCATAGGAGAAGTCTGATCCCACTAGTGGGTCGTTCCAACGTTCGGATGGCAACACGCTAGCGGCCTCCTCGCCAGGAAGTACCGCCTCGATGGTCATGTGCCCACTCACGCTCATATGCAGAAGAACGCTCGTCTTCTCTGAGCCAGGTCCCGAGAACTCGGATAGCAGACGCAGACCATCGGGAAACCAGTGAGCCTTGGCGACAAACTTGTAGCTCGTGCGCTTGCCATTGCCTTCCACCCGGGTGAGTCGCCCGGTCACGCGGTAGTCCAATTTCTCAATGCGCTGGCGCGAGCCAGTCAGCACAGTCTCCAGGTCAGGATTCACCGCGAAGGCCCGCGATGGATGCATCAGGGACAACAGCACTAGCAAAGCGATGGACGATTGAATCGTCCCCAAGGCGCAA
>Ga0307474_10001307_pt1 | contig 18125 bp, 11 predicted proteins | sample atmos_gasesECM1C_2_FD_203312 | JGI IMG/M metagenome (GOLD analysis project Ga0307474, IMG submission 203312) | Hardwood forest soil microbial communities from Morgan-Monroe State Forest, Indiana, United States - atmos_gasesECM1C_05 | ecosystem: Environmental > Terrestrial > Soil > Temperate... | reverse complement strand
TGGGACGGGCCTTGAGCACCTGGACCGGATCGCGTTTTACGAACAGCAGGACGCCATGATCCTCGACCAGGTGACGGCGCGAAACCTGGAGCTTGTGGAACCATCGAGCGGCGATGATTTGCGGGCGACGTTGCTGGCGGCGATTGACGAAACGGCGACTGGGATGGGAGCCCGGCTGCTGCGAAGCTGGGTCTTGCGGCCGGAAATATCGATCGGGGAGATCGAAGCGCGGCTCGAAGCAGTGGCGGAGTTGAAAGCGCAAACGGTTGCGCGTGAGGAGATTCGGAAGGAGCTTGAGGGGATTCTTGATCTTGAGCGGCTGACGAGCCGCGTGACGTTGGGCGTCGTAACGCCGCGCGATCTGCTGGCGCTGCGCGGGTCGCTCGAAAGAATTCCACGCGTGCGTGCGCAAATCGCCCCCACGGCAGCCGGAGCTTCGAGGCTTGCGGTATTGCACGACGAGATGGACGAAACGGCGGACGTGCGCGATTTAATTGCGCGCGGGATTTCCGATGAGCCGCCGGCGATGGTCAACGAGCCTGGCGTGATCCGTCGTGGCTATCACGCCGAGCTAGATGAACTGCGTGACATCACCAAGCAAGGACGGCAAATCATTGCGGCCATGGAGGAACGCGAGCGGAAGCGAACAGGAATTGCATCGCTGAAAATCCGTTACAACCAGGTATTTGGCTTCTATATCGAGATTTCGAAGGCCAATTTGCACCTCGCCCCGGATGATTACGAGCGGAAACAGACTCTGGTGAATGCCGAGCGATTCACATCGGGCGAGCTGAAGGAACACGAACGCAAAGTGCTGTCGGCCGAAGAGCGCGTGCTCGAAATCGAGCGACGACTGTACGGCGAAATTCGCGAGTCAATCGCGCGCGAGGCTGCGCGGCTGAGGCGGACTGCCGCTGCCATCGCGCAGCTCGACGTGCTGGTGAATTTCGCACGCATTGCTGCATCCCGTAACTACTCGCGGCCACAATTTACGGACGGGACTGCGGAGCGCGAGTCGAGTGCGAAGCGTGGTTCGCTGCTGATTGCGGGCGGGCGGCATCCGGTGATCGAAAAGCTGCTCGAGGAACGCGGCGAGCGTTTTGTGCCAAACGATTTATATCTCGACGACGAAACACAGTTTCTTTTGATCATCACCGGGCCCAATATGGGCGGCAAGTCCACGTACTTGCGGCAGGCGGCACTCATTTCGATTCTGGCGCAGATGGGCTCGTTCGTCCCAGCGGCAGAGGCGAAATTGCCGGTGCTGGATCGCGTCTTTACACGGATCGGTGCGTCGGACAATCTGGCGCGCGGGCGCTCGACGTTTCTTGTAGAGATGAGCGAAGTGGCGGCGATTTTGAATACGGCGACATCCGCAAGCCTCGTGCTGCTCGACGAAGTAGGTCGCGGAACTTCGACATTTGACGGACTTTCGATTGCGTGGGCCGTGGTGGAAGCGCTGCACGCGGGCGCGCGGCCCAAGACGCTTTTTGCCACGCATTATCACGAGCTTACGGAGCTGGAGCAGTTGCTGCCGGGAGTGAAGAACGTACACGTGGCAGTGCAGGAAGCCGGCCGCGAAATTGTCTTTTTGCGCCGGGTAGAACCGGGAAGCGCTGACAAAAGTTACGGAATCGAAGTGGCGCGGCTCGCGGGGCTTCCGAATCCGGTGATCCGCCGCGCCCGCGAGATTTTGCGGAGACATGAGGAGAGCGAAGACAAACTCACAGAACAGCTCTCACCCGGGGCGCTTCCGCCCTCAGCTAAACAGGTTAGTTTTGCGGCGATCGACGAGAAAGTGCTCGAATCGCTGCGCGAAGCGGACGTAAACGCGCTGACGCCGCTTGAGGCATTGAATCTCCTCGCTGCGTTGCAGAAGCAATTGAAATGACGGCTGCCGGGCGGAGGATGCGGGTGCTGGGGATGATGTCGGGAACGTCGGCCGATGGGATTGACGTGGCGCTCGTGCGGATTTCGGGCGCGTCACCTGCAATTTCGGCGAAGATCGAGGGACATCATCATGTTCGATTTCCAGCGAAGGTGCGGGATGCTATTTTGCGACTTGCAAACGGCGCCCCAACGACCACCGCTGAAATCAGCCAGCTTAATTTTTTGCTAGGTGAAGAGTTTGCGCGCGCGGCTATCGCGGCGTGCAAACGATGGCGCGTACCCCTGCGGCAAATTTCGCTGATCGGTTCGCATGGGCAGACGATTTTTCATCAGGGCGTGGCGGCGGGATTTCTCGGCCAGCGCGTTGCTTCGACACTTCAGATTGGCGAGCCGAGCATCATCGCGGAGCGAACGGGAGTGGCGACGATTGGGGATTTCCGTCCGGCCGACATGGCTGCGGGCGGACAGGGTGCTCCGCTCGTTCCGTTCGTGGATTATCTATTGTACCGGGACCCGCGAATCGGGCGCGTGGCGCTGAATATTGGCGGGATCGCGAACCTTACCGTGATTCCCGCGGGTGCTCGGCCTGACCAGGTATTTGCGTTCGACACGGGACCCGGAAACATGATTGTGGACGCGATCGTGGAAATTACGACGCGGGGCCGCCATCGTTACGATCGAGACGCGCGGATTGCACTTCGGGGCAAGACTGTTTCCCCGGTTCTCGATAGGCTGCTGGGAGACGTTTACTTGCGGAAATCGCCGCCGAAGACGGCGGGACGTGAGCAGTTCGGACGTGCTTACGCGGAAAAGGTTCTGGCGTGGGGCAAGCGTCACCGCGCGACGACGGAAGACCTGATCCGCACGGCGACCGTGTTCACTTCCCTCTCGATCGCTGATGCGTTGCGTAGATTTGTTTTGCCGCGCGCACGAGTAGATGAACTTATCGTCGCCGGAGGCGGTGCGCGTAATCCATTGCTGATGGCGCAGCTCGCGGCGGCGCTGCCGGAAATTGAAATTGTGCCAGCCAGCGAGTTTGGAATTCCGGCGGAAGCGAAGGAGGCGTTCGCATTTGCGGTCCTCGCATATGAGGCGTATCACGGCCGCGCGAACAATCTGCCCTCCGCCACCGGGGCACGGAATCCGGCAGTGATGGGCAAACTCGTGCGGGGACGAGCGCGCTAGGATGCGCCTGGCGGCATCGGTGCTCGCCTTCGTGCTGATTAGCGCAGGTTGTTCGTCGAACCGCGGCGAAGAGCCTGGCACCGTCAACTTCCTGATCGAGTCGATGCCAGCGAATCTCGATCCGCGCATCGGCACAGACGCGCAGTCGCAACACCTGGACGGCCTGATTTTCGATTCCCTCCTGGCACACGACGCACAGATGAACATCGTTGCGGACCTCGCAGAGCGGTGGGAGGCGCGCGATCCTTTGACGTACGTATTCCACCTAAGGCAGGGCGTGAAATTCCACGACGGCCGACCGCTTACATCCGCGGACGTGAAATTCACGTTCGATTCGATCCTCGATGGAACAGTGAAAACGCCGAAGCGCGGAGCGTTTCGAATGGTCGCGTCGATCGAGGCTCCAGACGATTCGACGATCGTGTTTCACCTGCGCGAACCGTATGCGTCGTTTTTGTGGAACCTGACGAAGCCGGGAGTCGGAATCGTACCGCGAGGCTCAGGACCGGAGATCGCGCAAAAACCGATCGGGACGGGGCCGTTTCAATTTGTAAATGCAATCACGGATCAGGAGATCGCGCTCCAGAGGAATCCCGGATACTTCGGAGATGCGGCTGAGACGACCGCGGCGCGAGGAAACGTGGAGCGCGCGCGATTCAGAATCGTGCCGGACGCAATTGTACGAGCGCTTGAATTGCGAAAAGGTTCGGCGGATGTCGCAATTAACTCGCTCAGTGCGGATATGGTCGTCACCCTCGCGAAAGAGCGTGGAATCGTTGCCGACGAACAGCCGGGGACGACGATCGCGTACATCGGATTCAACCTGGAGGATTCGATTCTGGCGCATCGCAAAGTGCGACAGGCGCTTGCGTATGCAACGGATCGCGCGACTCTAATCAAGTATCTACTGCGTGGGCAGGCGCGGGCCGCGTCGAGTCTGCTACCGCCGAATCATTGGGCGTATGACCCGGACGTGCCGCAATACGATTTCGATCCGGCGCGAGCGGAGCGGTTGCTCGACGCGGCCGGATTCAAGCGCGGAGCGGGTGGCGTGCGGTTTCGCCTGGAATTTAAGACCTCAACGGAGGAATATTCGCGCCTCTTAAGCGAAGCGATCGCGGATGAATGGCAGCGCGTAGGGGTCGCGATTGAGCTGCGGCCGCTTGAATTTGCGACGTTTTATGCGGATTTGCAGCGCGGGAGCTTTCAAGTCTCGGCGCAGCGCTGGGTGGGAGGCAACAACGATCCGGATATTTTCGAGTCGGTTTTTAGTTCGAAGAAGATTCCGCCCAATGGATCGAACCGCGGACATTACCGCAATCCGAAACTCGATGCCCTGCTCGACCAGGCGCGGATGGAAATGGATCGTGAGAAGCGAAAAGCGCTGCTCTGGCAGATTCAAAAGATCGTGGCTGAGGACGAGCCGTATATCAATTTGTGGTATCTAGACAACGTGTGCGTTCATCGCGAGCGCTTGACGGACATCGTGATTCCGCCTGCCGGTGATTATGATTTCATCGAGGGCGCGAGATTGCGGTGAAATTAATTATTGTGTGCGAATGCGCTGCAGGATGCGGAGAAAATCGGCTCGGCGGTTTGGTCCCGCGCCGGCGTAGGTGAGATGAATGATGGGAGTGTTTTTGCGAGTTGGGTCGGCTACAAATGGGAACGGACTGGTTGTGCCTACCGCCCAGAAGAAATCGGCGTGCAAGCCCTGCGTTTCGGCGGGCAAATTGAAATAATGAACTGCATTCTCGCTGATCTGCTCGCGGGACAGGGCCTCGAACACGAAGAACGTCATCCCGGAAAAATCCACCTGCTCCATTGGCGGTAATTCGAGATTCTTGAAATCGCCGTAGGCGCGAGGACCGTCGAGCGACTGTCGAAACGTGATTCCGATCGTGAGTTGCTGCGAGTAAAAGTCCGAGAGTGTGGGCGCATAGCTGCACGAATATGTGACCTGCAATTCCGACTGAGAGAATTCACCGCCGGCTGGATCCGGATCTTGAGGGCGGCTCGCGGCGGCGAGTTTGGCTAGCACATCGTCCATGCAGGAGTGTGAGGGCGGAAGAAAAAGAAAGAACAGATAATCCGGAAGGCTCATGCCGGTACCGTTCGTCGCATGCATTTGCGTATCGAGCCAGTACGCGTCGTGGCCGATCAACGGATCGTCCGAGGTGGCGAGCTGCAGCAGCGTGTATTGCTGCTCGTTCGTAAGAAATAAAATCTGGTTGAAACGAAAGGGAGGAGCGTATGGGCCGAGACCTCCCGGAGGAGCCGCATTGCTGGCGCCGGACGGCTTCCAGTTAGAGCCGAGATCGATGGAGACGCCATTTTCAAGAAAAAAACGCTGAAGGTCAGCCGGGTGCTGTTCTTGTTGTTGTTGTAGCGGCACAGGTGTGCGAAATGCCGCGCCGAAAGTTAACGCCACGAGAATCGTGGCCGCCGAAGCGAGCTGTTTTGCCGTTTTCATTGCTTTCGACAGTGTAGGGGCTAACGCGGAAGCGCTCAAGACGAAACGTGGCGTTTGTTCTCGACGAATGAAGACGAGTCCATTGTGCGGGCGCCTCAAGTTCGAAGCGTCCGCACGATGGAAGCTTGCAGCGAGGGAAATCAGAAGGAGAGCTTGAGCCCGAACTCGATCGTTCGCGGCGAGCCCAGAGCGAACACACCGGTTCCTACGCCGACGCGGACAGACGAGGCGTTCGCATAGGTAGTGCCATTGATTGAACCCACACCGCCGGTGAGAATTCCGCTCAGCACGTTGCCGGGAATATTGAAGTTGGCGAAGTTGAACAGATTATAGAAGCTGACGCTTGGCTCGATGGCGAGCTGCCTGTCCTTTACATTCACCTTCCCGACCCAAGTGAGGCTTGTGTCGAACGTCTTCAACCAGGTGAGCCCAACTTCGCCTGGCGGGGCCAGGGGCACCGCAGGCGCCACCGCGCACGCAGCACCGGCGGAAACGCCATTGGGATTACTCAGGCAAAGCGGGTTTCCGACGCCGAGCTGTTGCGGAGTGAACAGGCCATTGGCAACCAAGACCTGTCCCGCAGGAGTGAGATTGCCCGCGACGGTGTTGTTGTAGTCGGTCAGGACATTATTGAGGCCGCCAGGAGAAATGCCACGCATGAACGAACCGAGCCTTGTACCAGGAAGCGGGTCGCCCACGGTGCCGTCTCCGGTGAAATCGGTGCGATAAATTTCGCCAAACCCTATACCCGTCGTGGGAATTACAAGAGTACTGGAAAGCGGACTGTCGAAATGGAAGATCGTGCCGAGGCGGAAATGGAATGGCAAGTCCGCATAGCCACCAAACGAAAACTGATGCGTGCGATCGAGCGCTGCTGGTCCACTGAAACCCAGTGGATTGCGGCTATCGATGGCTTGGCTGACGAAATCCTGGTCCGCCGCTGCGGGAGAGGTGCCTGCGGCGGTGGTGAAGATAGAGCCGGCATTTGTAAACCGCGATAAAGCATAGGCGAACTGGAAATTCAGGTACTTCACGCCGCGGAATGGATCTTTGACGTTATCTACCAGCTTTACGTCCATCGCGTTGTAGACTGAGCGTCCCCCTGGGTACAGAAAGATAGCTTCGCCCAACGCTGGATTCACGCCCTGGAAAGCGCATCCAAAACCGAGAGCCGCCTGGCAGCCGCCTACGCCCAGGTCAGCCGCCGAGTCCAGACCGTTGGCCGCGTAACTGGCAATTGACGCTCCGGGCTGGCCCGTATTCGTATCGATCATCGGCGAATTAAGAGCGCAATTGATGGAAGCTGCATCCGTGCCGGTTCCACATCCAAATTGATTGTTGGTTGCCGAGATTGCCGCCAGTGCGTTGGTCTTATTGAAGAAGCGAGTGTCGCCGCTGTGATTGGCGTCGATGCCCAGTAGGTAGTGAAGATTGACGTTGCGGAGGTAATCAACGCTCAGAACCATTCCGGGACGCAACTCACGTTGGACGCCGGCGTTCACTTGAATGGAATATGGCGTCCGATAACTCGGGGCCAGAGCTCCAAGCGGAATCGGTGAAGCGCTTGAGATCAGATTGGGAATGTAATTTGGGTTTGCCGCGTTCGCGCCAACCATCGCGGTCGCCATCTGATAGCCAGTTTGAAAGTTTGCGACGCAAACTGCGGCCGTAAGTCCTGCGCATGTGCCACCCCCGGCGTCAACTGTCGAGCCGATTGGTGTCGAACAGATGTCCGTGGCTGTAGTAGAAGTACCCCCAAGAAACATCGGACCGCTGGGGAATGGAACGCTCTGACCGGTGGCGCTGGAGCAGGCACTCGGATTGGAGAGAAAAGCACCGGTTGCCAGGCGTTCGGGACGGTCAAACTCAGCGTTGTTCCAAATCGCGTTCTCGTAAAACATGCCGATCCCGGCACGAATAACGGTTTTCGAGTCTTTCTTGGGATCCCAGGCGAAGCCCAGTTGCGGAGCGAGGTTAAGATTTGGCTGCGCCACACGCTTGCCCAAGCCTGGAAGTAGTGCATTAACGCCTGGAAGCGGAGGGAGGTCGCTGTCGGAGCGGTTCGTGTCACGCACATAGCGCAAGCCGTAGGTTACGGTGAAATTGGGTTTCACTTTCCAGCTGTCGCCGAGGTAAGCACCCAGGCGGTTGTCGGGCGGAGCGCCACTGCAAGGCGCGTTGAATGCGGGGATTTCGGTGTCGCATTCATCGCCGTTTCCGAGAGTCACGAAGTCCAGAGGATAGTTGAGCGGGTTGCCGGCGCCTCCGGGAAGATTCATTGCGGCGGCAACTTCCGCGGCACTTCCAATTGGAGAAACGTTCGCGGTGATCTTGCTAAAAGAAAATAGGCCCCCGCCGCGCAGGCGGTTGAATGAGACGCCATAACGCAGGATGTGGGCGCCTAGAACCTTGCTGCCGTCATACTTAACTTGCCGGTCAGTCTGAAAGGTTTGTTGAGGAGCCAGAAAATTAGGACCGGTGAAGACGCTAAATGCCGCGATGTTGATGCTTACAGGGAAATTGGCGAGTGGAAGGTCGGAGCCAAGAACGACGTCCTTGAGATTGTTGATAAACTTCAGGTATTCAAAGCGGAAGCTATGGGTGAAGCCAGAACTGGTGAAATCGGCGCCCACGACATGCGTCCTTGTGTAGTTCTTATCCTCGTAGGGCTGGAAGCCAATTACGCCGCCCGCAGCGACAGCGCGGCTGTCGAAATAGCTGAAGCGATAAAACATGTGGACGCTCTTGCTGAATATCCAATCGAGCCTCGCGACATAATCGGTTTCGCGGAAGGGAGCGCTGGTGTTGCCGCTGAGCGCGGTGAACGGGTCGGATGTAACGACCGGCGCGGTGAGGTTCTGATTGATATGTTCGGCATCGAGGAAGAAGAACAGCTTGTCTTTCAGAATCGGACCGCCGATGTTTCCGCCGTCCTGGTTACGCGCGTAGGGAGATTGCAAGGTTGCTCCCGTAGGCGATGGCAGCGCTGCGGAAAGGGCGCTGTCGCGAAAGAGCGCGAAGCCTTCGCCGTGGAAGTCGTTCGTTCCGGACCTCGTCGTTACGTTGACTGCTCCCGAGGAAGTCAGCTCATTCGAGAGGTCGAGTGATGACTGGCTGAGGCTGAATTCCTGGATTGCGCTAGCGGGAATGTTTTCTGTCGTGGTGCCGACCGTTTCGTCGCTTACGTCTACACCATCCACTTCAATTCGCGCGGTTCGACCGAAGCGTCCGCCAAATGAAATTGAGGAGAAGCCGACTTTGGTGGGATCGAAGTCCGCGCCATCCTGTACTTGCACGCCGGGCTCAAGCTGCGCGAGGTCTAGGAAGTTACGTCCGTTGACGGGCAGGTTTTCAATCTGATCTTTCACGAGAACGCCCTGGACGCTGGCCTGCTCCGTGTTTACGGCAACTGCCTGGGCCTCCACTTCCACGACGGTGCTACCCGACCCTACCGGCAGCGTGAGATTCGCACCGGCCGTTTCGCCCACTCGCACAACGACGGCTTGTTCGACTGTCTTAAAGCCCTCTGCCTCGGCGCGAACCGAGTAGTTTCCCGGGACGATCGCGCCGGAGGTATAGGCGCCGCTGGAAGATGTGGCGACTTGGAAAGTCTGGCCAGTGTCTTTATTTCGGATGGTGACTTTCGCGGAAGGTATGACCGCGCCGCTCGAATCGAGAATCGTGCCCTGAATGCTGCCGGTGGCAATCGTGCTTTGGCCCATTGCTGCGCTCGTGGTGAAGGCGTGCACGACCATGGCGATTGCCAGCAGAAGTACGAAGGAGTGGACTTTCGCCGTGTGCCTACGAATCATCGTCTAGAACCCCCATCGCTCGGCCCGAAAGACGGCACGAGCAGTGAGCGTTCGAGTGCAAATGAATTGCCAAAATTTGTATCGCCAGCCAAATGAGAGACCGACCTAAAGCATCGTTAATACACGCAATTGCAGAGTGCTTTCCCTGGAGCTTAGGCCCTTGGCTGATTAGTCTGCGCGGCTATCCGAAAAGCTAAATTTCGCGACGATGATAATTCGGATGTTTTGTCGCGGCAGCCCATTGCCCGGACTCGCTCATCGGGTTTGATCCCGGCCTCGCGATACGTTCGCGTTACCCAACGGCGAATGTGTTTGTCGCGGGAGTTGCATCGTGAGACTCAGGGCGTACACTGTTGTGCGCCCGCCTAGAAACGCAACTCAACCGACTTTTGAAGGAGGAGTGTATTGTGATCCGGTTTCAACTGTTTGCGCGATTGCTAGCTGCCGCAGGGCTCGTGTTGCTCGCGTGCTCAGCCAAGGGAGGCGTGGCTGCAAAATACCCGGAGCCGGAAGACGGAGCCGTAGAGAACAGAGTGTTCCAGGACGATTATTTCGGCATTCGCTATCCGCTTCTGTCTGGGTGGGTGGAGGATTTGAAAGGGCCGGAGCCGTCCGCGTCGGGATACTATTCGTTGGCCGCGCTCAAGCCCGAGGGCGAGCTTGTGGCGACGATACAGATTTCCGCGCAGGACAATTTCTTCGCGCCCGAACCGGTTAAGGACGCAGTTAGTTTTCTGAATGCGATGAAGCAGGGGCTGGATCCGAGTCTTTCGGCTCCGCATGCAGTGGCATCCTTCAAGGTCGGGGGATTGGATTTTACTCGCCTCGACTACAGCGGCGCAGGACTTAACCACGCAGTGTTCGCAACGGAGATTCGCTGCCACACGCTTATCTTTTCGATCACCGCGAGCCGCGAAGCGCTGGCCGAGATGCTTGTCGAGTCGTTAAAGAAGATGTCATTCACGCAGGCGGATCACTCCATCCCCTCGTCACAAGTAGAGACATTCCAAGGCGGCTGGCCCCTCTGCGTTTCAGAGTCTGCTTACAGCGATCACATCGTACATAGAGTGGAACCCGTGATGGCGGGACCGCGATACGCAAGTGTACCGGTGCGGTTGATCGTCGGCGCTGACGGAAAGCTCGAGCACGTCCACGCGATTGCGGGATTTCCGGAGCAGGTGAAGAGTGTGACCGATGCTTTAGCGAAGTGGGAGTTCAAGCCATACATTGTCAACGGACAACCCGTGGAAATAGAAACCGGCTTATTGTTTCAGTTCCCCGCAGCACCACGCAACGGAATTCCGGCAAGTAATTCGGGCCGACGAGGCACCAATACAAATTTTCGAGAAACGGCCTTCCCGAGTAACTAGAAGTGACAAGGAAAAAACCGCGGAGGCGTAGCAGCCAGTCTCCGCGGTCTTTTTCCAGTTCGGCCAATTCGCCGATCCGCACTGAGATAAGACTCTAAAGCGAGCGCAAGAAGGCTAACAGCGCTGCCGTGTGAGTTGCCGAGAGTTGGTTGAAGTTATTAATCACCTGGTTCGCTTCCGATCCCTGACTGTGGTGCGCCTCAATTGCCTGCACGAGATCCGAAGTGCGACCGTCGTGAAGGAAGAAGATGCGTTGACCAACTCCCCATAAGGGCGCCGTGCGGAACTGCATCCCGTTGGCGAGTCCCTGGCTTATCTGGTCGGCGAGCCCTATTCCCATGTTGTGAAGAAGGAAATCCGAAAAGGCATTCACGGGCACGTTCGTGAGGCCTGTGCCGTAGAACATGCTTCCACTGTTGATCGTGGGCGTGTGGCACAGGTTGCAGCCGATCTGATTGAACACCTGCTGGCCGGCTTGCGTGACCGTGGTTGCGGCCGCCGGAGTAGGCGGGGCGGAAAGGCGCGCAAACGCTGCGAAGTTGATTATGTCCGAAGAATAGTCGGAAGCGCTTGAGCCTGAGTTGCCGGTGGGACTGAGCACGGTGGAATCTTCCGGCAACGCATTGATCATGCAGCCGGGAGTCTCATCGCGCTCATTTGGAAACAGTTCGTTGGTCACACCCTGTTCCACGTTGTAGGCCTCACCCGCGAACATAACGAGCGATTTGTTCTGCGCCTTCCAACCGAAGCGTGTGATCGTGCCGTCGTTTCCGCTGCGATTCAGCTGACCGGAAATAGCGAATGCCGCCTTCTGCGGACTTGCGGCGTTCTTTAGAATCGCAGTGTCGGTGAGGCTTTCGACGAGTCCAGCGCCGAATAGCGGAGTCGGAATGCGGAAGATGATGTTGTTCTGATTGATCGCCTCTTCGAAGTCCGGCTGAGCGATATTGCAGCTGCCGGCGTCGGAGCGTCCGGTTATGACAAACAAATCGTGAACGCCGCCGTCCGGAGTTCCGTTGGGATTACGGATGAATCGAGCTTCGCGAACCGGGCCGTTCGCTGTAATGAAGCGGGGGACTTTGTTCGTCGCGCCGTCAGCAACTGCCATTGCGATTTGCGGATTGTTTGCGGGACTTGAGCCGCCGACGGCCGGAAACGCATGGCATCCGCTACAGCTCGTCGCATTGAAACGCGGCCCGAGACCCACTCCCGGTTCGTTCGTTATCGTCCCAGAGACGGAATCAACTTCCTGAAACCGCACCAAGGCAGCGTTGAAGAAATTCTGATAGTCGCCGCTCATCCCGCCTAACGGACCACCCGCGCCCGGCGCGCCACCGCGAACGCCGGGATCGAGCGAGCGATTTCCAGTTGTGGAACTGACGTTGCGACCGTCGTTGTTGTCTTGAATTTGGGCGAACGCCACTCCAGCTCCCAAGATAAGAGGCACAGCGACGAGCGCGAATCGACACAGCACGCTTACCGACACACCTTTGCAGCAATAATGTTCCATGTCACTCCCCTTCCCTCTCAGAAACAGAGGGCATTCACCAGGATTGAATTCGATCGAAAGGACCTGCGCACGGTCCGAGAACCAGGCAATCGGCGGGCGGGCAAGTGTGAACGGAACCAAATCACCAACAGACGTTGGATACGCCTATTGCTGCCGGCGAGTAAACGACGGGAGCCGCAATTCGGGAAGACCAGAAAGGGGACAGGGGTCATCCACTGTACCGGGGTACAGAGAAACTAAAACGTAAAGGGGGTTGGGGCGCTTTTACGATACAGCGTTACAAGCCGTAGCCTCAGGGAAAAACTGTATAGCTGCCTAACATATGCGGATTTAAATTCTGTAAGCGCAGCAGCGTACACGCTGTGCTGTGGCTGGTCCCACCCCCTCGGACCACGGGGGGAGAAAGAATCTTGAGAATGAAGCTAAACATCAAAAGACCTTGCCCGCATTGCAGTAGCACTGAGGTTTTTCGCTCACACCGCCGGGGCCCATTCGAGAAGTATCTTTTCAGCATACTTGGGATGCGTCCTTATCGGTGCATCAAATGCGACTCCCGATTCTATGGGTTCGGGCCGGCCACTGAACAAGCTGCGGATGCACACCTTAAGACTGCGTAACCTACAAAGATGGAAGTAAGAAAAGGGTTATCGCACGCCAGAGATCGAGCGTTATTGCAGAGCCGCGTGAATCTCTGATTCCGGAATTGCGCCTTCCCGAATAATTGACCACTCGTTGCCGTTGACCCTTACGATTGTCGAAGCAAGAATCGCGCCGGTATCGCCGGAATCGAGAATCAGCGGTAAACGATCCCCGAGTTGTTTCACGATTTGTCCCGCGTTGGTGCACGAAGGAAATCCGGAGAGGTTCGCACTGGTACCGGTGATAGGGCCACGAACAGCTTCGATCAATGCCGACGCGATTCGCGAATTCGGCCAGCGCAACGCAACTCGCCCTGTGTTTCCTGTAACCTTTAACGGCAGCCGGTGCGTCGCCTCGACCACGAGTGTCAGAGCGCCAGGCCAGAATTTGTGCGCGAGGACGAGAAAAGAATCGGGCAAGTCGCGCGCGAGGGTTACGGCCTGTTCGATTGAGTTCACCAGAATTGGCAAAGCTTTGTTCTCGGCGCGGCCTTTTACTCGGAAAACGTGTTCAATCGATGAAAGATTGAAAGGATCGGCGGAGAGCGCGTAGAAAGTGTCCGTCGGCAGACCAACGACACGGCCCCGGCGGATGAAATCGGCCGCATAATCCACCACGCTCGACTCGGGCGCATCCGGCGAAATTTTCAGGACTTCAACGGGCAAATTGTTCGCTCACGGCGGGTTACGCCCCGGTTCTAGATGATTCGGAACGTACCATAGCCAACGCGCGCGGCGCAAGGCGTCACCGAACGGGTTAGAGTCGACGCCTCGCGTTTATTTACGACCGGGGTTGCGTTTGCTAGGCTTGCGGCATGGTGCGCCGTCCCCTAACGGGATCGGAACAGGGCGATCTAATTACCAGCCGCGACAACCGCTGGCTGAAGAAGTTTCGTGCAGCATTGCGTGGCACTGGTCCCGTGGAGGGCGAGCCGATTGGCGTCGAGGGACCAAAGCTTGTGGAGGACGCGCTGACGTCGGGAATTGAGGCTGAGGCGCTCCTGGTGAGTGAGTCTGCCGAAGCTGGCCTCGAGACGATTTTGAACGCGGCGAGCGCTAGCGAAGCTGGCGTACCGCGCTCGCGGATTCTGCGCACCACGGACAAATTATTTGCAAGCGTGGCCGGGACGGAGGCGCCTCAGGGTATTGCCGCTCTGTTCAGTGCGCCGATGTGGACATTCGAAGATGTCTTGCGAGGCGCGGCTGATGAGAACGGCGCACTTGGAGGCGATTTCCCGCTCGTTGTCGTCGTGGCAGGCGTGCAGGACCCAGGGAACGTCGGCACAATCGTACGATCCGCCGAGGCTTTTGGAGCCACTGGTGCGATCGCGACGCGCGGTACAGCCGATCCCTGGTCGCCCAAGGCTTTACGCGCTTCGGCCGGATCGGCGCTACGCTTGCCGGTACTTCGAGGGATTGCAATACCGGTCTTGCTCGCGCAGCTGAAAATGGCGCGGGTGAAAGTCATTGCAGCAACCGGCCGCGCTGGCGGTGAGCTTTCAGTTGTAACATCAACTTCCGACAATCCGGTTCTTCGCGAGGCTGTTGCGATTTTTATCGGCAGTGAAGGCACGGGGCTCCCGAACGAAGTTCTAAGTGCAGCCGATGGCAGGATTTCGATCCCGATGCGCTCCTCCGTCGAGTCACTCAATGCGGGCGTGGCCGGCTCCATCGCGTTATTTGAAGCCGCCCGCCAGCGCCAGGGCACAGCGTGACTTTCAATTGTAACTTTGTACTGTACGCTGATGGCGCTGCTTATACGCCCGCGGCGTTTCATACGCCCGTCGCTTCATGCTAGCCTAATTCGTTAACGCTAGGAGCTGTTGACTCGCTGTATCGAAGGGCGCGCTGTGGGACTGTTTAGGGCAATCGAGCCGCAGGATGAACCTCTCGCGGGCAGGCCGCTGGCCGACCGCATGCGCCCGCAGACGCTCGACGAATTCATCGGCCAAGAGGACTTGCTTGGCCCCGGAAAACCGCTTCGCATCCAAATCGAGCGCGACGACTTGAGCTCGATGCTTTTCTGGGGTCCTCCCGGATGTGGGAAGACGACTCTCGCGCGAATCATCGCCCGTCGTACGAAATCCGAGTATGTCCCCTTCAGCGCGGTTCTGGCAGGCATCAAGGAAATCAAAGAAGTGATGGCCAAAGCCGAAGGCGTCCGCCGCTATCGCCGGCGGACGATCGTGTTTGTAGACGAAATGCACCGTTTCAATCGTGCGCAACAGGACGCATTCCTGCCGCACGTTGAAGCAGGCAACATTCTTTTGATCGGCGCGACCACTGAGAATCCTTCCTTCGAAGTAATTGCGCCGCTGCTTTCGCGGATGAAGGTCTATATCCTGAAAGCGTTGTCGGCGGAGCAGGTTGTCATGCTTCTTGGGCGCGCGCTTGAGGATCCCACACGCGGTCTTGGCAACGAAAATATCGCGATCAGAGACGAAATTATTCAGCGCATTGCGATTCTCGCGAATGGCGATGCACGTTCGGCCTACAACACCCTCGAAGCGTTGGTTTTTGGCACTGCGCCGGATGTGGGCGGCCGTCGCGTGATATCGCAGGAAGTTCTCGAAGAGGTGCTGCAGAAGAAGCTTCTGCCTTACGATAAATCGGGCGAAGAGCACTTCAATCTCATCTCTGCACTGCACAAGTCCGTGCGTAACTCCGATCCCGACGCGGCCCTTTATTGGCTCGCTCGCATGCTCGAGTCGGGCGAAGATCCGCTGTATCTCGCGCGCCGGATGGTGCGGATGGCGAGCGAAGATATCGGTCTGGCCGAGCCGAACGCGCTTGCCGTGACGCTGGCCGCAAAAGATGCATTCGATTTCCTCGGGCCGCCCGAAGGGAATCTTGCGCTGGCACAGGCGGCGGTGTATTTGTCGCTCGCGCCGAAATCGAATGCAGTCTACAAAGCGTACGGCGAGGTTGAGCAAGATTTGAAGAACACGATTGCGGAACCTGTTCCCCTGCATCTAAGAAACGCAGTGACAGGGTTGATGAGCAACGTGGGCTATGGCAAGGGCTATCAGTACGCGCATAACGCGGAGGAGAAAGTCACCGATATGACGTGCTTGCCGGAGAGTCTTATTGGCCGCACATATTACACGCCGACCGATCAGGGCTTCGAAGTTCGCATTCGGCAGCGTCTTGACGAAATCCGGCGAATTCAGAAAAAATCTGCTGGACAAGAGTGAGAATCTTCCAAAACATGCGGCTTCCCTCCTCTGTTCTCATGGCTCTTCTGATCGGGGCCGTACTTTTTCCCAACTCGACAGTTGCACAAGAGAAACCTAAATTCGTCATTGAAGAAGATTGTTCGCATTTTTCAGTCGCGCCCGACAACAAGATTGTTTTCGTCGTGCAGCGCCAGAAGCGGATGAAGAAAATCGTGATCCAGCGCGACGATATCTGGGTAGCCTCGCCAAACGGAGGCAAACGCAGAATCGTCGAAGGCGAAAAATTCATGCCGGCGCCTCCTCCGCTGAGTTTCCAGGTGGATTCGATCTCGTGGTCGCCTGACAGTCGCCTCCTCGCGGCGGACATCACGTTTCAGAAGCCGGCCACCGACGACGAGTCTTCACCGACGACCGCAAAAGGAATTGCACTGTTCGACGAGAATGGAGGTGAAATTAAGGTAGCTGGATCGAAGACCCGCTTCATCGAAGACGCGGGGAACGCGACGTGGCTGGCCGACGGCCAGACAATCGTTTATGTGACGGGCGGCGGACCATTTCAGATCATTCGGATGAAGCCGTCACAGGGTAAGGCCGTCACTCTTTTCGAAGGACACACGTTCGACGGCATCACATGGGACGCCAAACACAACCAGGCTTACGCTATCGGTAGAAATCTCAGTATTTCGGGCAGAGACGTCCTGGTGCAGCTCGACTTACTCAACGAGGGAGTGCGGGAACTTACCCGCGTCCCCGAGTTTCAAGGCAAGCTAACGATCGCGCCTTCCGGTAATCGCGTTGGATACTTCGTCGATGCCGATACGATTGAGGTGCGCGAACTGGCTCATCCTAATCAACCGCTGAAAACGAGAGCCGGATTCGGACGCTTTCAATTCGGCCTCGACGAAAAGCGCGTGCTCTTGAAGCGCGGTCCCGACGAAAAGTCGGGTACCCTCGTGTGGGTCGGTCTCACGGATGGGAGTTTCCGCCCAATTCTTCATGATCAGCTGGTAAGCGCATTTCAAATCGCGCCCGACGGGCAGTCCATCATTATCGCTGAGCCCGGAAAGCACATTTTGAAGGGTTATTCTTTGCAGTAGTCTAAGCGTGGCGCCGGCTCATGTGTTCTTTCAGAATGCAGGAATCCTCGATCACAAATAGCCCGGCTTGGCGTCCGCGCTCTGCCGCTGCGGGATGAAACACGCCTTCCTGCATCCACACGGCACGCGCCCCGACACGAATCGCAGATTCGACGATGCCCGGTACATATTCTGAACGGCGGAAAATATCGACGATATCAATGGGCTCTGGAACGTCTTCTAGGCGCATGTAACTTTTCTCGCCCAACACTTCGGTCTCGTTCGGATTCACGGGGATGATTCTGTATCCGGCCGATTGCATGTATTCGGCAACGCCGTAGCTGGGACGGATTCGGCGGCTCGAAAGGCCGACAAACGCAATCGTTTTGCTGGTTTTGAGAATTTCGAGGAGGGAGTCGCCCGACGACAGCGTGCCATTCGTCATTATCATTGCTTCTGAGGTTTATGGCTATCGTGGTGCTGGGAAGCGCGCAATCCGGCGAGGACCTGTAGAAATTTCTCATTCTCCTCAGGCTTTCCCACTGATACGCGAATGCAGTTCGGAAAGCCCATCCATCGCATGGGCCGCACGATCACGCCACGTTTCAGCATTTCATCCGAGAGCGGTTCGGTTTCAAAACCGAAGTCTACTAGGAGGAAATTCGTGAACGATGGCACAAATTTGATGCCCAACTTCGTGAGTCCCGCCGAAAGCTGCGCGAGTCCGGCGCGGTTCGATTCAATCGAGCGCCGGACGTGCTCCCGATCGTCAATCGCTGCTAGGGCCGCCGCTTGGGCCACATTCGAAGTATTGAACGGGCCGCGAATTTTGTTCATTTCTTCGAGCAAATCGGCTGGACCGATCCCATAGCCGATTCGCAGGCCAGCAAGGCCATACACCTTCGAAAATGTTCGCAATACGATCATGTTGCGACCGCTACGAACGAGCTCTATCGAGCGCGTGTAGTTTGGACTCTGCACGTAGTCGCAATAGG
>Ga0307474_10001306_pt1 | contig 18132 bp, 23 predicted proteins | sample atmos_gasesECM1C_2_FD_203312 | JGI IMG/M metagenome (GOLD analysis project Ga0307474, IMG submission 203312) | Hardwood forest soil microbial communities from Morgan-Monroe State Forest, Indiana, United States - atmos_gasesECM1C_05 | ecosystem: Environmental > Terrestrial > Soil > Temperate... | reverse complement strand
CTTTCGCAAGCTAATCCCATAGCTCGTTACCTCGGGCGGAAGTTGACCGTTTGCCAGTTGCTGTCGCGATTGCGTAAGCACGAGATCCGTGTTTGGATCAGTCTTGAGATCAAAATCGACGATCAGAGACGTTTGCGAACCATTCGTGGTGTTCACGGAATACATGTATTCCATGTTGTCCACACCGGTCACTTGCTGTTCGATCGGCGTAGCGACGGACTGCTCGAGAGTCTTTGCGTCGGCACCGGGGTAGTTGGCTTGCAACCAGATTTCCGGCGGCGCAATGTTCGGAAACTGTGCGATTGGCAAAAGCGCAATCGAGATCGCGCCAACGACAACGGTAAGAATCGCGATCACAATCGCGACGATGGGGCGTCGGATGAAAAAACTCGCCATAATTAGCGCTCCTCGGTTTCTTTGTACGGCGTGGGATTCACTAGTTCGCCTTCTTTTGCCTTCTCTGCGCCAACCGCCACGACGCGTTCTCCCGGCTTCAGGCCCGTCGTGATCACCCAGAGCGTGCCCACTCTCGGCCCGACCTGCACGGTGCGGAGCTGCGCCCGGTTATCGTCCCCGACGACAGTGACCTGATACGTTCCTTGCTGCTGATTCACTGCCGCCTGCGGCACCAGCAGCGCTCCCGTGATGTTTCCGGTGGGCGTCTGAATGTGTGCATACTGGCCCGGTCGCAACAGGTTCTTAGAGTTGGGGAACTCGCCCACGATCTGGATGGTTCCGGTCTGCGTGTTTACCTGGCGATCCGCGAAGATGATTCTGCCCGGATGCGGGTAGGCACTCCCGTCGGCCAAAGTTAACTGCAACGGGATTCGTGAGGCGTGCGTCAGAAAGTCCACGCTCCCCGGATCCCCGCCGTCCGCCATCCGCAAGTATTCCTGTTCGCTGATGGGAAAATAAACTTTGATCGGACTTACCTGTGAAACTGCGGTGAGGACCGTAGACGGCCCCACCAGATTGCCCACCTGCACCGTGTTGATACCGGCGATTCCGTCGATTAACGAGACGACTCTCGTGTAGCCCAAATTCAGCTCGGCCTGTTCGACCGACGCCTTGCTGGCCTCAACTGCGGCCTTCGCCCCACGGAGCGACTGCGTGTCCGTATCCAACTGACTTTGGGGAATGGCGTGAGCCTCCGCTTCGGGAATATCACGCTTCACGTTCGTTTCGGCGTTCGCCATCTGCGCCTCAGCCTGCGCCAGCTGTCCTTTGGCTTGATCCAGCACGGCTTGAAATGGACGCGGATCGATCTCAAAGAGCAGCTGCCCCTTTTTGACCACTGCGCCTTCGTGATAATCCTGGCGAATGAGGTAACCGCTCACCTGAGGCTGAATCTGCGCATTGACGTAGCCTTCGAGCGTTCCTATCCACTCCCCCTGAACCGGCACGTCTTTTTGAATTACCGGTGCGACCTCGACCTCAGCTGGTCGAGGACCCGTCGACGCTCGGACGTTGCTGTTGCTGCAGCCAAGCGAACTTGATAACAACGCTGCCCCAAGGAATCCTGCAAAGATCTTCTTCTTCATCGTTCGTTTCCTCGCAATCGAGTTACTGCGCGCAAGAGCCACGACACTTGCTAAGCTATGTGCGAATGCGCCACGAAGGGTTATGTCGCCGCCTTGTTACAGTGTTACAGATTATGTATAATATGTAACGATTCAAAAATATGCAGAAAAAATCTTTTGACCGAGATGCAGCACGGCGGCGAGTCATCCTCGATGCTGCCCGCGACTGCATCCTTAAATTTGGCTATGCGAAGAGCTCGCTCGAAGATATCGCCAAACAGGCAGCCGTATCGCGACCGCTGATTTACCGGAAATTCAAGAGCAAGGAAGAGATTTTTGGCGCCGTTCTGGAGGACCTTTTCGAAACACAGTATCGGGCCGCGGAACACGCTCTCGCAACGCCGGGAAGCAGACGGGAAAAGCTTATGTCGGTCTATGAAGCTCTGCTGCTTGACCCGTGGAGGGAGCTAATCGTGGATGCTCCGATGGGCACGGAATTCTATGGGGCATGCAGACGAGTCACGCCGGACATTAACGAAAGGCACAGAAAGATTCAACTTAAGTACACGCAGGCTGTCCTTGGTACTGAAGAGGTCTCGAAGGTTTTCATGCTGGCCGTAGACGGGCTCCACCAGGATCTACCAGCGACAAAAGTTCTCCGCAGGAGACTTGAAGTGCTGATTGATCGATTCGTTCGCGACTAAAGCCACGGTGGATCCAGGTCGGGTGGCTATTCCACGCTACTTCGCGCCAACGGTGAAGATGTCAAGGTCGTGCACGAACTGTTGCGTCATGCCAACAGCAAGATCACGATGGACGTCTACACTCAGGCACTCTCACCGGCCAAGCGCGAGGCTCAAGGCCGGGTGGCCAGCAGTCTCCTTCCTAAGAAGGTTGTGAGTGCTGTCGGCTTATCGGACAGTTTTGGACAGTTGCGCCCAGGACTCAATTCCGACAAGTGACTGAAAAGAATGGCGGGGACGAGGGGACTCGAACCCGCCGCCTCTGCCGTGACAGAGGATAGCTCAGAAGTAATCAGTTGAAAACCAACGGAGCCGGTCACCTAGTTTCGCGCTCAAAGTAACCCTCGGGAAGTGTTATCGCACCCTAATTGCACCCAGATTTTGGCTTGCCGACACGCGGCAAAGTTGTGAAGGACACTTGCCAATGATCTGTATGGTTGTTAATCGCTGACCATTGCGGAGCCGGCGAGCCGACGCACTTTGATATCCCTCATCGGCGGTTGAGCGAAGAAGCGCTTGTACTCGCGGTTGAACTGACTCGCGCTCTGATAGCCGACTTCGAACGCCGCGCTCGCGGCATCGATCCCTTCAACGAGCATTCGTTCTCGCGCGGCAACCAATCGAAGCTGTATCTGGTATTGCAGTGGGCTCATCGCCGTCAACGCGCGGAAGTGATGATGAAGGGTTGACATTCCCATGCGTGCAATTTCCGCAAGTTTTTCTACGCGCAAGGGTTTCGTGTAATTGGCCCTAAGCCAAGCGATGGCTTTCGCTGTTCTGTGACTCTGATCGCCCAGCGTCGCGATCGCGCGCAGCCGCTCTCCGTGAGGTCCTCGAAGCAAGCGATACACGATCTCACGCTGGATCAGGTTGCTAAGGAACGGTGTGTCCTCTGGAGCATCAAGAAGGTCCAAAAGCCTACAAACGGGCTTCAGCAGATCGACGGTCGTTTTCCCAATCGTGATGCCACGAGCTGGGGATGAACCATTAGGTGCATGGAACTCTTCCTGTGAGAACTTCCCGCACTACTGCCATATCGAGTTTTAGCAGCAACGACAGCAAGGGCACGTCCTCGCTTGCTGCAACGATTTGGCTGACGACTGGCACGTCAATGGAGCTCAGGAGGAATGTCGATTCGTCGCATAGGTAAGTCATTCCGGCAATGGTTATGCGCTTCCGCCCTTGAACGAAGACGTTGAGGCTGGGTGCGACATTGGATGCGTCCAGCAATGAAGTCAGGTGGAGTTACATATTTCACGCACTGGAGGAGGATGAGAAGCGTCGGATCAGCCGCACGTTCTCCTTGGCACACATCGTGCACACAGCGAACTTCATTTGGATTGACCGTTTTCGACTTGGGATGGAGAGCTGGCTGGCCGTCAGTCGGCTAAAGGCCAGGTTGGTTCCAACTTGTTCGTCGTTTTAATAACCTGCGGTGATGTTGCGTTTTGCCTGTGTCTCACAACGTGCCACAGATTCTCCTATGCAGCCATTTGCCCAGCTGATCCATTGGTTCGGTTCAGCGCGGTACGGACTATCTCCAGGTCGGGATGTTGGTACTGCATCGCAGCCCTCACGTCCCGGTGCCCCATCGTCCTCATCACTGCTGCGAGGTTGCCGGTGTTGGTGAGCACGCGAGTTCCATAATCGTGCCGGGCACAATACAAGACGAGATCCTCAGACAATTGAGCCTTCCTCCGAGCAAGCCGGAATTGCTTGCCAATATCCGTCAGATGGCCACACTCCGCTCGCTTCGACGGAAACAACCAACCCTGTTCCCTTCCTGCGACCCGGATTCGAAGCAGTGCGTAGACCCGATCACTCATCGGAATCACTCTTCTTCCCTCCGGCGTCTTACTGTCGGGCACAAAGATTGAGACGGTTGCTCCAGTCGAGATTTTCGGCGCGAATGCGAGTGCAATCGCCTGATTGCTTCAGATGATCGCCGTCGCTACTTCGATTTATCGTGGTGGTCTTCGCATAGGACGTTCTTCGGTTCCGCGTGTGACGTGTCCTCGGCGGGATCAACAATCAGGCGTACTTCGACCACGGCATCGGGGCAATTCCGAATTGTGTGGATGCTAGCTCTGCTGAAACCCAGCGGCAACGAGTCCCGATTGGTTTCCAGAAATTGGTCGATATAAGTGTGGTCGTACACGTCGCCTTCCGCCAACTTCCACTCCGCGCGCAGCCTTGCGGCTACTTCCTTATCGGCCACAGTGTCGAGTTTTCCCATGTGGTACTGGGGTCCCTCCTGGATCGAGATATTTAGATTTACTGTTGCGTTTGAGCCGAACTTTGTCTCGGGGACAGCTGTGAAGTCGAGGAAACCCTGAGTAACATAAACTTTGCGGAGGCTCTCCAGTCCGCTAGCGACTTTGCCTCTCTCGAACAGATCACCACTCTTTAGCGGGAATTGTTGTCGCAGTTTGTCCGAAGAGAAAGCGTGATTTTCAACGAACGTGATCTCTGCGAGTCGGTAACGAGCGCCCTCTGAAACCTCACCTTCCAGCGTTACTGGTTTGGGAACACCCAACGGATCGCGGGGTTTGAAGCGGAAGCTCTTCACCTCGACCTTGAAATATCCACGGTCCTGAAATGAGGCCCGAACCCGCTCTTCCATCTCTTCCGAGTCCTCGTCGAAGCATGAGCCAATCATATCGTTGGCAATGCGGGCGAGGTCGGTTGCACTGATTGTCTGGGTGCCGGTGATGGTGAAGTCGGTGATAAAAATTCCGGCATTCTTGTTGGAACGGTGATCGTTGACGCACTCGGCGGGCAGAAAAGCCGCCGAGAAGAAAAGGGCGACAAACAACGCCCATGGGGTAAGCCCCATGATGGCTCCTCCTCGCGTCCTGATTCACTCGGATTCTACTCCCTCGGTTTCGTTGCCCGCGCCCCGGCAAAGTTACTGTTGAAAAATCCCGATTAAACTCATTAACCAGCCAATCGACTTGTTTTTTCAATCGCATCGCTCCTTTTTGGTGAAGTACCGATTGGCCGGTTAACGAAACAAAAACCCTCGATCAGCGCTATCGCCTACCTAAAACAGGTATGATCTGGGCGTCAGTGAGAACTGCCGGACAGGCCAACCATCTGAGGACTGTTCCCGGCATCATCCGTAACGATCAGCGTCCCTTTGAACGTGCCCGTCGTTAGCGGGTGGAACGTGACCGTCATGGTGCAGCTCTTAAATGCTGCAAGGCTGCTGCCACAACCGCTCACGGAATAGCCCCTCGGAACCCAGTAGGAAGAGATCTTCAGAACCTTGTCTTGAGCGTTCGTGAGCAATACCGCTTTTCTAGTCGTGCTGCCGACCGCTTGCAAACCGAACGCAAGGCTCTTTGGCGCCAGCACGACGGGAACAAATTCGTACGCCCCTATATCAACGATGGCGGTCGCGCCATCGTTTCCGTTGATGATCCGAGGATTGCCCGCCAGATCCCGGCTTGGTAGATCAGGAGCGGAGTTGTTTCCGGCGTCGATAGCCGGGGAGCCTCCCTTCAAACGAAAATTGCTGGTTCCCACGAACTTCGCGCTTGCGGAGATGTTTCCGCGCATTCCAGTCTGATCTGTACAGAGCCCGCCATAGGCAGATCCATTCGCACTGAAGACGTCATTATTATAAAAAGTCGATGCGATCAAATCGGTGCCGCAAGACAGTGCATTTGTCGCGCCATGTATGGCGGCGATGATGTTGTTCGCAACGGTTACCGGAGTTCCAAAATCATCTGTCGCCACCGTGCTCCCGCCGGATGCCGAACCATCAATGATCGTGTTGTTCACGAAGAAGGCGGGTGGGTTCGACCAATAGACGCCGCTGCCCCCACTCGCAATATTTCCACTAATCAGGTTCTGCACTATCGCAGTTGCTGAGACGTCGTTGATCATGCCAATTCCGCCGCCGGCGTTACCAGTAATTACATTATTCGTAATTTGTGCTCCGCCGACAGCATCCATAAATATGCCGCCTGCGGAGCCACCCCAGCTGTTGTTCTCGATAACGTTTGCACTAACTACCGGAGTACTGGCGCCGTCAAGATTGATCCCGCCGCCACCTCCTCCCGAGCAGCCTGCCTGACTGTTATTCCTGATCGTGTTCCCCTGAATCAATGGTGAGCCAAAGTAGACACCGATGCCGGCTCCCGCGGCACATGCCGTGTTGTTCTGGATAACGTTGTTTTTGATCGTAGGCGATGCGAAACTTACATAAATACCGCCGCCCTCATACTGGGAATTAAAAGTTGACGTTCCATCCTGGACAGTGAAGCCCTCGATCACGGAAGACGATTTTTCGTTCATAGAGAATGTCACGACAGGACCCACTCCTCCGCCATCAATAATCGTGACCTTGGCGCCGCCAGAACTCTTGAGCGTAATCGCTTTGCCATTGAAGTTGATGTTTTCTTTGTACGTACCCGGAGCAACCAGCACAGCATCTCCACTGCTGGCGGCGTCAATCCCTGCCTGAACGGTCGGCTGGTCGGCGGGAACGTGGATGGTCTTACCAAAGACGAACGTCGCGGACAAGGTTGAAATCAGGAGCAAACAGAGCGCGAGCTGGCGGGTCATAGATCACCTCGGACCGGGCGAGAATGATACAACGACATTCGAGAGCCAACAACATGCAACAGTTGGCTGGCGTTAAGTCCCGCATTGCACTCAATCTCCCCCTGGATTGCCTACAACAGCTCAGTGAACAACAAGTGGCGCTTCGTGTGCCCCTCGGCAAACTTCATTCCGAACGCTTAGTACCGGTCGATGAGGAGACGCAGCGCGTTGTGGCGCGCATAGTGGAGTTGGGCGCCCTCACCCCCGTTCCCGAACACGAGTCCCAAGCTTTCTTACTGCCTCGCTATTGGCAACCTGGCACTTGGTACAGGGCGTTGCACAACACCTTACGCGATAGGGCCTGGACTGCAGGCTGCACTGGTCGGGTCAACCCGCACCGGCTACGGCACTCCTTCGCGACCGAGATGGTGCGCCTCGGCGTCAGCCTCCCGGCGCTTATGCAAATGATAGGACACAGAGACATCCGCATGACCTTGCGCTATTATGTGCAGACAGCGGATATGTGCAGTGAAGTGTTCTAAGTCTCCGGTTTCCAAGGTGCCGGCGTTGGCGGACTCAACATAATATTCCCTTGCGGTTGGCGGAGCTCGGTTCAGGGTTGGCATGCGCAGAATGCCCTGCGAAAGGTTACAAAGAACGGAGCCAGTCAAGAAGGTCTTTGTTCTGTTGCCAGCATGGAATCGTTTTTACTGGTGAAGACTCGTTGATTGTCTCAAGTGCTTTTCGTTTCATCTCCAAATTTGCCCTCGCGTAAATCTGAGTCGTTTTGACATCCTCGTGGCCGAGGAAGTCGCGGATCATCTCGAGCGAGATCCCGCTCTGCAACAGGTGCATTCCCTTTGTGTGCCTCAGTGTGTGGGGGCTTACTTTTCGGTTCAGACTTGGACGTTTGTCTCGTGCTCTGACGTAATGTTTTTGAAGAATGTAGCGAATTCCCGAACACGACAGTCGTTGCTTGCGCGCGTTCTGGAAAAGAGGCCGGTCGAAGTGTTCGGGACCAACGAGGCTGTTTTCCTGTATGTGATCGCGCAAAAGCTGGACCGTGTTTCCCATCAAAGGTACAGCCCGCATCTTGCGTCCCTTTCCAAGAAGGCGCGCCTGCGCAGGTGGATCCAAACGTACGTCTCCGACGGAAAGATCTCTTAACTCCTGAACACGCGCTCCGGCGTCGTAGAGGACGCTCAGCAAAACTGCATCTCTTCGGCCAGCAGGCGTTCGAAGATCTGGCTGCGCCAAGATCTCAGCCAACTCTTCTTTCGAAAGGTATCCGACGATGGTGCGAGCGTGTCGCCGCAGGGGGATCGCGAGGATTTTTTGACACTGCAGCATCCGAGCCGGGTCTTCTGCCTGAACATAGCGGAAGAAGCCGTGCAAGGTTGCAAGGCGATGATTCCGTGTGCTGGGTGCAGACTTTCTTTCTCGCTCCAAGTAGTCCAGGAAGGCTTCCACCAGCGAAACATCGATGTGTTCGAGGCGTAGTTTTTCGGGAGTGATTCCCCGCAGATCACGGAAGAACCGTAGAAGGAGTGTGAACACGTCGCGGTATGCCTTGATCGTGTTCGGGCTGACATTCCGCTGCGCGGCCAGATAATCCGTCAAAAAGTTCGTCACGTGAACGGAGAAGTCAGTGGGTTTCATGGTTCGACCCCCTCCGCGGAATGACGTCACCAAAGGCGGCGTCTGCCCGCGCCGTAATCTCCGGAAAGAGTTCGGCGATAAGGTGAAGGTAATACTGAGTTCCGGAAAGATTCTGATGCCCGAGGTAGGTGGCTAGAAGAGGAAGTTTGGCATCCAGATCCGCACCGTCTCGATACCAGCGCCGTAAGACATGGCAGGCAAACCAGTGCCGAGCATCGTGGATCCTGGGTCCCTTGCCCCGTCCGCCGTGGGGAATTCCACACTGCAGTAGCAGTCGACGAAACAGCGGGTAAACGGTCCGTAAGCTGAGGGGTCCCCCACCGGGTCCTGGGAAGAAGATCGCATCGGGCGGGCGATTTTCAAAATGAGTAGCGTACTTGCGCAAGCGGTGTACGAGGGACAGAGCCGGAGGAACCAACCGATCTTTGCGGCGCTTTCCCTGGAAAACAGTGATGACGCCTTGATTGAGATCGACGTCTCGAACACGTAGTTTCAGCACTTCTCCGACACGAAACCCGCATCCATACAGGAGCCGGAATACTTCCCCCATAATGAGATGCCGCAAAGGCGAACGCGCCGTAGGCTCCAGAGCATCCACTGCCTGAAAGAACTTCCTCAGCTCCTCGTCGGACAGTATTCTCGGCACAAAACGCGATCGGTTTCGAGCGGCCAACGTGGAATCGGGGACATACGCGGGATAGCCAAGCCGCAACAAGAACCTGGAGAACTGCCGAACGAGGGTCATCCGTATCTGCTGGGTTCCCGCGCTTTCGTGTGGTTTCTTTGCTAACCATTTCCGGGCTATGGAGGCGGGTAGCTCATAGGTCGCCAGCCCCTCCTGCACCAAGAGCTTGTCGAGATCCCGCAAGATTCGAGCCTGCTCCTGATAGGTATACCCACAGGCGTGCTTTTCCTGAAGAAATTTCTCCATGCAAGCGGATAGAACGCTTTGGAACACGTTAGATGGGTCAGTTGGCATGATTCACCTCCTCAGGATCCAACGCCACACCCCGCAAGGCTTCTACGTCCGCCTTCGCGTAAATACGTGTTGATTCCACACTCGTATGACCCAAGATCTCCGCAATGGTTGTAAACGGCGTGCCTTTCTCTAGGAGCCGAGTCGCCAGAGTGTGGCGAAGCGAATGGATGCCCCGCCTCTGTGGACTCCGAAAGGTGATCCCCGCCAGTCGGCGCCAATACTGGACGATGTCATAAAAACTGTTCTTTTTCCCCAAGGGATCAAACGGCGGTTTCACTTTGAGGAATACCTCTCGGTACGTCGTTTGGGGGCGACCCGTCTTCAAGTAGTCGATCAAGGCCTCACCGACCTCATTGGTCACAGGTAGACGCAATGGCGTGCCCGTTTTCGCCTGCGTGATTTCTATTGTGGAATCCTCCCAGCGAAGGCTGTCCAGTTTCAGCGTGCGAATATCCCCGGCACGCAATCCCAGCCGGCATGCCAGTAAGAGAATGGCGTAATCTCGTTTCCCTTTCGCAGAACTGCGATCAACCGCACCAAGAAGTCTGACGTTGAGTTCCTGATCCCACACCGACGGGATAGTTGCATCCCGGGGAACAGAGATTTTCGGCAGCTCTGCGCTGAGATCTTTCTGCAGGATGTCACGCATGGTAAGAAATCGAAGAAAGGAACGCACATCTGAAACGATTACCGCGACCGTCTTCCGGTTCAAATGATCCCGACACGACACGAACTCGGACAAATCCACCGCCTGAATTTGGTCCAGTGTCCGCCCTTTCCGTGAATGCAGAAAATCTAGAAAAATCGTGAGATTTGTCGTACGTCGGCAAAGGGTCGACGGTCGGAGGTGCAGCCGATCCTTACAATACTGCTCGTAATCACCAAGAGTCTTCTGCATCGTGGGATGAAGCTGGGTTGCGTGAATCTCAGTGCGCGCTCGTTCAATGCGTCCTTTCTTAGCGAAGTCGACCAGCAACTTTACGGCGAATTCCGCATGTCGACGCCAGCCAACGCCCGGCCCAACCGCTTGCTCGTCGCTGACGCCATACTCCCGTAGAAAGCGTGCTGCCAAATCAACGGAAAATTCATCCCCCAGTTCCTTCCGGCGGGAAAATTCGATGAGGTATTCCCAGATCGCTCGATACCGACCCTGTGACCTCCGGCTGTAGCCCAACCGCTCGATTTCACCTAGAGCGTCAGCGACAAGTCGTCCCAGTCGTAAGTTTTTCGAATTTGGACAATTGGTCTGTTCCATGACGAACCTCCTCTGAGATGTGGCGGCTTCGATTAGCCACCGAGAGGTCCATCATGAAATCTTATGTGCTGTAATCCAAGCGGAATACACTGACAGGCAAGCACTTACTGCAGCGACTCTACATAACGCTCCACTGCACATAATAGCGCAAATCTACAGCTGCAGATTTGCGCTATGTGGAAGTAGTCCAGTTCGATCTCCAACGTGAATTTCACCGTGCTCGTCAAAGCACGGCCTCCCTCTACTCCATCCCTCAACTGCCACTTCCATCTAGCACAGCCCCCACGCGAGTTGACCTCGCTACCATTCGCCAGAGTATCGTGGCTACCCGCCACCTTCTCCACTTACTCCAACCCCTGGAAGATAAGGCTCGCCGTAAACTTCGCCGACTCACCCAGCGGCTCCTCAACATCGACCACGAACTCGATCACCTAACCCCAAAATGAGTGCACATTGGCCAGTCAATCGGCCGTAAGTCGAGACCATCCAGCCGGACGCGATGTAGCGTCACTTTACTGTGGCTGCGACCGCGAGAAGCTGCTTGTCGATTGAGGCGCGCAGTTCCTTTGGCAGAAGGTCCGCCTGTTCGAGGCCCTTCCACGCGTCAGCGGCGCGCTCCGCCGTCTCGACGGCGATCTTCCACAGCGGGCTTGCGGGAATCCGGGCCGTGTCGGCAAAGCGCCGCATCTGGCTTGGCGTGATTTCGGACAAGCTGCGGCTGCCGCCGAAGCTCAGGGCGAGCTTGTCGTTGGGAATATAAGGAAGCGTCGCCACAAAATCGTATCCGGGCGACAGGACCGGCTTACGCCGGTCGGGATAGAGGAGCGACCAGTTCTTGAGATGCATATCGGTGTTGCCGATGACAACGGAGAACACAAGGCGGCGGACAAATTCCACGATGGCGTCCTCACCCGCCTCCGCCCATAGGACGGACGCGATGTTGGCATAGCTGCGAAAGTGGTACTTGTCATTTGGAAATTGGCCAAATACTTGCGCGAAATCCTCCATGTGAACGGGATCGTCTCCGTTGACGCGATCGAAGCGCTGCACGGCGAGAGCCTTGCTTCCCAGCGCGCGCGCCTCTTCGGGGAGTCCCTTGATCTCCGACACTTCGACGAGGCGGTTATCCGGCACCACGATGCCCGCGCGACGCGCGAGTTCCAGCATCGCGAATTCATTCTCGAGGACGGAGGCGAAGCGGGCGGAAGGAAGCTTGACGATCCATGACCCGCCCATGCCGCCGACGGGAACGGTCAGGCCGCCGGAATCGCCCATGAGGGCGGAGAACTTCAACTGCACGCCGGCGAGAGAGAACCGCAGCACGGCGTCGCGCGGGCGATCATCATCATGGCCGACATCAGCATCATCATGATGGGCATGTTCCTCCTTGGCATCGCCCTCAAGCGGCGCGACGACAAGTGCTCCGGGGAGATCGGCGCCGAGGACCGCGAGGAGGAAGAATTCGCGCTCGGGATTCACGTCGGCAAGCTTTGCGAGATACTCGCGCAGGTGCCCTTCGGGAAGCAGGTTCGAAAAGAACGGCGGTACGCGGCGCGGGACCGGGCGCAGGGCCGTAACGAGCCCGCCGGTTCGGCCCTTGAACGAGAGGCTTAAAGTCGGACGCTGCGGGTCGTCGATGTAGTCCTGCTCGAACGCAAAAATCTGCCGGTCTCCCGCTAGGCGGTTGATGACGCCGATCTGCTTCCCATGCAGGCGCACCGAAAGCGCGTTGAGCTTCTTGGGATCAAACTTCATCGCGCGGCTCCTGCGTGCTGTCCTCGTCGCCGTCGGCGTAGAGGGAGCGTTCCTCGCCTTCGCCCTTCTGGTCCGGTTGCAGATGATCGCGTATGAGCGACTGCACGACGGGGACGAGGGCGCGGGGGACCATGAGAAGATCTCGGTCGAGAATGCGGACCAGCTCGAGAAGAGTGTCGTAGCGCGGTACGATCTTGCCGGACTCGATGCCGGAGATGTGCGTCTGGGTTAGCCCGAGGCGGCTGGCCAGGTCCCTCTGGGTCCAGCCGCGCTTTTGCCGCACCTCCTTCAAGGTCCGGCGCATGTCTTCGGGAAGGCCTTCCAAGCGCAAAGGCCTGATATGTTTTGTTATATTCGTATTCATAGTTGATATAATATAGCATATCAAAACAAAATAGTAAATGTTTTTAACTATATCGCGACAATAAATTGATATACTTTAGCATATCGCGCAAGGAAGAATAGATGGAAAATGCCATTAGAGACGCATGCCAATTCCCTGGGCGATGGATGGAGCTTGAGTGATTTCCAGAGTGGAGGTCTTCGAGACCTCGGCTCCGAGTTGAGGGCCGAGTTTCGCCATGTCGTCGGTGAAGAGCGGCGCCTCGTGGCTGGCGCGGGAGATCGAGACGTAGCCGAAGCGGGAGTTGAGCAGGTCCGGGCGGACGCTGGTATCGGCGTGAACGAGAAGGCGTTCGGCGGTGAGCCCTTGGGCGCTATGACTGGTGACGGCATAGCCTCACGGTCGAGAAAACGAACCACGAACTTGCCACCCACGATCCCCGCCGTCTCACAGGGGTCAGCGTGTACCGGGAAATCAAACGCGAGTTATCGGTAGGCGACCGCATCCAGTTCACCGCCCCCGACAAATCACTCGGCGTTGCAAATCGCGACATGGCTGCGATCGAGACGATCCACCCCGATGGTCGCCTGTCCGTCCGCCTCGACAACAACCGCCAGATCGAATTCAACCCCAACGAGCATCGTCATCTCGACCACGGCTTATGGTGGCAGGCCCCTTCATGGTCACGAATTCCGATGCCAGACATCCGAAGGAAATTTTCAACTGAGAACACTCTGGGTGCTAACTTTGTGCTCCCTGCGGCCGACGATAGCTTTGCTTAGGCGCGGCGGTCGGCCAACTATCCAGTACGACGCCACTGGTTGCCCTCTATTCAATTCGGACTTTTTGCCGTCAACGGCGAGTCTTTTTTCAGTCTGCATAGGGCCCTCTTGCCGCTATTTACGCCCAGCTTGAGTAGTTCGTCAACCGGGGATGAACCGTCTTCCTGAGGGGCGCGTACACCGCAAAATGGCACGGACCAGTGTGTTTTCCTCGAAAATCATGCCCGTTTGACGGAAATCCAGTCTGCATTTATAGAAGAATCCAGAAGTCGCCAAATCGACCTGAATTTGGTGATTTGACTAAGGAGTCCGTTATGTCCGCATCCCAGCCATCGAGATTTGCCCCTTCTTCCAGCCAGCTGAGGCCAATAAAGAATTTGTTTTCGAGCCACTCTTGGACAGCGATGAAGCGGCAGAGTTGCTCCGTATTCACCCAAAAACGCTGCAGCGCATGGCCCGCAATCGTCAGATTCACGGAACCCAGGTTGGGAAGCTATGGCGGTTCCGTGCCCCCGATCTGGAGGTTTGGCTGAGAACGAAGAAGGCTGGGTAAGCCCCGGCCTTACAAAGATATTCACCATCGACCCGCCACTCCACTTGCGCTAAGCTGAGGCAGCCATCCGTGTCGCCTCAGACGAAGGAGGATTGATGAGGCGCACGAGTCATCAGCACGGTACCCTGAAACTGGCGGATCGCAGGAAAGGAACAGTTTGGGAGTTCCGATGGAGAGAAGTTCAAGTAGACGGCTCGGTTTGTCGAAAGAACGTCGTCGTCGGGACTCTGGGGGAGTTTCCAACCGAATCGGCAGCGCAGTCCGCTGTCGATGCAATCCGTCTAACGATCAACCGACAAACCCCGCAACAACTGCTCAAGAACGTGAGCGTCGAGACCCTCGTCAAGCACTACCAGGAGCACGAACTGCGGGACATTTTTTCAAAGCAGAAGCCAGCGACTGGAAGCTCAGACGAGCATCACAAGTCCTATTCCACGCGGTATGCCTACGACATTTACTTGAAAAAGTGGGTTCTTCCACGCTGGCGGTCATACCGTCTTTCCGAGCTGAAAGCGGTGGATGTCGAAGCGTGGTTGAAAACAATGCCGTTGGCACGTGGGAGCCGGGCCAAAATCAGGAGTCTGATGAGCGCGTTGTTTTCTCATGCGATCCGATGGGGAGTGGACAGAACGAAACCCGATCAAGAGCGTACGTCAGAGTGCGAAGCGCATGAGAACGCCCGATGTCCTGACACCCGACGAGATTATGGGCACTGCTCAAAGAACTGCCAGAACCTCTTCGAACGGCGGCAGAACTGGACGCTTTCACCGGTTTGCGACGTGGAGAATTGATCGGCTTGCAATGGGAGGATGTGGACTTCGAGAACCTCGTAATCCATGTTCGCCGTTCCGTTGTGATGATGGTCCAGGGCGCTCCCAAGACGGAAGCTTCCGCAAAGGATGTTCCCATCGACGCTGCATTGGCCGAGTCTCTTCTCGAGCGAGGCTGGTTGGTCCGTACAATCGCGAAACAGACTGGGTGTTTGCCTCGCCGACGATGAAAAGCAAACAACCGCTCTGGCCAGAAACCCTGTGGCGGCGATACGGGCGACCTGCAGTGAAGGCGGCGAAGATCCAAAAGCGGGTTGGGTTCCACACCCTCCGTCACTACGTACACAACTTTGCTCACGCAGAACAACGAGGAAGTGAAGGTGGTACAGGAGCTCCTACGTCATGCGAACAGTCGCATTACGCTGGATCTTTACGCTGGATCTTTACGCTCAGGCGGGTATGCCGAACAAGAGGCTGGCACAAAGCAAACTTGTTCGGATGGTGCTCAACAAGGGAGAGGCACTGGCCAAATTGGACCCTGACGCAATTTGCCAATTCCTTGCAAGTGCTTGAAAGAATTGGCGGGGACGACGGGACTCGAACCCGCGGCCTCTGCCGTGACAGGCGGGAGGTCACCCGCTGGCCCACGCAGAATCAGGCGGTTAGGTGTGCGGCTGTCGGCAACCGTTGGCTTCACTGGGAGCGTAGGGTTGTTTTTATGCAAAGATTTGTGCAACCGTCAAGCCCATGTCGGGCCGCTCTGCTGATCTCCGATTGCACCGTTGCGTGGCCGCTGGGTTTTGACTTATGAACAGTGAGGCGATGGAGCCGCGCTGCGACCCTACGCCGGGCCGATAAGCGTGGTCGTCCATGGCGTGACATACGCGCCGTCCTGCGTGGTGTGCTCTGGGTGTTGGGCACGGGCGCGCAGTGGCGTGAACTGCCCGGAAAATATCGCCTTTCAAGACGTGTCACCGCCGGTTCCAGCAATGGGTACGGAGTGGGAAGCTGGAGTTCAACTCGCCTGCCTTCACATCTTGCTCAGGCATTTATGAAACTGCTTCCAGGCCCGCTTCGTCGTATGCGATCCCAGAGCACCTATTCCGAAATCATCCCGATCGTCACCAGCCATGTTTCCACCAACTGAGGCCATCCCGTTATCGGGAACTTCGTACGCCGCAGTCCGAATGCATGCCCTCCCTGAGCATACAGATGCATCTCCACAGCAACCCCGGCGTTCTTCAGCGCAATGTAGTAAGCCAGCGAGTCGTTTACATTGTCCACGTGGTCATCCTCTGCCTGCAGCAAAAATGTAGGCGGAGTCTGATGGGTGACAGGAATATCAGGATTCAACCCCAAATCTTTATCGGCAGTCGCTGGATAGTGAATCACAAACTTTCTGGTGCCTTGCTTTGCATCCCACTCCGCCGCGGACAACGACAGATGGCCCGGATAAATAGCCACTGCAAAATCGGGGCGGCAGCTCTCTTTGTCGGCGGCATCGACAGCCGGATACAAACGCTTCGCAAAGTGCGTGCTCATCGCTGCAACCAGATGACCGCCTGACGAAAACCCAAGCACACCAATCTTGTGGGGATCAATATGCCACTCCGCGGCGTGAAAGCGCACCAGCCCCACCGCCCTCTGCGCATCTTCCAACGCCATCGGTGATTCCGGATACGGTCCTGATTTCGGATACGCCCCCACATCCTTCACACGGTATTTCAACAGCACACACGTGATTCCCTTGGGCGTCAGCCAATCACAGACCTCGGTGCCTTCAAGATCGATCGCCAGATCCTGATAGCCCCCACCAGGGAAGACGACGACCGCTGCGCCCGTATTCTTTCCTTGTGGCGAATAGACCGTCATCGTAGGTTGCGATACGTTGCGGACCCCCACAGCTGGCCTCCCGGCAACCAGCCACTCCTTCCCCGTGGTGCTAGCAGCCTCCGGCCCCGCGACAGGCTGCGCATCAGGCACAGTTCCCGGCCATATCGGCACTTGCGTATGACCCGGAGATGGTTGCCAGGCAGTCTGCTGGGAGCTCAGACCGCCAAACGCAAACACAACATAGAAAGCAAAAAGCAAAGGCTTTATCACAATCCTCACAGCGAAACAGGCGTCGTCGTGCTTCTGCACAACCGGCGAGGATAGCCGATCAACTCCCAACGTCCTGCCATCGTGCATGTGGAGCCCCACAGGCCACCTTCAGAATGCACCATTTCCAGCCCTCAGATATTTATGAGCCTGGTTCTAGCACAAAAGGCGCTCGGCCCAAGTAAGGATGCAAACCTTGTAGATATTGGGCACATCTGCCATCCCGTCTAGTTCAGCAACAGGAATCCAGCTCCATCCTTTGTGCTCGCTGCTAATGGCTATGCCCTGGTCAGCAGGGATCGCGATTCCTTCGAGGTGGCAACCGTAGGCCCAGATCCAAACGTCGGTGGCACAGGGCACATGAGGGGGTGCGATCGTCAGCACTCCGCTACCAACACAAGGCCCGATGGCCACCTGGAGTCCGGTTTCTTCTTTGAATTCCCGCATAAGGCAGGCCTCCGGAGGCTCGTTGACCTCTATCCTGCCACCGGGCAATTCCCATTCCTGCCTTTCATTTCGCAGGAGGAGGACCTCTGACTTGGCGTTCTTCTTCCTAAAGACAATACCCTTAACAGATACGGGTAGTTTGCGTTGAGGCATTTTCTCCCCAAATCTCGAGTCGGAGCGCACATGTAATTTGGTTCACATAACGATGCCATTGATTATGGGTACGTCAGAAATTAAACCCTTCTCGACGTAAAAGGGAATTTTCCTACATTCAGACATTACTCTTGTCCTGAATTCTCGATCCTTCCACCACTGATCTACGGGACATGAAAAGTAGTTGACTCCATGGCAACAGATTCTTCTGATCTCAGACCATTGTTTTCGGACAGTCATTATGTAGCGTCGCATCGAACTGATCTTCCCGATTAGAAGTAGGTCCGTGACGCCGAACTCTTTCACTTTTTCCCGGGTGAAGGTAACATTTTGCCCCGTGTTCGTGGCCTTATCTTCGATGAGCATCATGTGTTCCGGAATGCCGTGCGAAAGGATGTCAGGGCCGGTGATAAAGGGAGCCATTTTGGCCGGTTCAGGCCGGAGCCAGTGGTCCACCCGGGAGAGCCCCCGGTCGACGGAGACGCAGTAAGAACTCTACAGCAGTTTCTAAATTAGTTTTTC
>Ga0307474_10001304_pt1 | contig 18138 bp, 19 predicted proteins | sample atmos_gasesECM1C_2_FD_203312 | JGI IMG/M metagenome (GOLD analysis project Ga0307474, IMG submission 203312) | Hardwood forest soil microbial communities from Morgan-Monroe State Forest, Indiana, United States - atmos_gasesECM1C_05 | ecosystem: Environmental > Terrestrial > Soil > Temperate... | reverse complement strand
GACCCGCTAATCAAACTCGTCAATCGTTATCTTAGCGCTTATGGGGGTACCCCCCTCCCCCCCCGTATTTCATCGCCTTTTCTTCGCCTTGGATTCCGGACAGAAATCGGCTTGGCACACGCCATCTCCTTGTTTTGCTAGGATTACCTGGATCTAAGAGAGGTGCGCATGGATCGCCGCAGGTTTGCACAAACTCTGGCCACTGCGATGTTGGTCGCCGGAACGCCGGGAATTCCGGCCGCCGCCAAAGAAGAAACGCACGAGGGTGGGAGCGAGACGCCGTTTCCTCTCTCCGTCATGCTCTGGACAGTCTTCCGGGAGTTGCCGTTCGAGAAGCGCCTGGAGAAGGTGGCGGAGGCGGGCTACCACAACGTCGAGCTCGTAGGCGAGTACGGCAAATGGACTGACGCCGAGTTCGAGACTGCCAACGCGGCGCGGAAGCGGCTCGGAATCCGCTTCGACGCAACCGCCGGCCTCAAGCACGGCGTGGGCGACCCAGCCAGCCGCGAAGCCTTCGTGGCTGAGCTGGAACAAGCCCTGGTTCCCATGAAGACGCTCGACTGCCCGGCGATGATCGTGCTCTCGGGCAACGTTGTCGAGGGGCTCTCGCGCAAGGAGCAACACCAGAGCTGCATCGACGGGCTCAAGCGCGCAGTTGCGCTGGTTGAAGGCAAGCAGATTGCAGGAGAGCCGGTGCGGTTGCTGCTCGAGTGCATCGACCCCGAAGAGAATCCGCGGTATTTTCTGCAGTCGGCAGCCGAGGCCATCGAGATCGTGCGCGCGGTCAACCATCCCCAGGTCCAATTTCTCTACGACATGTTTCACGAACAAATCGCGGAGGGAAACCTGATTGAGAAGCTCGAAAAGAATATCGATGTGATTGGTCTGATCCACGTGGCCGATGTGCCCGGAAGGCATGAGCCTGGCACCGGCGAGATCAACTACGACAATGTCTACCGGAAGCTGGCGGAGCTGAAATATCAGCGCGTTGCGGCAATGGAGTTCCGGCCGTTGGGCGATGCCGTGGCGGCGCTGAGGAAGGCGCGCGAGGGGGTCCAGCTAGCGTTAAGGTCATGAATCCCGATGGCTTAGATTGTCTCTAATGCATGATGCGCGGCTGCAGCTCTTCTTTGCTGTAGCGCGGGTTAATGTGCTGGGAACAGTTCCAGTCGAAGCCGACCACTTCCAGAACAATGATGCGCTCGATACGGGCATTCGGCTGCGGAATGAGCCGCGCCTCGATCTCTGGGTCTTCTCCCGGGTCGAGCATACGGGCATGGCCGATTATCTTCAGCCGAGTCCGTCCCGGGTAGTCCATCAGGAACAGCGCGAACCGGTCGTTTTCGGTGAGATTACCGGTGGTGATGAACTGCTTGTTGCCGGAATAGTCGGCGAATGCCAGCCTCCGGTCGTTGAGCACGGCCAGAAAGCCGATCGGACCACCGCGGTGCTGGATGTAGGGCCAGCCGTCGGGCGTTACGGTGGCGACGTAGAAGCTGTCGCGGAGCGCGATGAACTCCGTCTCCTCGCGTCCCAGGGGCTCCTCGCCGACGCCCGCAGCGGTCATGCGCTCATAGATGGCCCGCGATCCGTGTTCCTGCTGCAGTTTCTTGACGGGGTCGGAGAAGAGTACTTCTGCGAAGGATTGTGCCACGACGGGCTCCTGTTACCGCAAAGATTGTCCTTCAGAAGAGATACCTGAGGGTGGGGGAAGATTCATCCTAGGCCCTGACTTGCTCCGCCGTATGTGATCCCCATCGCATCTAGCCGTCCAGCAGCAGGATGCCCGTCCGCAAAAATGGCCAGCCCCGGCAGGGGATCACCCAGCCGGGGCTGTCGTCAGCTGTCCAAACGACGAAGACCTGTCGTCGGGGAGCTAGGATTCGGCAAAAGGACCTGTAAGCCGAATTCTGTCGTGTGCGGTCATTCCTCTAGGCGCCGCGTTGCCGCGGACGCTCGTCAGCGACCTACCCGGAGGTTTCGGCAATTCCACGAGCCGCCTGAACGCATCGGGCCGATGCGCAGCGTCGCCTGGCTCTCGAGCACCCTGCCACGAAGACCTGTCGCTGGGGACCCCGCGGATTGGCGACTGCTTCCCTCCCTATTTGGTCTTGCTCCGTGTGGGGTTTACCCTGCCTCCGCCGTTACCGTCGGAGCGGTGCGCTCTTACCGCACCTTTTCACCCTTACCAGACTGGACAGGTCCAAAGACCCGGCTAGACCGGCGGTATCTTCTCTGTGGCACTGGCCGTCCACGGGCCTTGACGCCCGCGTCCCGGACGTTATCCGGCACACTGCCCTGCGGAGTTCGGACTTTCCTCCCCCGGCGCCCGCCGAAACGGGGCCGGCAGCGACCGCCCGGTCCTCCTGCCTGACCCATTTTACCGCGAAATGAACTTCACCCAAAGTCCGGCCAGCGGCTGGCAAATCCTTTGAATCCGTCGCTTGCGCCCAGCCATCCATTCAGCTGCGGTAAGGAACTGGCGGTTTTCCCACCTGCAGCCCGGCTCGGCGCTGCCTTCGCGTCGCCTTCCAAAGGAGAGTTCCATGAAAATTGTCACTGCCATTGCCCGCATCCTGCTCGGGCTGGTCTTCGCCTTTTTCGGCTCCAACTTGCTCTTCCAATTCCTTCCCAACCCGCCCATGCCGCCTGGCGTGGTGAAGGACTTCATGGTGGCGTTGGGCAGCACCCACTACGTGGCCGTGATCGGCTTCTTCCAGCTCGTACCCGGCCTGCTTTTGATCATCAATCGCTACGTTCCTCTTGCGTTGACGGTGCTTGCGGCAGAGATCGTGAACATCCTCACGACGCACATTCTGGTCATGCATACCGGGCTGTTTCCTATCCCTATCCTGGTGGTGCTCCTGTGGCTGCTGGTGTTCTGGAGCGTGCGCTCGGCGTTCGCTGGGATCTTCCAGGCAAAGGCCTGACCCCTCCGCAGCGGAAACCATAGCAATCTCTTTAGAATCGAAAGAGACATGATTCAGTACATCTATCTCGGGCGCATCGCCTACGACGCGGCACTGCGGCTGCAGGAAGATCTGGTGGAGCTGAGGCGCGAGGAGCGGATTGGCAACGTGCTTCTGCTCCTCGAACACCCGCCGGTCCTGACGCTGGGCCGCCACGCCAACCGCGCCAATGTCTTGGCCTCCGATGAATTGCTGGCCTCCCGGGGCGTAACGCTCCATCAGATCAACCGCGGGGGGGACGTCACCTATCACGGGCCCGGGCAGCTGGTGGGGTACCCCATCTTCGATCTGCGCAGCCTGGAACGGGCAAGCGGCGGACGGATGGGGCCGGTGGACTTTGTGCGCGAGATGGAAGAGGTGTTGATCCGGCTCTGCGGCGTGTTTGGTGTGCGCGCCGGACGCATTGCCGGGCTGACCGGCGTGTGGGTCCCCGGCGAGGGCGGCACGCTCCGCCACCCCGACGACGAAGACCTGTCGATCACCCCATCGGCAAGAGACCTACCGCCGGGGACCCCGCTGTCGCCTGGGATCCCGGTAGAGCCAAACGCGCGCAAGATCGGCGCCATCGGCATTCACGTGTCCCGCGGAATCACGTCGCACGGTTTTGCATTTAACGTGACGACCGACCTTCGCGACTTCGCCCTGATCAACCCTTGCGGCATTACCGATAAATCTGTGACCAGCCTGGAGCGCGAGGTGCCCGACCCCGCGGCGCTCCCGGATTTGGAGACCATCGCCCATCAGGCGGCGCGCCAGTTTGGCAGTGTCTTCAAGCAGCCGGTGCTCGTCGCAGAGAGCATGGACGCACTGCGAAACGGGACCGGCGCCTTGCCAGCGAAGCGTGAATTTCCGGCCGAGGACACGCCTCTCCAGGTCCCCGGCGAGGTCGAGCAGTTGCACGGCGAAGGTTCACGTCTTGAACGCGCCTGATCAGTGTGTTTCGCGGGCCCTCCGGCCGCGGTGTCGCCCCGGCGAGCGGCACAGCTCGACATATATAATCCGGCTGGACCCGAGCTAGTTCCGGCGTCCCGCAACGCGGAGAAACCTTCATGCCGACTGACGTAGTTATGCCCCAGATGGGCGAATCGATCTTTGAGGGCACCATTACGAAGTGGCTGAAGAAGGCCGGAGAGGCGGTGCAGAAGGACGAACCGCTTTTCGAAATCTCCACAGACAAGGTCGATGCCGAAATTCCTTCGCCGGTGACGGGAATTCTTCAGGACATCAGGGTGTCTGAAGGCGAGACCGTGCAGATCAACACGGTGGTTGCAGTGGTTGCGGAAGGGGCAGTTGAAGGGCAGGCAGATCGGGCCTCTCCCGCCACGGTCTCTCCCGCCAAAGACAAGAAAGCTCGGAGATCTCAGGACGTTTCGCCGGGCGAAGAGGCGCCGAAGGCGCGATCCGTCACACCGCAGGTGTCGCCTCTGGCTGCAGCAAGGGTGCCGAGCCAGGTCGATGTCGTGATGCCGCAGATGGGCGAATCGATCTTCGAGGGCACGATTACAAAGTGGCTGAAGAAGGCAGGCGACACGGTACAGAAAGACGAGCCGCTGTTTGAGATCTCCACCGACAAAGTAGACGCGGAGATTCCGTCGCCGATCTCCGGTGTGCTGGCGGAAGTCAAGATCGGCGAGGGCGAGACAGTGGAGATCAACACGATTGTCGCCGTGATCTCCGCTGGCGCGGACGCCGCTAGGGCGCTATCGCAACGCGATGGCAGCTCGACAGCGGCGGTACCGCAGGCTGCCGTGGAAGCGCGATCTTCGGCGCGGCCTTCGCCAGCCTCCAAACCGGGACCCGCCGGCGAAGCCATTTCCGGGCCGGAAGTGGCCGCTGCGAGCCCGCAGGCTCTCCGCTCATCGCCGTTGGTGCGCCGCATGGCGCGCGAACACCATCTCGATTTGCGCCGCATCTCGGGCACCGGATCGAACGGGCGCATCACGAAAGACGACGTGATTGCGCACATGAAAAACGGCGGTGCGGCCGCTGCTCCTGCGATGGGGGCATCCGCAGCCCTTCTTTCTGCCGACGCCGTGCGCGAGTCCGGAACGCAGCTGATCGGGCCGGCGCCGGAACTTACCAGCAAGCTTGAGCCCATGAGCCGCATGCGCAGCATCATTGCGCAGCGCATGGTCGAGAGTCGCCAAACCAGCCCTCACGCATACTCGGTGTACAAGGTGGACATGACGCGGGTGGCCCGGCTGCGCGAGCAGTCCCGCGCAAGCTTCGAGCAGCGCAACGGCGTGAAGCTGACGTACATGCCGTTCATTGCCGCGGCTGCGGTCGACGCGCTGCGCCGGTTCCCGGTGGTGAACGCATCAATTGAGGGCAACGCTATCCGCTATCACGATCACATCCATCTGGGTATCGCTGTAGCACTGGAGTGGGGCCTGATCGTGCCTGTGATCCGCGAGGCAGAGGGGCGCAGCTTCAGCGAACTCGCGGTCGCCATCGCCGACCTGGCGGAACGCGCCCGCGCGAAAAAACTGAAGCCCGAAGAAGCATCGGGATCGACGTTTACGCTCACCAACCCCGGGGTCTTCGGCGGCGAGTATGGCACCCCGATCATCAACCAGCCGGAGGCGGCGATCCTGGCCATTGGGGGCCTGCACAAAGAGCCGGTTGTCCTCCCGGATGCCGAGGGCAACGACACCATCGCGATTCGTTCGATGCAACTGCATTGTCTCGGCTTCGATCACCGCATCGTCGATGGAGCCGACGCGGGGAAATTCATGACTGCCTTCAAAGATGCTCTGGAAAAGTGGAATACTCCGCTCGCCTAACCTTTCGGCGCCGGCAACCCGCCCGCCTGCATCACACGATTTAGTTGCGACGCGAGGTATCGCTTGAAAACCTGGCAGAAGATCCTCATCCCGTTTGGCATCACAACTCTCATCGGCGGCATTTATCTCTTCATCGTCTTCAGGCACCGCGCGGAGCCCGGCGTCGCCGGCAAGCAGCCGCAACTGACGGCCGACCAGGTCGCGATCGTCCGCATGGAATTCCCCCAGCACTTCGAAGACGTGAAGGACCTCGAGGGCAAGAGCCTCTGGATGAAGAGCGGTTACTCGATGCCGTACTACCCTTTATGCCGGCGGCCACGTGCAGTTCGCCACGCAGGTGGGGCTGATTCCACCTGACCAGCGACTCGACGTGAAAAAAGTCATTAAGGCCGCGGTCCCTGCAACCCTCGACGACAACATCGAACACGGTGACCGGCAGGCTCTGGTGGTGTTCGCGCTGCCCGATGGGAAGGATCTGTTCGCAACACCAGTGGGATTTATGAGCGGCCCAATGGAAGAGCACTATTACGACGACATGCTCTTCTACTACGACGATCCGCACGTGATTTACTCCAACTGGCCAAGAGATGTATGGCAGGCAGTCGACGCGCACCAGGTGAAGCAAGGCATGAGCGAGTTGCAGACGCGCGCCGCGATCGGCATGCGTGCGCAGCCCGACGGGCAGATCGAAGGCGACCGCACCGTCGATTACGATGTGAACGGCAAGCACACCGTAGTCGCGTACCGCCACGACAAGGCAACCTCGATCCAAAGTCAGTGAAGGCCCGTCCGATCTTGATGTCGGCTGCCCTCATCGTCGTCACGATGATCGCGGGGTTGGCTATCCGCTTTGCTCATCTGGGCCTTCCAGCGGTTCTGGTGAAGTATGGCGGCTCCGCGCTCTGGGCGGTGATGATCTATTGGGTTATCTCCTCGGTTCTGTCCATGTGGTCGATTGGTCGGGCCGCCACGGCCGCTGGAATCCTCGCAAGCCTGGTTGAATTCTTCAAACTGATTCATGCTCCGGCGCTGGATGCGTTTCGCCACACCCTTGCCGGCGCGCTTTTGCTGGGACGCATCTTCTCGATTTGGGACATCGCGGTGTACTGGCTTGTGATTGCGATCGCCGCGAGTCTCGATCGGCGACTGCGGCGGTCTCAATAGGCATCAGCGCACCAGCAAGTGCTTCAGTATGCTGTCCCCGGACGTGGATGAAACACTTTCGCCTCGTTGTCCTGCCTCATCTTCGCAATGTGCACAACGAAATCCTCTTTCGGAAGAAGTGAGGTTAGCTCGAATACACGGAAACCATTTCCGGTCACATCGGAGCGGCGAAAGACTCCGGGGTCCGTTTCCACCACCTCGCGGCCGCCGGCAAGTTCGCTCATGTAGAGTTCGGCGTCCTGGAAACCGGGCGCGGGACCTCGTCCGCTGCTCGTCATGGCCTCGGCAACGTAGCTGTGCATCAGCTTTGGCCAATAGCGCGCGAGAAGATCGGTGCTGGCGAAGACATCGGCCCAGATTATCTGCCCGTCAATGGCCACCACCACGCCCACCGCTCCCTTGCTGCGCAATTCGCGCAGGATCGACCGTTCAGCGTCGGTGCCGCCGTATTGCTCCACCATTCTGGCGACTGGCGGACTGGCAAATACCTTCGCATAGGACGTGCTGTTTGGCACGGCCGGCGCGTCGGACGCCGACAGTCTCTGTGCCATCCGTGCATTCGAAGCGCCGACGTTCTCCCAAACGCGGCTCTGATTGTGCTCCGCCATCGCCGGGGTGCGTACGCTGGGCTGCGCCATCTGCGCCCCCATGGAGCCGAAGCTGGCACTGGACGCCACCCAGCGCCCCGGCTCAACGCAGAAGACACCGAGATCGATGGGGCCCGATTTTGGGGGAACAATGCGGTCGGCTCCAATGACGCGGTCCTGCTTGCCGCCGGTAACAATCTCTCCCGCGAGCAGGAGCAGCGGCCGCTCCGAATTGTTGGTGAGGACAAGGCGGTTCACTTCTGCGCCGCCGCGCCGAGGTATGGCTTGGCCAGGGAGGCGGACGAGTCCGCGCTCGTCCCCCGCTTCGGTGACGGTAACTTGCCCGCTGCGAACGCCCTCGTCGAGCGTCAACAACTGAGACGCATCATAGGAACGGTCCGCGACCACCGGGAAAAGCGCGAGGTTTCCACGCACAATCGGCGGCAACACCTTGAATGCATGCTGTTCTCCGGAACCGGCCAAAGCAAAGCCGGAGGCAAACAGCGCCAGCACAGCTGAAATCAGGCTTGTTCGAGCCGCGTGAGCGGGGCTAAGGTCTGGACGCTGCTTCCGATATGGGGCCCGGCATGTCAAACTCATCGTCGAATCCTCCTGCGGGTGTTCATTTCGATCCCGCAAGTAGAACGGCAGGGCGCGCGCAGCTTGCAGATTAATTTGCCAGGAGCGGAAAACCCGGTCGCGGAGGGGGCACCCGAAGCAGCGGGGCAACTGGGTGAGGCGATCGGCGCGCGCTATGAGGAGTCCGGCGCTACGCGCTACGGCATCTCGCAGGAGTCGTTTCGCGGCATCGTGCTTGCTGTGGTCGAACGCTACGGAGCAGAGATTAGTGACGGCGAGAAATCTGCGCTGATCCGCTCGCTGCACATCGAAGAACTGGTACTGACGCGCGCCTGCGCCGCCGGCAACGATGCGGCCTGGACGGAGTTCCTGGCGCGATTCCGAGGCGAGGCTTACCGGGCGGCGAGCCAGATCGCGAAGGACGATGCGGCCGGCCGCGAACTCGCCGACGAGCTATATGCCGAGTTGTACGGGTTGCCCAACCAGGAGGGACGGCGCGTATCCAAGCTCGATTACTACATGGGGCGCGGCTCGCTTGCCGGGTGGTTGCGCACCGTGCTGGCGCAGCGTCATGTGGACCGCTGCCGGTCGCACGCGCGCAACGTGAGCCTCGACGAGCAGCTGGAATCGGGCGTGGCGTTCGCGGCAATATCCGATGCCCCGGCGCCTCCGGCAAACGACCGGGTGGCAGAAGCCGTGGCCAAAACGCTCTCCGTGCTCGACAGCGACGAGCGTTTCCTGCTGGTCTCGTATTATCTTGACCGTCGTACACTTGCAGCGATCGGCCGCCAACTGGGCATGGCTGAGTCGACGATAAGCCGGAGACTGAAGAGAGTGACCTCGATGGTCAGGAAGAAGATTCGCAAACAACTCGTGCTGTGCGGGATGGATCCACGACGATGCGACGAAATCCTGGAAGAGCTCGACGTGCGCGATCTGAATGTTGATGTGGAGAGGAATCTGCGGCAAGAAAAGCAGGATCCAACGTTCTAAGGATGAGACGGAATCAGTTGAAGCAGAGTGAGTCCAATTCGTTGCAACGAGCGCTTGCACAAGAGGCCGTCGGCCCTCATCCGGATGCCGATGTGTTGACGGCGTTCTCTGAGGATGCGCTGTTGCCGCGCGAGCGCGAACAGGTGCTGGCACACCTTGCCGTCTGCGGGGAGTGCCGCCAGGTTCTCAACCTCGCAGGTGACGCCGCCGAAGAGCCGCTTACGACAGGGCCGTTGTTGGTAGTGTCCAGGAAGCGGACGGCCTGGCGCATAGCACTCCCCCTACTGGCAGCCGCGGCAATGCTCGCGGTAGTGACCACTGTGGTCGTGCGGTCTGTGAGGAACAGACCAGCGCAAGACATGGCAGTCGTTACGAGAAATACGGAAGTGCGCGCCGACAGGCCAGCCCCGCAGGCGCCGTCAACGCAACCCCCGAACAAGGCTGAACGGAAGCTTCCGGCGCAAAGGGCTGGGTCCATCGCTTCTCGATCCGTTCCCGTTGCCGCGCTTCCACTGACGCCGGGCACCGGGCCGCCGGCATCGGATGCAGCCAAGCAGGCAGAGGCGCTCCCTGCCCCACCGACCAATAGCTCAATCGCAATGCCCAGGATGAGCGCGCGCGCTCCCACAACTGCGAGTGCCTTTGCCAACAGCGCGCCGATCCCTGCTATGGCGAGTGCCGCGAGCGTTTCAATTGCCCGGCCTCGCTGGCGGATCAATGAGCAGGGGCAGCCGGAGCGGGCCTTCGGATCAGGGCCGTGGCAGCCTGTTCCACCCTATGGCGGTGCGAGGATGCAGACACTCTCCATCCTCGGAGGCGAGGTCTGGACCGGAGGCGAGATGTCGCAGGTCTTCCGCTCCAATGACAACGGAACAACGTGGCGCCTCGTGAATCTTCCCGAGAAGGATGGAACCGTGCACACAATCGCTCACATCCGTTTCGGGTCCGCCCAGGAAATCACGGTTGAAGCGGCCGACGGAACGACATGGACGACCACAGATGGCGGGGCATCATGGAAATGAGCAGAAGGATGCGCTCAGGCTCGGAGTAGGCAATGGGCTATTCTGCTGCGGGAGATGAATAGAAAGCCTTTGGTGCCGAAGAAGGGACTCGAACCCCCACACCCTTGCGAGTACGTGGACCTGAACCACGCGCGTCTGCCAATTCCGCCACTTCGGCACGAGACACAGATCCGGCTATCGATGCCGGTCCGGCAGCACCTCCAAGTCTCGCAAATGCGGCGTGCGGTGTCAAATAAACTCAGCCCCCGAACAACCAGGCCGGACATCTGAGCGGTGGAAGGTCTGAACGCCACCAAACGGCATCATCCAGGGGTTCTTACGCCCTTTTTCAGCATAACGATCGATTTCGTGAGACGGGCCGCGCGCGTCTCTTCCTTCTTCGCCTCCGTGATCCAGCGGCAGTATTCCTTGCGGTGCGTGTAGCTCAGTTTTTCAAAGTCGGTCAGCAGGCCTTCCTTCTTCAACAGCGCCTTGAACTCCGCTGGGATCTCCACGGTTCTCTCCTCGTCGTCTTTCCAGACCACGACTTCAATGGAATCTCCCAACTTTTTGCCGATTTGTTCTTGAATTGCTTTCAGGATTCCGAGCATGTGTTGATCCGGGCCACATTTCATGAGCGAACCAGTATAGGGAACCCCGTCGAACGTGGCCTTGACAGCGACTCTTCCTTTCGCGCCGAACTCTTGCTCGACGTCGAATGGAATCACCACACAGGCGCCCCCGCCGTCTCCAGCCTGAATGCGCGCGGTGAACGTGTAGGGCTTCATACTTTCCTTCCATCAAGAACAGAGGCCGGCTCGCATAGGGGCCGGCCATTGTTTCAACGAAAGCGCCGTTAGACCAGTTTGGCGTCGAGTTCAATATGGGTGTTGTTGGCAAACAGCTTGGAGATGGGGCAGCCAGCCTTTGCGTCCGCTGCGGCCTTGTCGAAGACATCCTTGGTGGCGCCCGGAACCTTGGCCGTGGTGTTGAGCGCGATCTTGGTTACCGCAAATCCGCCGTCGACCTTGGCCAGCGTCACTGCCGCGTGTGTTTCAATACTCTCTGGCGTCAGGCCCGCGCCGCCCAGTTGCGCACCCAGCGCCATCGAGAAGCAACTGGCGTGAGCCGCTGCAATGAGCTCCTCCGGTGTGGTGCCCGACGTCGCGCCTTCAAAACGAGTGGCAAACGAGTAATTGGCGTTGTTGAGAACACCCGTTGCCGTCGAAATCGTGCCCTTGCCTTCCTTTAGTGAACCAGTCCAAACCGCACTTGCCTTGCTAGCCATGCAATTCCTCCTTGGGTGGGGATTTCAATCGTGGTTGCCGCCGGGTCGTATGATGCCTGCGCAGGGGAAAATGACGCGGGCTAGAGAACGCGGAGACCCAGGGTTAATGCTTCGGGCGCCTGCCGCCATCGGCCGCGGCGAAAGCCCTCTTTCCCATGCTAACCTCTCACCCATGCTGCCGCAGCTTCCTGCCGCCCTAAACCCGGAGTTTGCCGCCGAGTTTTCACAATCCGGTGCGGCCGCCCGCCTTGCCCCCAGCGAAGCCGTCGATCACCACTGTGAGATTTGTCCCACATGCGGGTACCGGCTGCAGGGCCACCATTGCAAGCTGGTGTGCACGCAATGCGGCTATTACCTGAGCTGCGCGGACTACTACTGACCAGCTGGTTGTCTTTTGCAGACGACGGAAACGGCTAGAGCGCCGCGCCGCATGCCGAGCAGAAGCGCGATCCGGTCACGTTCGTGGTGTGGCAACGGGCGCACGCCACCAGGGTTCCGGCCAATGGGAGGGCCGAGGCAGGAGTCGGATTCGCGGGGGGGGCTGTGCCTGCGGGCGGCACCGTCACGTTGACGTTAATCGGCGGATATCCCCATGCCGGCGGCACTGACATCCCGAGAGCGGCTGCAATTCCCGCGGCCTGGATGGCGTTGAACTCGCGCACGCGCCCCGGCATGAAGAAGCATTCGATGAAACCCAGCACGGTGGTAACGCCCGTCCAGAAAAAGCAGCAATAAAGGATGCCCAGCCCGGTGCGACGAAGGTAAAAGTGATGAACGCCGAAGGTCCCCAGGAACAGCGCCAGGAGAATGCCAACTACCTCATCGCGTCGCGCGGCCTCGTACTGCTCGTAAAAGATCGCCTGGGTATTCGGGTACGGAATGCCGCTCATTGACTCTCCCTTTCGTTACTGATAAATACGCACAGCTGCAGGTGCTGGTTCCCCTGGTGCGCATGCTGCGATTGTGCCACGGAAGGGCCGCTGGTTAGCATCTCATCAACCATGACCGAACCCTCCGCGCCAGCCAGCGGCACGTTTTTGATCGGTGGCGACCTGCCTGTTTATCGTCTTGGCTACGGAACGATGCGCCTGGTGGGCGAGGGCGCCTGGGGCGAACCCAGCGACCCGGTGGGGGCGCGCCGTGTACTTCGCCGGGCCGTGGAGCTGGGCGTGAACCTCATCGACACCGCCGACGCTTACGGTCCGGAGATTGCCGAGCGTCTGATTGCCGAAGCGCTCTATCCGTATCCCGCCGGTCTGGTGATCGCCACCAAGGGCGGGATCACACGCCAGGGACCCGCGAAGACCGAGTACGTTGGCCGCGCCGGCTATCTGGTGCAGTGCGTCGAAATGAGCCTGCGCCGCCTCAAGCTCGAGCGCATCGACCTCTACCAGTTGCACCGCATAGATCCCCGCACGCCGCTCGAAGAGAGCCTGGGCGCTCTCAGGAAGCTGCAGGAGCAAGGCAAAATCCGCCACATCGGACTAAGCGAGGTTACGCCGGAGCAGATCGAGGAATCGCGTAGGATCGTTCCGGTTGTGACCGTTCAAAATCGCTACTCGCTTACCAACCGGCGCCATGACGATGCACTTGCGTATTGCGAAAAGCAGGGCATTGGCTTCATGCCCTGGTACCCCATCGCGGGAGGCAAGCTCATGAGTCCGGACCACCCGGGCGCGAGGTCCCTCGCGGCGATCGCGGAGCGATACTCGATCTCCGTGCCGCAGCTCTCCATCGCGTGGCTGCTGCATCGTTCCCCGGTGATGCTTCCCATTCCCGGGACCTCAAAGGTCCAGCACCTCGAGCAGAATGTCTCCGCGGCCGCGTTGACCATGGGTTCCGATGAATGGGACGAGGTTGAGAACGCCGTCCGGACCTGAGCCTCGCTACGGTTTGCTTACAGAATCGGCGTTACAATGGCCATTGCCAGAGACTCTCCCCGGTTTCCGGCGGAAGCTGGCTGAAGATGCACGAAACCATTCTGTTGCCTTCGCGTTCGGATATGCGCCCGCGGCATCGCCGCATCTGGTTGTTTCTTTTCCTCCTCATTGTTGCTCTGCTGCTGAGCGCGCGCACCGCGGTCTCGTACTACGTTGAGACTCTCTGGTTTGAATCGCTGGGCTACAGCGGAGTCTTCTGGAAGACCATATCGCTCAGCTGGACCGTCCTCGGCCTCTTCGCTGCCTGCACCTTTCTTGTTCTCTACGGATGGTTCCGTCTTCTGCTGCGTGTGGCAGCACCCGATTTGCGCAACGCCGGGACCATGGTGATCGGGCGGCGCGTGATCAATCTTCCGGTCGAAGCGGCGATGCGCATCGGCGGTTTCCTGGTCGCGCTTCTCGTCGCGCTTGGCGCCGGCGCCGCGATGAAAGCCGAGTGGCCGCGCTTTGCGCTTTACTGGTTCCAGCCTGCGGCATCCTCCGGCCCCGTTGATCCCATCCTTGCGCATCCGCTCAGCTTTTACCTTTTCACTCTGCCGGCGTGGCAAACTCTCTCGGGATGGCTCCTGATGCTGGCCATCCTGATGTGCGCCTCGGGTGTCTTCCTGGTGCTCATCTCTACTGGCAGCAGGCTCACTTCGGGAGGCCTCGACCACTCTCCCCCGCTGCCATGGCGGACCTTCTCCATCGCGGCCGCCTTTCTCCTGCTGGTGATTGCCATGCGGGTCTTCATCGGCCGCATCGAGCTGCTGCTCGAGGACCACACCGTCTTCGGGGGCGTCACCTACACCGATGCACACGTGATCTTGGGCGGCATGTTCGCGGTCTGCTGCGCTCTCATTCTCGGCGCCGCCATCAGCGCCATCAACTGGGTGGCACGCCCTCGCCTGAGCTGGCTTGTGCTCGCGCCGGTCCCGGCGGTCATCTGCTATGTCATTGTGCAGATCGCGGCCTGGTACGTCTCCAGCTTCATCGTCAAGCCCAACCAACTAGTGCGCGAGCAGCCCTACATCGCGCATAACATCGATTTCACGCGACAGGCGTATGGCCTCGACCGCATCACGCAGCACGAGTTTCCCGCCGAAATCTCCATTGAAGCAGCCGACCCCGCGAACAACCAGTCCACGCTCAAGAACATCCGCTTGTGGGATTGGCAAGCCCTTCGCGACACCCTGCGTCAGATCCAGGAGATCCGCACCTACTACGATTTCCCCGACGTTGACATCGACCGCTACACCATCGATGGGCAGACGCGCGAAGTCATGCTCGCCGCGCGCGAGCTGAGCGTGGAGAAGCTCCCTGAGAGCAGTCGCAACTGGATCAACGAAAAGCTGATCTATACCCACGGGTACGGAATCACCATGAACCCGGTGAACGGCTTCACGCCCGAGGGCCTGCCCAACCTGCTCCTCAGCAATATGCCCATCCAGAGCACGGTCAAAGAGGTCAACGTCAGCCGCCCGGAGGTGTACTTCGGCGAGCTCACAAACACCGATGTCTACGTGAAGACTCGGCAGAAGGAGTTCAACTACCCGCAGGGCGAGACCAATAGCCTTACATCTTACGAAGGCCAGGGCGGTATTGCGATGGGGGGCTTGGCGCGCCGCGTTCTCATCGCATTCGATCGAGGCGATCTCAGCAAGGTTCCCTTCAGCGACGATATCGGCACCGAAAGCCGGCTACTGATGCGCCGCAGCGTGCAGGAGCGCGTCAGCGCGCTCGCACCCTTTCTCACCTTCGACTCCGATCCCTACATCGTGGTTGGCGACGACGGACGGCTTTCGTGGATGCTCGACGCCTTCACGACCGCCGACACCTTCCCCTACGCCAGCCACTACGTGTTGCGGGATCGACCCATCAACTACATGCGCAACAGCGTAAAAGCTGTGGTGGACACCTACACCGGCGCCACCACGTTTTACGTCTTCGACCCTCAGGATCCGATCATCGCGGCGTATCGCGCCATCTTTCCGTCGCTCTTCAAGGACGCCTCCGCCATGCCGCAGGACTTGCGCCGCCACGTGCGCTACCCGGAGCTGCTCCTCAAGCTGCAGGCGCAAGTCTACGGGCTCTACCACATGACCGATCCCGTGGTCTTCTACAACCGCGAGGACTTGTGGACAATTGCCTCGGAAGTTGGCCTCAACCCGAACGGCGAGCAGGCCGCCCAGGCCATGGAACCCAACTTCGTGCTCATGAAGCTTCCCGGCGAATCGGATGTGGAGTTCGTGGAGATCCTTCCCTTCACGCCCGCCAACCGCAACAACCTTATCGGCTGGATCGCCGGACGCAGCGACGGAGCCAGCTACGGCACGTCCGTCGTGTACGACTTTCCCAAGACGCGGCTCGTCGATGGGCCCATGCAGATTGAAGCGCGCATCGATCAGAACGCGCAGCTCTCCGGCCAGCTGACCTTGTGGAACCAGCAGGGATCGCACGTGCGTCGGGGCACGCTGTTGGTGATTCCCTGCGGCAAGGCGCTCATCTACGCCGAGCCTATCTACCTGCAGGCGGAGCGCAGCCCCATGCCCGAGCTGCGCCTGGTGGTGCTTGCACTGCAGGACGAGCTCGCCTACGGCTCGACGTTCGAAGCTGCATTGCAGTCACTCTTCGCGGGTGCGCCCTCTTCGCTCAACTCGGAGCCGGCTCCGGCAAACGTCGCTGCTGCTCCTGCGCCGGCTGGCAGTGCGGGATCGCCGGATATGAACGCGTTGATCAGCTCCGCTGCGCGCGATCTCGCCGACTACCAGCGACTCACCGCAGAAGGCAAGCTCGCGGAAGCAGGCCAGAAACTCGAAGACTTGAAGCAGAAGCTGGACGCTCTGAACGCACGGCGGAAGTAACCTCCGCAGGCAGGCTTGAATCATGCCGTTGTAACAACGGAAGACCGGGCGCTCGATCCTGGACTCGTCGTCGTCGTCCCACTCTCTGAGCTTTCTCCCGTCCGGTGCGCACAATCGTAATGAAACGAGGGCGCGGCATGCGCTAATATGGCTGCGTCAAGGGTTAAGGCCTGTCGTCCCGAGAGCGTTGCCAACCAGCGAGGCACCCTCCCAACACATCTTCCCCGTCCCGAAAAAAAGGGCAACCGACCCCAAGCGACGAGCATCCTAACGGTTTTCGCGATTCAACTGCAGCGCAAAGCCAGCATGCGGATTCGTTTCAATTCGATCTTTGCCGTTGCGCGACTCCTCGTCGCCGCAGCGGTTTTGCAGTGTGCCTCGCGGCCCGCCGAGGGATCATCTCCCACGTCAACGTTTTCGTCGCATGCCACGTCTGCGAGCCAGTTGATCAGCCTCTCTGTCTTTGTGCTCTCAATTGCGGCCCTCATCTTTACCGGGGTCACCGTGCTGCTCGTCTACGCTCTGGTACGCTACAGGCGCCGTCCCGGCGACATGAACGAGCCTCCCCAGGTCTTCGGCAGCACCCAGATCGAGCTCTCCTGGACCATCATTCCTATCCTCATCATCGTGGTGCTCTTTCTTGGTACGGCGCGCGTTCTCTTTTCGGTGCAGGATGCGCCCAAGCCGGCCACGGCGCTCAATCTTATCGTGATTGGCCATCAGTTCTGGTGGGAGTTTCGCTACCCCGACTACAACGTCGTCACGGCCAACGAGCTGCACATCCCCGTCGCCAACGGTTCCGTTCCGCGGCCCACCTTCATGAAGATCACCTCTGCCGACGTCATGCACAGCTTCTGGGTTCCGCAACTCGCCGGGAAGACTGACCTCGTTCCCAATCGTGTGAATGAGATGTGGATGGATCCCCAGGAGCCCGGACTGTATCTGGGCCAATGCGCGCAGTTCTGCGGCACCCAACACGCAAAGATGTTGCTGCGCGTCTACGTCGATACCGAGGACGGATTCAAACGATGGATCGCCGCCCAGCAAGAGACGCAGTCTGAGATCACTCAGCCCGGCCTGGTCAGAATCTCCCAACCGGTCCCCGGCAATCAGAGATCGACGAACCAGATTCCTGAAAACTTCGCCGAGATCAATGCGCACAATGGCCAACTGGTCTTTGAGCAGCAGGCATGCATTAGCTGCCACACGGTTGCCGGGACAGTCGCCAACGGCCGCTATGGGCCCGATCTCACCCACTTGATGAGCCGCGCCACGCTGGGAGCAGGAGCAGCTGAGAATAATCCGGCCAATCTCAATGCCTGGATCACCGACCCCAGTACCTTCAAGCCCGGCAGCCTGATGCCGGCCATGCACCTTACCGAGCGGCAGAACGCGCAGATCACTGCTTACCTCGTCACTCTCAAATAGTCAGCCAGCGGAGAAGCCGATGGACGCACAGGGCATACCAGCACGCGGAATTGAGGCGGGGCTCGATCGAACTCCAGCGCAGGAGGCGAGAGGCACCTACCTCGAGACCGTTCACAGCTGGGTTGTCACCGTCGATCACAAGAAGCTCGGCATTCTCTACATCGCCTTCGGCCTCACGTTCCTGTTAATTGGGGGCATTGAAGCGATGCTCATCCGGCTGCAACTCGCCGTCCCGCACAACACCGCCGTTTCGGCCGCCACCTTCAACCGCCTCTTCACCATGCACGGCACCACCATGGTCTTTCTGGTGGGCATGCCGCTGATCTTTGGATTCGGCAACTATCTTGTTCCCCTCATGATCGGCGCGCGAGACATGGCGTTTCCACGTCTCAACGCATTCAGCTTCTGGATCAGCGCCTTCGGTGGCATCCTCCTTTACTACAGCTTCATTGGTGGCAACGGCCTCTCCGGAACCGGCACTGCCCCCGACGTGGCCTGGTTCGCCTATGCACCCCTCACCGAGAAGGCTTTCTCGCCCGGGCACACCGTCGACTACTGGGCGG
>Ga0307474_10001303_pt1 | contig 18143 bp, 16 predicted proteins | sample atmos_gasesECM1C_2_FD_203312 | JGI IMG/M metagenome (GOLD analysis project Ga0307474, IMG submission 203312) | Hardwood forest soil microbial communities from Morgan-Monroe State Forest, Indiana, United States - atmos_gasesECM1C_05 | ecosystem: Environmental > Terrestrial > Soil > Temperate... | reverse complement strand
CCGACAGCCACGGCTTCATTGAGGAGGCCGCCGGGATTACCACGCATGTCGAGGATCAGGCCGTCGAGCGAGGAAGCGTTCAGTTGCTTCAGGGCGTCGGCGATTTCACGGTCGGTGGTTTCGTTGAAACCAGAGAGCTTAACGTAGCCGATTCCGGGCTTCATCAGGAAAGCTACGTCTACGGAGTGACGGGGAATTTCGTCGCGGGTGACGGTGAAGACCAGAGGTTCGTTGTAGCCCTCGCGAGAAATCGTGATCTTTACGACCGTGCCCTTGGCGCCCTTGAGCATGTCGGCCACATCGCTGGTGGTGAGGCCGTCGGTCGGCTTGTCATCTACCTTGACGATTACGTCGCCCGGGCGAATTCCTGCGTTATAGGCCGGCGCGCCAACGTAGGGGGCCATGACCACAGTGTGGTTCTCGCGTGGCGCGACAACCATGCCAACGCCGTAATACTTGCCGCGCTGGTCTTCGGGGAGCAGGGCGAACTGGCGAGCGTCAAAGAAATTCGAGTGGGGATCGAGCATGCGGAGCATCCCAGGAATGGCGCCCTGATAGACGGCCTTATCCACGTCGACAGGCTCTGCGTAATTGGCCTGTACGACGTCCAAAACCCGCGTAAAGTCATGCACCGCGCTCTGGTAATCGTCCGTGGAAGCCGTGGTGGCTCGGACATTGGGCCCGTAAATGCCGCCCAAGACGGCAGATACAAGCAATACAGCTACTACAAGAAACATCCCGCGACGCTCTGGTTTCATCCTACCCTCGCGTGACCCGCTGACCTTTGAATTATAGCACAGCGTATACTGGCGTTTGACACTTCCGAACGCCGTTCTCTATGATGCGAACAGACCCTTTTTCGGTCGCTCAGAATCATGCTTAGCATCCCTCACATGATTGTTGTGTTTGTGATCGTACTGGTCGTTTTTGGTCCGCAGAAGCTGCCGGAACTGGCGCGCGGGCTCGGCAAGTTGATGGCTGAATTTCGCAAGGCTTCCACCGATTTCAAGTCCGCCTTTGAAGAGGAGATGCGCGACCTGGAGCGGCAGGCGCGAGAGGTCGAACGGCGCAAGGCAGAGGCGGCGTCAACGGCAGTGTCCGCGGCCCCCGAGAGCCAGCCGGCGACCTTGGGTACACCCTCAGGTGTTGAGACGGGGGCAGGGAGCGGGGAGTTAGCAGCGACGGGCGCTACGGAAGGTTCCGTCCCGGAGACTGGCGTGGGCGAGGGGCCGGTGGTGGCTCCGGTGGCAGAGGGCAACGTGGCGCGCGAGATTGAAGTAGAAGCGTCTAACGCAGGGCAGGCTGACGGCAACGGCTCCGCACCATCTGAAACGCAGGAACTTCAGGCGAAGGCGCAAAAAGCAGACAGTTAAGAGCGAAATTTATCTGAAAATCCCACAATGGCGACCAGCGAGCACCCTCAAGAGACCGCTGAAACCGGCGGACAAATGACATTCTTTGAGCACTTGGTGGAGCTGCGCAAGCGGATTATCAATTCGCTGATTGCGATTGCGATTGGCGCGTTCGCGGGCGTTTACATTGCCCAGCACGTCATCAAATTCGTTACGCAACCGATGTTGAAGGCGCTTTCCGACGCGCATCTGGATCCCAAACTGATCTACACCCATCCGGCGGGATTCTTTAATTTGATCATCACGCTGGGAATTTACATCGGGATCGTGCTGGCCTCGCCCGTGGTGCTGTACCAGATTTGGCTTTTCGTGGCCCCCGCGCTTTACAAGCACGAACGCAGCGCGATTACCGGTTTTCTGTTTTCGACGGTGTTTCTCTTTCTGGGCGGCATCGCGTTCGGATATTTTGTGACGCTCCCTTATATTTTGAAATTTTTGGTGAGCTTTCAAGGGCCGGTAGTGCCGATGATCAGCATCAACGAGTATTTCGATTTGACGCTGCTGGTATTGATGGGGCTGGGGCTGGTTTTTGAATTGCCCATACTGGTTTTCTTTCTGTCGGTATTTGGCATTGTTACGCCCAAGTTTTTGTGGAAGAACATACGCTACGCGATCCTGGTGATCGCCATTGTGGCGGCGATCATCACGCCCACTCCGGACGCCATGACCATGTTGATTTTCATGGCGCCGATGATTGGGCTGTACTTTGTGGGGATCGCGGTGTCGGCGATGGTGGTGCGCAAGAAGGAGCGGCAGTTGGCTGCGGCGGCGGAGGCGCGCTGAATGACTTTTCCGGCAAAGTGGCTGTCGGCAGTGGTGTGCGCTTTCGTGGTGACTGGATGCGGGGCCAAGGCGGATCGAGGGGCGACAGCCGCAGCGAGCACGGCTGCTACCTCACAACCAGAAAGCGCGACTCCGCAGGCTGGTGATGACGCTCCTCCCGCGGAGAAGACGGGTGGGTTTGACGGGAAGCGCGCGTTTGCCCATGTTGCCAAGCAAGTGGGATTTGGGCCGCGGCCAGCTGGTTCGGCGGCGATAGGGCAACTGCAAGAATACATTCAGTCGGAGTTGACGAGTTACGGCTGCAAGGTGGACACCGACCCGTTTACGGCGGATACGCCGGTGGGCCGGCTGCCGATGAAGAACATCGTAGCCAAGATTCCGGGCGATAAGCCGGGGATCATTATGCTAGCCACCCATTACGATACGAAGCTGCTACCGAATTTTGTGGGAGCGGATGACGCGGGATCGTCTACCGGAGTCATGCTGGAATTGGCGCGGCAGTTGTGTGGCAAGAAGAGCAATTATGCTGTCTGGATCACGTTTTTCGATGGCGAAGAGGCCGTCAAGGAATGGAGCGACACGGATAGTCGCTACGGGAGCCGGCAAATGGCGGCAAAGATGGCGATGAGCGGCGATTTGGCGAAAGTGAAAGCGTTTCTGCTGGCCGACATTGTTGGCACACGGCCGCCGCGCTTTAAGCGCGAAGCGGATTCTACGAAATGGCTGGTCGATCTGGTCTGGGGCGTGGCGAAGAAGTTGGGTTACGGCGATGTTTTCCTGGATGAATCGTTGGAAGTATCAGACGACCATAATCCGTTCCTTAAGCGCAAAGTTCCCGCGGCGGACGTCATTGATCTGGAGAACTATCCCGGCGGGAATCTATATTACTGGCACACGCCTGAAGACACGCTCGACAAAGTCAGCGCGAAGAGCCTCGCGATTACCGGGCATGTTTTTCTCGAGAGCGTCAAGCAGCTGCAATCCAAGTGAAGTAGCACAGCCTTCAGGCGGTGTGGTCCTACAGCCAATACCAACGAGCCAGAACCATTTTGGGGCGTCCCTCCGGGAAGAATCGCACCGCCTGAAGGATGCTACTAAGGCTCGAAACGGATTTCTTTGGCTTTTAGCGCCATCGAGTGTTTGGCGAAATCGTCGTCGTCGCGGTAGGGGAAATCGGACCGGTAATGGCTGCCGCGGCTTTCGTGGCGGGCCAGCGCGGACTTGGCCATCACCAAGGACAGCGCGTGCATGTTGCGAAATTCGCAATGGACGCGGCCGTGTTCTTCCGTCTTGGGCAATTCGAGAGATCGCAGTTGGTCGATGGCGCTAGTCAGTTCTTTCCCGCTGCGAAGAATTCCCACTAGGCGCCACATGATGTCGCGAACCTTGGTGAGCGCAGCGTCTTGCGCAGGTCTGGCGGCGTTCTTGTGGGGCTGCGCGGATGCGGGATTGCCCGGCTTGGGGGCGGGGTTACCGGGCAGCGCGGCAGCGTGCTTCTTTTTTACAGGAGCGTCTTTCATCATGGCCTGACCAGCGCGCGCACCGAAGACCAAACCCTCAAGAAGAGAATTACTGGCCAGGCGATTGGCGCCGTGGACGCCGGTGTCAGCGGTTTCTCCGGCGGCGTACAGGCCGGGAATGGAAGTGTGCCCCCAGAGGTCCGTTTTCACGCCGCCCATCATGTAGTGCGCTGCGGGGCAGACCGGAGCGACGTCGCGGGCGAGATCGACACCGTAGCTCATGCAGGTGGCATAAATGCGCGGGAAACGTTTTTCGACGAAACCCTCGGGCTTGGCGGTCATGTCCAGATAAACGTGTTCGCTGTTGGTGCGATGCATCTCGCTGACTATGGCGCGGGCGACAATGTCGCGAGGCGCCAGTTCTTGCGCCTCGTTGTAACGTTTCATGAAACGTTCGAGATTGATGTTGCGCAGAATCGCGCCTTCGCCGCGTAGCGCTTCGGAGAGCAGGAAGCGCGGCGCGCCTTTGACGGCCAAGGCGGTGGGATGAAATTGCATGAATTCCATGTCCGAAAGCGTGGCGCCGGCGTCATAGGCGATGGCCATGCCGTCGCCCGTGGCGACATCGGGATTGGTGGTCTCTCGATAGATCTGGCCGAGGCCGCCGGTGGCCAGCAGAACGGCTTCGGCGCGCAGTTCGTGGAGCGAGCCGTCGAGTTCATCGATGAAGCGCAAACCCACAACGGCGCCGGATTCGACGATCAGTTCGGTGGTGAAGGCGTGGGCACGCAGGTGCAAATGGGGAATGGAGTGCGCCCGAGCGAGCAGGGCCCGGCTGATTTCGCGGCCGGTGGAATCGCCATGCGCGTGCAAGATGCGCGAGCGGCTGTGCGCGGCTTCGCGGGTGAAAGCCAGCTTGGTGCCGGCGCGGTCGAATTCCGTGCCCCATTCGATTAGCTCGGCAATGTACTTGGGTCCTTCTTCGACCAACAAGGCCACGGCATCGGCACGGCAGAGTCCGTCGCCGGCCTTGATGGTGTCTTGTTCGTGAAGACCGATTTCATCTTCGTCGCTGAGTGCAACCGCTATGCCGCCCTGGGCCCAGGCGGTAGCGGAATCGCTGAGATCGGATTTCGCGAGCACCAAAACACTGCCGGTTTCGCTTAGCTCGATAGCGGCGCGCAGTCCGGCCACACCGGAGCCGACAACGGCATAATCAGCGCGATGAGTCTTGTGGGAAGTTGTCATGACGAACGGCAGCGCAGGGCGAGTTTATGGTAGCACGAAGGAATTGTGCGAACCGCGTTTCCGGTGCTGCAGCGCCGGTGGGCGACTGCATTCCTGTTTCGGCCCGGTTTAGGCGACGTGTTACATTGCCAAGTGCCAGTTCGATGCCAATCAAACGCATTGTGATCCAGTCTTCGGCTGGACGCTACTCGGTGGCGTGCGGCGCGGGATTACTTACCCATGCCGCGAAGGAGATCGCCAAGCTCGGCAGATTTTCGAGCGTGCACATAGTATCTTCGGCGAACGCATGGCGCGCGATTGGCAAGAGCGTTCAGCGCGGAGTCGGCCTCAAGGATGCCAGCGCCGTGCATTTGATGAATGACGCGGAAGCCGCCAAGAACCTGCGAACCGTGGAATCACTCACACGCGAACTCGTGCGCGGCGGCGCGGACCGCAAGTCTTTGCTCATTGCCGTAGGTGGAGGCGTGGTGGGAGATGTCGCGGGATTCGTTGCGGCGTCTTATCTGCGCGGCGTTGCGCTCGTGCATGTGCCGACTACGGTGGTCGCCCAGGTGGACAGCTCGATTGGCGGCAAAACGGGTGTGAATTTGCCGGAAGGGAAGAACCTGGTCGGCGCGTTTCATCCGCCGCGGCTGGTTCTCTCTGATCCTGACGTATTGCGTACCCTACCGGAACGCGAATTTCGGGCCGGGCTTGCGGAGATCATCAAGCACGCGGTTATTGCGGATGCGGCGATGTTTGCATATCTCGAGAAGAACATGGCGAAGCTGCTGCGCCGCGACAGTGGAGCGATTGCGTATTTGATTCCGCGCAACGTGGCGATCAAAGCGCGGATTGTGACGCGTGACGAGAAAGAATCGGGGTTGCGCGAAATCCTCAACTTCGGGCACACCTTTGCGCACGCGCTGGAAAGCGTTACGCGCTACAAGCGTTACCAGCATGGCGAGGCTGTGGCTTGGGGCATGATGGCGGCTGCTCTGTTGGGGCGCGAGACCGGCGTCACGCGGACCGATGACGTCTGCCGGATTGTCACGCTGGTGCGGCAGATAGGCCCGCTGCCACCGTGGCCGCGTGTGCCGGCAGGTAATCTGATTGCTGCGATGCGCTCCGACAAGAAAACACGCGACGGCGAGCTGCGATTTGTCCTGACGCCGCGTATTGGCAAGGCGGCATCGCATGACGGCGTTCCGTTGCCGGCGGTCGAGCGCGTGCTGCGCTTTGCTCCTCATTTCTTCTGTGATTGCGGCCAGGCCAATGGCTGAAGCCGCCGCTCCCCCCGCGAAGGGAACCCGCCCGGAAGGTGCGCGGACGGAAAGGGACGCTTCGCGCAAAGTTCGCGAGATGTTCACGCAAATCGCGCCGCGCTACGATTTCCTCAATCATCTACTGTCCCTCGAGATGGATCGGCTGTGGCGCGCACGGACCGCGCGCCGTCTCCTGCCAATCCTGCGGCGGCGCGATGCACGAGTGCTCGACCTCTGTTGTGGCACCGGCGACCTCGCTTTCGCGCTGGCGCGCAGCGGCCCGGCGCAAGTCATCGGCGCCGATTTTTCCCACGCGATGCTTGTCCGCGCAAACACCAAAAGCCAAGCGAATGAATCCGGAGCTCGCTCTGGAAGGGCCGAGCGTTCCGTTTTCTTTGAAGCCGATGCGTTGCAGCTTCCGTTTGCGGATGCGTCGTTTGATCTAGTGACCACCGCTTTCGGCTTTCGAAATCTTGCGAACTACGAGAGCGGACTGATGGAAATACGGCGAGTGCTGAAGCCCGGTGGAACTCTTGCTGTCCTGGAATTTAGCGAGCCGCCGCCAGGGCTGCTCGGCGATCTCTACCGCTGGTATTGCCGAAAAGTGCTGCCGAAGATTGGCGGCCTACTATCCGGTAATCCGAATGCCTACAAGTATCTGCCAGCCTCGGTCGCACGATTTTTCCGACCAGAGGAGCTGGCGTCACTGATGTGCAATGCGGGTTTCGCGTCCGTCAAGTTTGAGCTCTGGACCCTCGCTTCAGTCGCCCTGCATAGTGGCACCCGCGCCTGACCCAAGGCTTAACCCACGTCCGCGCTCTGAAGTTGGTGAAGAAAATCCAGTACCCGAAAACCCGGATACGTCTCCTTGCGGTGTGACCGATAATAACAGTCCCAATAACTGACTACGCGGCTGCGTGTGAGGGCCCAGAAGTCAGGATTCAACCTAAGAAAACCGCCATAGAGCGACTTGTCGAGAACCCCGAGGTTATTCTCGATGATACGGATAATTTCGATTACGTACTCGCCTAGAAGCTGAACGACAAACGGCGGCACCCAGGTCGCATTCACAGCAATGATTCTAGTCAGATGCTTTTCTCTAATGAGGCCGTCATGATGCCGCGTTAAGAGGCAGGCCAGCAGTTGCTCTTGCAGCGTGAGCCCCTCTGTCCTTGTCAGTGTCTGGCCTGCAGGGGCGCTTGCCCGCAGACACATTGTGGTAGATCCGGTACGGAATGGATAGCGTCTCATTTTCTACTTGTACGCTGAAAGTGGTCCAGGGATAAGGATTTTCAGGTAGTGCGCTGAGGGCCATCAAAACGTCCTTCTGTAGCTTGGAAGGGAAAGCGGCCCTCAGTTCAAAATTGTTTTGTGGAGAACGTTCCCAAGGATTCGGTTCAGTGTGCTTATTCACTCTTCCAATCCCACAGCACGAATCTTCGCCAGCAAAGTCTTAGGCGAGACGCCAAGCCGCTCCGCGGCCCGCGTTTTATTCCACTGGCATTCGCGCAGGGTGCTTTCGAGCAGCACGCGCTCGACATGACCCGCTGCGCGCTGGGTAACTTCCTCGAGGGACCCATCCCAATTGAATTTCTCCGGCAGCATACCGCTCGGCAAAATGTTCCCATCGGGTTTTGTCGCCGGAAGCTGCAAGCCGTTAGCTCGAATGGTTAGCCCATCGGCAAGAATCACAGCGCGCTCCAGCGTGTTCTGGAGTTCGCGGACGTTTCCCGGCCAGCGATATTCGAGCAGTCTTTGCTTGGCATCCGAGGAAAGCTCCAGGCCAGGCTTGGCGAATTCGCGGCTGAATTTCTCCAGAAAATATTCGGCGAGCAAATGCACGTCGTTGCCGCGATCTCGCAAAGCGGGGATGGTAATGGGGACCGCCGAGATGCGGAAGTACAAATCCTCGCGAAACAATTTCTCTTGCATCAGTTTCTGAAGGTCGCGATTGGTCGCCACCACGACGCGGACGTCCACTTCGAGAAGCTGGGTCCCGCCCACACGCTCGAAGCGCCGTTCTTCCAGCACGCGCAACAGTTTGGCCTGAATAGCCAGCGGCAATTCGCCGATTTCATCGAGAAACAGCGTCCCGCGATGAGCCAGATCCATTTTTCCGACTTTACGCGCGCCCGCCCCGGTGAAGGCGCCGCGCTCGTGACCGAACAATTCATTCTCGACCAAGCCCTCTGGAATTGCCGCGCAGTTCAGGGCCACGAAAGGCTGCTCGCGCCGATTCGACAAATGATGAATCGCGCGCGCAAACAGCTCCTTGCCGGTGCCGCTTTCGCCCAGCAGCAGCGCGGTGGAATCGGTCGCCGCGATGCGCTGAATCTGTTGGCTAATACCGCGAATGGATGCGTGCTCGCCGACGATGCGGGGAAATCCATAACGCGCGGCGTACTCTTCACGCAGCAGCAAATTTTCCCGCAGCAATTCCTGCTGGCGGGCGGCGCGCTGCACCAGAAGTTTCAAATGGTCGAGATCAACGGGCTTTTGCAAAAAATCAAACGCGCCTTCCTTCATCGCGGTGACCGCTTCTTCGACCGAACCAAACGCAGTCAGCAGGATCACCGGGATGGTGGCATCGGCGTGCTTTGCTTCGCGCAATACGTCCAGACCGGAAGCGCCGGGCATCTTCAGGTCGGTGATGACCAGCAGATACCGGCGCGCGCGAACCTTCTGGATGGCGGCGGTTCCGTCCGGCGCCTCATCAACGGTGTAGCCGGAACGCTCCAGCGCTTTGCGAAGCATGGCGCGCAACTCATTCTTGTCTTCGACCAGAAGGAGAGGTTCCATCTCCTTCGTTTCTACCATGATTTAGGCGGACGACCGGAAGAACGAGACAGGGATGTGCGGAGAAAGTGTAGAGGCAACGAGCCAATACCCGGTCCGCTAAGAGGCGTAATGCGACTACCTGTAGCTCAGGTCCGCTTTTTGGACCTGAGGTCTTTAGCTTTAGTGCTGAGATTCTTGCAGGGTGTCAAGCACTCCACACCTTTGTCCGCGGCGGTTTCTACAACTCAAGGTGCGGCCCAGCCGGGATCGCCACCGGCCTTGCGTAGCGCCTCTTCCATGTCGCTGATGTGCTGTTTGAGCTGGTCGATTTCCTTCTTCTTGGCGGCGATTTTTGTATCGTGATCGTTGATATCTTTCCGAGTGTACTGCTCCGCCAGCGCCTTCTGGGGATCGCTGTAATATTGCACCTGCGCCTTGTTATCCTCGCGCTGCAGGATGTCTAGCTCTTTCTGCGCGCGGTCCAAGTTTGCGTAAACCTCTTTGAACTGCTTCCGCCACTTGACCTCAGGGCTCTCTTCAGGCTCCCCGGTCTTGCCGGCGGCGTCTTTGCCCTGCGTCTTGAGCGCGCCCCCTTCGGAGGTGGCCGGCGCATTGGCGTCTGTTGAAGCGGGAGCGCCGGTGGAGGTGGAATGGTTTACGTCGTCGTCAGTGTAGACGTGCTTAGGCTTGGCGGTGTCCTTTTTCTTCTGCTCGCGAGCTTTGCGAGCGGCATCAGCGACGGGATCACCAGTCGATTGCTGCGAGGCATCCTGCGCCCTTGCCTGAGACGGAAAACCCGTTATCGCAAGGGCCGCCAGAGCCAAGCTGGCGAGCCCAACTCCATTTTGCCAAATTCGTGCGTTCATAAAGTGGCCTCCCCGGAGCAGAAACACTCCGCCACAACTAGGTCTCCATCCTCGTCTTCTTCAATTCTACCGCTTCTGGCATGCTGCCGCACAGGGGCAGGGTAACTATAAAGACAGCACCGCCCTCCGGACGATTACGCGCTTCCACTTGCCCACCATGCTGTACGATGATTTTCTGCACCACGGCTAGACCCAGGCCGGTCCCGTCCGCTTTGGTCGTGTAAAAGGGACGAAATAATTTGCTAAGCGCATCGTTTTCGATCCCCGGGCCATTGTCCTGGATCCGAATGCGTTGTGAGCCGCCCTCTTCGGCGCGAACCAGTTCGCCCTGCAGCAGGACTTGTCCCCCCTTGGTGGCGGTGGCGCATGCCTCGGCGGCATTGCGCACTAAATTCAGAAGCGCCTGGCGCAGCAGTCCTTCGTCGCCGGCCACGTTGCCGAAGGCCCCCTCCGACCGCACTTGTACGGCCGGCTTAGCCTCCGAGATATCGGAAATCACCCGTTCCACCACCGCTTGCAGCGGCACCGGCTCACTGCTGATGTCGAGCGGGCGGGCATACTTCAGGAATTCGGTCACCACATGGGTGATATTGCGGGTCTGCTCCAGGATGTGGTCCGCGTAGTCGGAAGCTTCTCCTCCGAGTTCCTCAGCGCGAATCATCTGCGCGTAACCGGAAATCGTTGCCAAGGCGTTTTTGAATTCGTGCGCTATACCAGCGGAAAGCTCTCCCAACGCCGCGAGATTTTCCTTGAGTTGCATCTGCTGCTGTAGGGCCGCAAGCTCGGTCAAATCGCTCAGCAGGCAAATCGCGCCATTGATCTTTTCGTTGCCTTTGCGGATCGGCGAGATAGTGACTCCGAGGTGGCGGCGCTCCCCGGCTGGCGTGGCATGCTCCACCTGTTCACGGCGAAAAATCTTGCCGTCCGCGAGGCACTCTGCAACTAGTCGCGTCAGTTCTGAGGCTTCACCGAGCGCCTCGCTGTGGCGCCGAAAGCCCAGACCGCGGATGCCGAGCACTTGCTCCGCAGCTGGATTCGCGCTGGAGATTATCCCCGTGGCGTTGACGACCAGCAGGCCGGCAGGCATATTGCGCGTGACCTCCTCGCTGAGCCGTTCGGTATTTGCCGCGCGCTCTTTTTCAATGCGGTGCAGTCGCTCCAACTCCTTCTCCTGATCGCGGAGCTTCTGAATCACCCCCTGCATCGAGGCGGCCATGAAAGCGGAAGGGTTTTGTGTGCGCGGTGCTTCCGAGGATTCTTCTCTGCGGACGTTTCGTGCATTCTGGTAATAGCGGCGAACCAGGAAGAGCATAACCAAGCCGACAACGAACACTCCCACAGCCGCGCCAACTCCAAAGGCAGACAGGTTCTGGGCCTTGCTTGCTTGCAGCGTCGCGTAGATGGTCGGTGGATTCATGTCACACAAAAAGTTGTGACCATCGCAGCATCATGACTGGACCAAAGTACACCACCAGCAATGCCGCGATTCCCAGAAACGTTCCGAGCGGGAGTTGATACTGGCTGGCGATCGCCCAACGCAACGCGTTCACGCCGCCCAAACCCCGACGGCTGGCGCGCTCGGCCAATTTTCTATGAAATCCCGTCAAGAATAGCAGCAAGATCACGATAACGCCCACTACCGTCCCCAGCAGAGTTCCCAATAATATGGTCAGGAACGCGTCGCGCACGCCCAGGAATGCTCCGATCAGGGCCATCATCTTGACGTCGCCCATGCCCATGCCATCGCGTCCCCGAACTCGCTTGTAGGTAGTCGCCACGGCCCACAGCAGAAAGCTGCCGAACGCCGCACCCAGAAGTCCGTCAAGCAGCCCCTGAACCGGTCGTGGCGGGGTTCGATAAAACAGGTCGACCAAGCCCGAAGCCGGATCGTCGACTGGAGGTACGGCTGCTGAGAAGAGCAACCCGGCAGCGAAGCCCGGCCAGTTCACCAGATCCGGGAGCATGCGCACACGCAGATCGGTAATGGTCAGCACAATAATCAAACACGTGAAGAACAGCCACTTGACCGCGGTCGGTGTCAGGCCAAATTCCATGTAGCAAGCCACAAAAAGGAGCCCAGTGGCCAGCTCAACCAAGGGGTACATCCCAGAAATCGGCAGCCCGCAGTTGCGGCACTTGGCTCTGAGCCAGAGCCAGCCGAATACCGGCACATTGTCGTACCACTGGATCGGTTTTTGGCACCGCGGGCAGTGAGAGCCCGGCGTAACAATGGAAACGTCTTCCGGAATGCGCAAGATGCACACATTCAGGAAGCTGCCAATCACCAATCCGAACACAAAAATGAAAGCAATGACCAAGGTAAGGGGCGCTCAGGCCTCTGTAAGAAATGTGCCACACCCAGTCCCCGCCCTCAACGGAGGCGCTCCCCAACAGTGTCCGAATGCCTAACACGCGCGGCAGCTCAGTGGAGTGTCAGTTTCCGGTTAGCCGGTATATCCGCCCACGAGCAGCAAAGACCTGCGACATATCGTTAGTAATCACATCCGCTTCGGCCTTTCAAAGGCGTTTCTGTGAGCTAACCGTTTTCGACGCGCGCCTTTATATCTGAGTACGCCGTGTCGATCAGCCTGCTTAGCGCTGCGGCGTTTGTGACCGTTCCCGGTCCCAGCTTCACATGGCGCATGAACTTGCCGCTGCCTGCTGCCGGAGACTCCGCCTCGCGTTCCTGCGGGGAAAGGAGTGTCAAAACGGCTGTACTGCAGCGGCCGCTTTACAACTTTTTACAATCATTTGCGGTGGCTTGACAACTTGTGCTGAGCGGCCTTTATAGTCTTGCCAGTGTTAAGGGCGAGTGAAGAATCTGACGAGGCTGAGAATGTCTAAGAAGTGGCGATTGACGGACCGCACGCGAACACTGCTGACGCTGGAGCTGGCCATCGTGCTTCCTGCGGCGGCCTTGATGGCCTTCAGCATCGTTAACCTGAAGAATATTCAGCGCGATAAGGCCGTCGAAGCAGCCATCGAGCGTGACTTTACTCACGTGCTGAAGATCGCGGAAAGGAAAAGCTGGGAGAGGGCGAACGATCTGCTCACTCCAGTCCTTAGAGAGTTTCCAAACGCCGAGGGCGACCCATCCCGAACCAAGGCCAAGCTCGAGCACATACTGTCGGAGCATCCGGAGTTTGCGTATGCGGTTTTGTACGACAAGAAGAGCAACCTGCTGTTGAGCCGCATCCAGCCCGGCCGGGACCGCGATGAGGTCTTCTGCGGGCGCACCCAGGATGAGATTAAGACGGCAGCGAACTGGGCGGCCATGGAGGCACCCGACATGGCGAGCCATCTCCGCATGATAGCGGAGAAGGAAGAACAGCCAGTAGGGTTCTATGGTGGGTGGACGCTCCGGGAAAATCAGCGCACGTATTGGAATATCGCTTATTTTATCCCTCCGGATGTTCCGAAGGATCGTGTGACGCTGGGCGTGGTCGCCTTTGACGAGGACTATCTACGCGAAACCTTCTTGCCCGCAATGATGAAGGACGTCTTGACCAGCAAGAGCAGCGTGCTGAAGGCCGATGAGAATCCGCCCGTGATGATGATCCATGCGCCGAAGGAATCCACCCCTTGGGTGGCTTCTCCAAATTGGGACGGGGAAAAAGCGGAGATGGAGCGCACCTTTGCGGAGGTTTTCCCGCAATTAGTCCTGGCGATCAAATATCAGGGCACGACGATCGCGGATATCGGTATGAAGTTCCTCAGGTTTCACTACACCGTGTTGGCCGCGCTCTGTCTGGTGATGGTCGGTGGAATTTGGCTGACTTACCGCAACGTTTCCAGAGAGATGAATCTTGCCAGACTGAAGTCCGATTTCGTGGCCAACGTCTCGCACGAATTGCGGACACCGCTGGCTTTGATCCGGCTCTATGCGGAAACTTTGGAGCTTGGGCGGCTCACGGCAAAGGAAAAATACCAGGAGTATTTCCGCATCATTCGGGAGGAGAGCGAACGGCTCACAGCGCTCATCAACAACATCCTGGACTTCTCCCGAATCGAAGCGGGACGCAAGGAATACGAGTTCAAGGAAACGAACCTGGCGGATCTGGTGCGGTCGACGCTGGATTCCTACCGGTTCCAGATCGAACAAAACGGTTTCGCGTTCGAGGAGAACATCTCGAGCGATGTCCCACCGGTGGCCGTGGACCGCGAAGCGATCGCGCGCTCGCTGCTCAACCTGGTGAACAACGCATTGAAGTACTCCAAGGACCAGAAGTACATCGGTGTGAGCTTGTACCGGGCGAACAGCCGCGTGAATCTGGAAGTTCGGGACCATGGAATCGGCATCGCACCGAACGAGCAGGAGAAAATCTTCGAGAAGTTTTATCGTTGTGGGGATCCGCTGGTACACAACATCAAGGGGTCGGGATTGGGCCTCTCACTCGTGCGGCACATCGCGCGGGCGCATGGCGGGGACGTGCTGGTCGAAAGCACGCCCGAGAAAGGCAGCAAATTCACGATAGCGTTGCCGTTGGATCCTGCTTTGCGGTCTGTGGAGGTAGCAGCGTGAGGGGCCACGGAGTGTGGGGTGGTGCCATGCTCCGGGGAGGGCCCAAGGGAGAGGTCATGGGAACAACGAAAATTCTGATCGTCGAGGATGAGCCGAACATGGTTGCGGGGCTCCGCGATAATTTCGAGTATGAGGGCTTTCAAGTGATAACGGCACTCGACGGCGTGGAAGGCCTCGAGCGGGCCCTGAAGGATTCCCCAGACCTGATCGTCCTCGACGTAATGATGCCACGCATGAGCGGGCTGGATGTGTGCAAGCAGCTAAAGGCGAAGCGCCCATCGATTCCCATCATCATGCTTACGGCGCGCGGCCAAGAAGTGGATAAGGTTGTGGGTCTTGAACTCGGCGCCGATGACTACGTCACCAAGCCCTTCTCGATCCGAGAACTGCTCGCTCGCGTGAAGGCCGTTCTGCGACGGGCAAAGACGCTCCCGAAAGAGCAGGACCGCTATTCCTTCGGCGATGTCGACGTGAACTTGCGCAGCTACCAGGTGCTGCGCGGTGGCAAGCCAGTGGAGTTTTCGAGCAAGGAATTTGAGCTGCTGAAGCATTTTCTATGTCATTCCGGAGAGACCTTGAGCCGCGACCGATTGCTCGACGAGGTCTGGGGTTACGAAAATTTTCCAACGACTCGGACTGTGGATGCTCATATTGTAAGGATTCGTCAGAAACTCGAACCGGTTCCGGAGCAGCCCCGTTTTTTTCTGACCGTGCACGGTGTGGGCTACAAATTCGTAGGATGAGATAAACATGATGACCTCGACCGAAAGAATGCCGGACATCAGGCAAAGCGCGCTCGTGAACCGCCCAGAGCGCGAGGCGAAACCCAAAGGAAACGCGACTCAAGGTTTGCCCGCGGCCTCCAAAATCCCTACGGCGGGCATCCAGTCGGTGAAGCAGGAACTGGATGTAGTGCGACGTGAGCAAGCAAAGCTGCAGCAGGCTATCTATGAGGCGGCCCAGATTCAACGGAAGCTCTGCGCACCGCGTGAACTCGTCTGGGGTGAGTTTGAGATCGCTGGCGAAATTTTCCCCGTGCGCCACCTTTCGGGAGACTTTTTCAAGGTGATGGAACTCGACTCCGCCCTCGGACTGACCGTGGGCGACATCGCCGGCAAAGGATTGTCAGCGGGAATTTGGCAGGCCCATCTGATGGGTTTGATCCGACGGTCTGCACGAAGGCATTCGGACCCAGCGGCTGCCGTTGCCGAAGTCAACGCGGAACTGTGCCAGGATCAGGACGAGCCGCCGATCGCGGCCCTGTTCTTTGCCCGACTCGATCCAAAAGAGAATGAACTTGTGTACTGTAACGCCGGCCTGCCTGCTCCGCTGCTGCTGAGATACAACAAGACTGTCGAACGACTGGAAAAAGGCGGACCAATGCTGGGTGCCCTGCAAAAGGCGGCGTACGACTCTGGGAGCGTACGACTGAACCCCGGGGACTTGTTGCTCGCCTATTCCGACGGCGTGACGGAGTGTCGGAATTCCGAAGACGAGGAGTTTGAGATGGGACGACTATCGGCGGCGGTGAATGCGGTCGCCGGCGCGAGCGCGAACCAAGTTCTCTTCTCTACGCTTGGGGCGGTACTCGACTTCGCTGACGCGTGCTCACCGGAGGATGACTTGACACTCCTGGTCATTCGCCGACGCGAGGACGCCATGATTGAACGGTTCCCTTCGCGCAGCAAGGATTTTTCGACGCCTCACCGTGGGCCGACTTCGGTCGTGCGACCGAAGAAAGCTGAGCGGAGAGGAAATCGTTCCAAATAGCTGAACTGAGGTACACCCGAGCTCCCCGAGCTGCATCGTGCAGGCCCGGAAGTGTTGGTGTGCCCAAATTCAGAGCAATGGACGGGCGATGGCGACGAGATCGACAATAATCTTCATGGAAGAGACAGCGCCCCGCGCGGCGCTGAACCAGCCACTACAAACCTGCCCCGAAGTATTAAGCACAATCTACACCGCTCACTATCGCCATGTCTTGCGGGTCTGCCGCCGTTTCTTTCGACAGCCGGAAGACGCCGAGGACGCGGCGGCAGAGGTCTTTTTGAAGCTGCACAGGGTTCTGGAGACGAGAAATGAGGCCGTGCCCTTCCTCCCTTGGGTGTCGCAGGTGGCAGGCCGACATTGCATTGATAAGCTGCGAAGAAGAAAACGCGAGAAAGATTCGCGCGTGGACGGAGCCGACCTTAGCACCGTCCCCGACTATTCGACTCCTTCGCCACTCTCTCAAGTTTTGCGCAGGGAAGAAGGGCTCGAAGTGAGGGAACAGTTGATTCGCTTGCCCAAAAAATACAAGGTGCCACTCGTGCTGCGCTACTACAAACAAATGAGTTACTCCGAGATCGCGCGCGCACTGAAAAGGCAGATCCCTGCGGTCCGGATGATGATCTTCCACGCCAAAGAGCAACTGCGCCGCAATTTGCGACGCGAGCAGTCTGGCAAAAACTAGCCAACTCGGTGCAGGTACAGCTACCCGGAGGTAATCTTTCGACCTGATTGCCTGGCGATAAGCTGTCCAACTCTTGTTAAGCCGCGTAAGCGGAAACTGCGCCCAGCACCAGCTCCCAGTCGTGATTTTCTCTTCGTGCGGTAAAAAGGTAAACTGTTAACTGCCAACTTCGTATGAACTGGTTCGCACACCGCATCTTTCGTTACGAACAGCGCCGCTGGAAAACGGACGACAACCGTCTCGTGCGCCCCTTTGCCTGGGGGTTGGAACACATCGGCGGCCCTGCCGAACACGCTAATCCCGGCGAATACGTGCGTGCCTACGCGCATAGCGTGCTGGAAAACAGTGAGGAGTGGTATGAAACGCGGGCGGCGACAGACTACCGGCTGGACGATAAAAATGTTCTGACGTTTACCAGCTCCATCCAGTCGCCTTGGCCCGAAAACAATACCGTTTATGCCCAGTTTTTCCCTGCTCGCAAGCGAGGCCCGGCCGTTCTCATCCTGCCCAACTGGAATGCCAAGTGGCACGGCCAGCGCGGTCTTGGCGAATGGCTGCAGCGCATCGGAATTAGCGCGCTGAAAATGAGCTTGCCCTATCACGATCGGCGCATGGCCAAGGGACACGAGCGCGCCGACCAACTGGTCGGTCCCAACATTGGGCTTACCCTGCAGGCCAATCGGCAAGCGGTGCAGGACGCGCGCCGTTGCCTGCGCTGGCTCGAGCAGCAGGGCTGTTCGCGGCTGGGCATTCTCGGTACCAGCATCGGCTCCTCCGTGGGTTACATCACTTTGGTGCACGATCCCGCGGTCTGCGCCGGAGGCTTCTTCCACGTCTCGACCTATTTTGCGGACGTGGTCAGTCAAGGAATGACTACCACGCACGTCTGGGAGAGCTTGCGCCCGCATGTAACGGTGGACGAACTGCGTGAATACTGGGCCCCCGTCAGCCCCATGCCCTACGTGGAGCGCGGCTTAGGAGCAGGGAAAAACGCCTTCATGGTCTACGGCAAATACGACCCGACCTTCCTGCCGGCATTAACCGAGCAGATGCTGGCAGCCCTGCGGCGGCACAAGCCCCACCCGCGTACCCTAGCGCTCCACTGCGGCCACTATTCCCTGGAGCTACCGCCCTTCAGTCACATAGCCGGCTACCGCATGCTGACGTTCCTGCGCTCCGCCCTGGCGCAATGACTGTTGGCACGGCATCCGTGTCACACTAGAATCGTGTCATGAAGGCTCGGCTTCGCAATATCACCATCACGCTCGAAGAGAACCTGGCCCACTGGGCGCGCATCGAAGCGGCCCGCAGCGATACCAGCGTTTCGCGTTTCCTCGCGGAAATTCTGAAAGAACGAATGATGCAGAAGGACGAGTAC
>Ga0307474_10001302_pt1 | contig 18146 bp, 37 predicted proteins | sample atmos_gasesECM1C_2_FD_203312 | JGI IMG/M metagenome (GOLD analysis project Ga0307474, IMG submission 203312) | Hardwood forest soil microbial communities from Morgan-Monroe State Forest, Indiana, United States - atmos_gasesECM1C_05 | ecosystem: Environmental > Terrestrial > Soil > Temperate... | reverse complement strand
CCGGAACGTCTCCAGGTCATAATGTTCCGGCATCGGGCTGCCCGGTCAGTTCGCGCTGATTGCGGTTTATTTTCAGGTGCAGGTGGATAAACGCCGGCAGTGCCCAGAACGCCGACGCGATGAGATTGCCGAGGACTATCCCGTCGGGCCACCTGAACATGGTGGCCACGACGGCATAGGCATCATGCATCGAGCATCACGGGTTTTACTTCGATTTTCACCGGGACCTGAGTGAATGCCATCGCGGGCGCGGCGCCCCCGGCGATCAGGTCAAGCCACCCGTGCCTGTCGCATCCCGGGGGACACGACGGATCACACCAGCTGGTCTTGTTGTAGGTCGCGATGTAATGCAGATGGGCGCTGTCCACGTCGACCACGACGCCGTCCTGCGTGGAAACGCGGAGGCGGACGCCGTGCGCCTGCTCACGCTCACGCTTAGGCCGGCGCCGGAGTATCGCCCTCATCGATGACCTTTCCCGGGACCATGGGCACCAGCTTGCCGTCGGCGTCCCGGACCCGGAAACGCAGGTAGCCGCGCTCGACGGCGAGCTGCGCGAGCTTGGGGACGGCGAGCTGCAGCACGAGCATCAGCGCCAGGCCCTCGACCGCGGTCCGCGGCCGGACGGCGTTGACCGCCGCCCTGGTCAGCACGATCGTCGCCGCCGCGACCGCCGCGACCTGGCCGGGATTGTCGACCACGACCTGAGCCACGGCGGCGGCTGCCTTCGGGACTTCCCGCCGTAGCCGCTCGACGCGGCCGGGGTCCTCACTCAACGGGAGGCGCCGGCGCGGGCAGCGGCGGCGCCGGCTGCTCACCAGGCGTCGCGGAACCCGGCGCATCCGCAGGGCCGGCGCCAGATGAAGGTTCCGAGCCGGCCGGAGGGAAAAGCGCGGCGCCCGTGGTCGCCTCGTGGTTATCGATGATCCTGCGGGCGACGTCGGCCTCGATCGTGTTGAGCGGCTCGGGCAGCACGAGCCGGCGGAGTACATCGAAAATCGTGAACATCTGATTCCCCTTTCCCCGTGTGTTAGACGGGCGCTTCCATATCGGGTTGCTGCGGTTGCTGCGGTTCGGCGGCCAGCTCCGCCATTGCCTCGGCCTGCTGCTGCGCGGCTATTGCCTCCATCTGCTCGGTAATCTGGGCAAGGTACGCGTCGAGCTGCTTGTCATTCCGCTCGGCCAGCTCGGTAATGCTCGGGAGATCGGCGTCCTTGAGTGCCGGGTTATTATCCGAATCCTTCCAGATTGCCGCGCTCATGGTCATGAACGGCATCACCATGAAACCGACCATCACGACCCAGGTGATATCGCCCTTATCGACGCTGGCCGCGAAACGGGCGGCCATCGAGTTGTGCTGCGCGGCGATATTGACCGCCGAGACGAGATTGCCCTTGAACGTGCGGAATACCGCCGCCTGCGCGGCGACCTTCCGCTCGGGAATGAACTTGCCGACAAGCGGGATAGCGGACCCGCCCTTGCCGAGCGCGCTGGCGCCGAACCACACCGCGTCGCCGAATTCCGACAGCGCCGCCGTGTAATCCTTCGCGGCCGGCTTGCCCCCGGGCGTGCCGTCCTGGCCGCCGTGCTCGCCGGGCGCGGTGACGCGCGCCGTGTCGTCCTTGGACTTGCGGCCGGCGTTGGACCGGCGCGGCTTGCCGTCTTTGGTGAGCCCGTAGGGCGCTTTCGGCGTCCCGTCATCGGCGAGGCCGAACGGCGCGTCCGGGTCGACGGCCGGCGGCGCCTCCGGCTCTCTCGGCTTCGCCGGCGTCCCCATCGCCCCCGCGAATGCCTCATCCAGCGACTTCGCGGCCGGATCGGCTTCCTTGACCGGCATGGCTTAATTCACCTCGAATACGCGGATCGTGGCGTTGCGGCTAAGGTTCTGGAATTCCTTGCCGAGCTTCGGCGCCACGCTGGCCAGCCATTCATTGAGCGGCCCGTCCTCGTACGCGTCATAGCGCATCGCCTTGCCGTTGATGTCGTACAGCTCGACCGTGATGCGCACCGGCGCCGGCTTGGATCGCTTTATCTGCTCGCCGCTCGGGTAGACCGCCATGTCACGCGGCCCGGGTGCGGAACGCGAATATGAACGCAGCGAGTGCCATGATCAGCGCGGCGCCGGCCAGCGCGAGCGCGGCGGTTACCAGCGTGCCCGCTTTTTCTGCTGCCTGCTTGATCGTCTCGGCGAACTGCCGGCGTTCCCGGTCACCAACCAAAGTGGCCTTCCTTAGCCCGGCTAATTACTGTGGCTAACGATACTATCCGCATGTGGCCAGAGTGATCGCGATCGGGCCGGGCGGCCGGTCCCAGGCGCCCGCCCGCGACGATCGGTGCCGCCCGGTCATCGAGTACGTGCTGCAGACCGGGCAGCTCGATGACCTGCTCTTGTCGCCGCCGTGCACCAGCCTCGCCCGCGCCGGCGAGCTGTGCCAGGCGCTTTACCGCTCGGCGCGGTATTACTGCAGCTGCGGGCACCTGTACTGCACACGGAAGCACCGCAACGTGCCGCCCGACAACGGGTGCCCCCGCGGCGGCCAGCGGGTGAGCTGCAGCGCCGACGTGGTGCTGTGGACCGACCCGCACGACGGCATAGCCAAGTACTGCGTCCAGTTCCGCTTGTACGACAAGCGCGAGGCGATGCGCACGGTTGTCCTGAAATACGGACCCGATCCGAACAAATGGCCCTATTACGCGCGGCGTAAGCAACTCAGGAGGAAAACGCGATGACGACCCGCTACTGCCCGGAATGCGCGACCCCTCACGAGTGCGAGGCCGCGGAGAACGCGGCGCGGCTGGAACTCGCCAGGATCGAAGCGAACCGCGATATCGAGATCGCGCGCCTGCGGTCGGGTGAGGTGAAGACCGAAGCCGCCGCCGCCGTCGAGATCGCCGAATCCGAGGCGGTCGCGATCGCTGCCCGCGCGGAAGGCGAGGCCGACGGCATGGAAACCGTGCTCGACGCCGGCGCCCCGCCCGCCCCGGACGGCGCCGAGCCGCCCGTCATCGTGGACATGCCCGAGCCGGAACCTGAGCCCGAGCCCGAGCCGCCCGCGCCCCCGGAATCCGAGCCGCCAGCCGAATCCGAATCCAAGCGCGCCGGATGGTGGGACGGCTACCGGTGAAGACATTCCGCGTCCTCTACCTGGACGCCTCAGACGAGGGCCGCTGGCAGGATGTCAACGCGATGACTATCGGCGAGGCGGTCTGGAAAGTGTGCCAGACGGCAGGATCCTCCTATGCTCATTTTGTGAGCGCATCACTCACGTCGGAGGCAATAGATACCGCTAATCCCTTCTGATAAACCCTCAAATGCGCCGACGGTGGAACTTTCATTCGCAACTTGCGCCGGCGCGGCTTGCTTTATGAGGCATATATCCTGATCCGACGGGAGGGCACTTTATGTCTACTGCCGAGCGGTTCACCATCACCATCAGCCTGCTAGGCCTCGTAGTCGCGGTGATGGGAGGCCTGCTCGGCTACGTGATCAAATCCACCCGCACGCTGACCCAGACAGAAGAGAGAATCGCCGACCTGGCCGGCGATATGCGCACGCTAGTCGAGCGGAAAGACCAGGACCACGCGGCGATCAGGGCCGACATCCAGGAACGCGACCAGCGCGGCGCCGCCGTGCACCGCGAGCTGTCCGACCGGCTGACCTGGATCGAGCGCCGCGAACTGGACGAACGGAGACGCCGTGATCCTTAAATGCAGCCCGGCCAGGTCGGACAGCGTCCGCTCAATAGTCCCGCTGTCCAGATCGGCGCGCGTCCATACCACACTCAGCGGGCCGCACCGTTCACATTCGCGCCCGCATAGTGTATCGACCTCGTGCAACATCCATAGCCACAGATCCTGGTCAGCGCTCGTCTCGCCGAGATCACGCTCTTTCAGCTCGGCGAGGAGAATGCCGCGCGGCCCGGCGATGAACACATCAGGGAAACCGCGCTGGCCGTCGCATTTGCGGCTATCGGTGCACCAGTGCACCAGCAATCCTTTAGCAGCGGCAAGCGTGGTTACCTCATACGTAAAATCTGATTCGGCCATGTATCCCCCCGCCCACTCGGAATGCTATTGGACCCCGAGCCGCTCGGGAGCGATCGGCTCGGGGTCCCGTACTCATTATCAGGCCTGTGCGCCGGTGAGCATGCTATTGCCGTCGCGGCGGAACTGTCCCCAGTCGCGCCACCCGGCAAGGTCAAGATCCGCCTGGCCGCCATAGAGGGCGGCTCCCGGTTGATACAGGCAGATGCGGCTGTCGATCTGGCCGCCGGACCACGCCGCGGTCTGCCAGGTCCTCGAGGCGATCTTGGCGTTCAGGACCCGGCTGACCAGCCAGTAGCCGCCGTAGGCGCCGAGCTGGTACTGGCCGCCCATGGCCACGTTGAATTGCCGTAGGTAATCACCGACCGGCCCGAGCTTCATAAGCGCACTCGATGAGCTTGGCGCGTAATCCGGGATGTCGAAGTCAACCGTCACGTAGATGGGCTGCCCGGCCGGAACGCCGAGCTCGCGGGCGGCGGCCACGCAGAACCGGCCGTCCTCGATGCCCGCCGGGCCGCCCGCATCGGCGCGCTGGCCGCCATTCTCGAAGACCACCGCGGTGCCGATCTTCCGCGAGTGCAGGAAGGCCAGCTCATCGGCCGTCGCCGCTTTCCCGGCATCCGCCGAGATATACCGGATCGCGCCATTGACGCCGGCCAGGTCGGCGGCGGACGGCCGCCAGAATGAGTAATCGATGATCATTTAACTCAGGACCTCTCTTTTCGTATCAGGTCAGGCGCACGCTCTCGCGCGCGCGTTACGGTCTGTGGCTGGGCTCTGATGCCGCATTTGAGTTGAGATGTGTTGAGCGTCATCAGCCACAGTTTCCGAGCCGTCGCTAATTTCGAAGAAATTGGTGACGGAGCCATGGTTTTAGGAAGGTTCGGGAGGGGCGTAGCCCCGATCCGAACCGACCCGTACCGGGTCACGCGAGGAATCACCCTGTGAATCACGGGGGATATCACCTGTTGAATCACGCTCGATGTCACGCGTGACATACGGGCAATGCTCGGCGAGGCAGAGCGAGTGATCGCCGGCTCTGTGCATGCGGGAACGGCGCTGTCTCAGCGCGGCGGCTTCACGCCGCTTGAGCACGACAGTGCGCTCGAGCTGCCATTCCGGATGGAATACGCCGATAAACCAGTCGTCCCCGTTATCGGTCCACCATCCTTTGCTGACGAGCCCGTCGACGGCCTGCTCGCTATCCGGCGATTCGGCGAATCTCCGCACATCGCGTTTGGGAATGCGGAGATCAAGCAGGCGCCGGTTTGACCAGCCGAGAGCATCAACGTGCGTGCGGTGCTCGGCATCGGTCAGGTCGCTGGCTTCCGCGCTGAACTCATCGCCCAGCTTGGTCCAGGTCATACCGCGTCGGCGTCGAATGCAGCTGCCTGGGCTTCGGCCTCGGTCAGGTTATTCATCGCGATGGCCGCGCGCTTTCTGGCTGTCTCCCGCCTCAGCGCGATGCCCTGCATGAACTCGCTTTCCTTGGATTTGGCCTGGCGCTGGCGTTCCTCTTCGGGCAGATCCGGGTCGGTGGCGTCGTAGTACTTCCGGAACAGGGCGTCCCGGGCGCCCTGGGTGATCGCCGCGCGCGAGGTCGCGCGCGCGTTCCTCGCATGGGCGCCCATCCGCGCGCGGCCGCGGTAGAACGTGCTGCGCGCCTGCTCGGCCTGGCGCTGGCGTTCCTCGTCGGGCAGATCCGGATCGGTTGCCGCGTAGAACGAATCATGGAGGCCCCGTGCTCCGGCCCGGGCTGTTGCGCTGCGCTTGCTGGCATCTGGTGGCATACTGCAATCTGCCTTTCCTACCTGGGGAGGCGGTAACCGCGTTCCCCGCTTGTGCTGTCCGGCCGGCGGGGAACGTGGTTTTTTGCATTTTGGGTGCGCGTTAATGCGCTGCGCTTAGATGATCAAGCGCAGCGGCAGGCTACACCGGTGTGACTGTAGGTACAAGCACACAAGCGGAGAGTCACCGGGGGTTCATGAAACGGGCCTCAATCCGAGATGCCGGAGGATCGTTATCCACCCGAAACCTAGGACGCTTCTTTCGAAGCGCAGCGTTAAACGGTAGTCCGCAAAGATGCTGGTCAGAGGGAAGCAAGCGCAGCGTAAGAAGCTGCTTTTTCCCGAACGAAGCGCGCTGCCAAGCTGCGCTACACCCCGCCGCATGTCCCCGCTGACCTGGGGGAATACCAGCACGACACATCGTACCGTATCCGCGTGCCTGCTTGCGCAGCGTCGCTACCGCGCTTTATTCTCTGGATCGTTACCGCCTGTTGGTAGCTACCAACAGATCCCAGGGAGAGGAAGACGGCACGATGACACAGGCAGACAAGGCGCTGCGGGACGAGGCCCGCGAGGCCATGACCGGGATGGACCGGCGGGTCCTGTTCTGGGCCCTGCTCGAGCTGACCGACGAGGCCCCCGAGCTGGTCGCCCGCGCGCTGGCCACGGCCCAGGCCCAGTACGCCGGGCACGGGACAGAGGCCGGGGAGTGAGCGGCCGCCCCAGGCGCCCCGAGCCGGGCACCGAGGACCGGATACGCGAGCTGAACGGGCTGCTGTCGGACCTGCGCACCGAGACCCGCAGCGCCGTCCGGGTGCTCGCGGAGATCCGGGACCTGACCGGCCGCGCCGCGCTCGAGCACGCCGACGTGCTGAACGATGAATTCAGCGTCATCTCGGCCCGCCTCGGCGAGCGATCCGACAAGACCGTGGCCCATATGCAGACAATGGTGGACAAGGCGACCGATCACCTGAGCCGCCTGATCGGCGCGGAGGACGGCCGGGCGCTGATGCGCGCGATCATCACGGAGGCCTCGCGGAGCCTGGCCGACCAGCTCATGATCGCGGTGGACAAAGGCCGCGGTGTCCCGGTGGTGATGGCCCGGCCGGACGCGCAGTACGTGGACATCGACCCAGACGGCGACGTCAAGGAGCACCTGCGGCGGGACCGGGACACGGGCCGCGTGTTCGTGGTGACCGACCCGCGCGACGCGCCGCCCGGCTCGGTGGTGCTCGATTCGCGGCGGAAGGGGGCCGGCGGTGCGTGAGTGCGACGAGCAGGTCTGGCACATGTACGAGCGGGACCTGAAAGCCGAGGACAAGAGCCCGCGCACGATCGCGAACTACTGGTACGCGGTCAGCTCGCTGTCCGAGACGCTGCCCGACGGCACGGACCTGCTGTCGGCCGGGCGCGGGCACGTCGCGGACTGGCTCGCCGGGATAGGGGAGCGGTGCGCGCGGTCGACGCACGCGACCTACGCGGTCAACGTCCGGACGTTCTACGGGCACATGATCGGGTCCGGGTTCATGGACCCGCCGCACCCGATGAGCGGGCTGGCCGCGCCCGACCGCGGCGACACGATCATGCGCTGCCCGTTCGAGGACGAGATCACCGCGGTGATCGCCGCCTGCGAGGGCAGGGGCTGGCGGGACCGCCGCGACATGGCGATGGTCCGGGTGCTGTGCGAGGCGGGCACGCCGCGCGCCTCGGAGCTGGCCGCGCTGCCCCTCGAGGCGCCGGACCTGCGGCACGACAGCCTCAGGATCGACGGCAAGGGGAACCTGGAGCGGGTGATCCCGCTGGGCGCCAAGTCGTGCCGGGCGCTCACGCTGTGGCTGCGGGCCCGGAAGGACCTGCCCCAGGCCAGCCGGCCGGGGACGGCGGGCCGGCTGTTCTTCACCCGGTTCGGGATGATGAGCAAGGACTCGGTGCGGCGCATCATCGAGGCGCGGTGCCAGCTGGCGGGCATCGCGCCGATCCCGCCGCACGCGTTCCGCCGGTACACCTACGACAAGTGGGACGGGCTCGACGGCAACGAGGGCGCGGCGATGAAGCTGTGGGGGTGGCGCACCCCTGAGATGCCCGCGCTCTACGGCAAGCAGAACGCCGGCCGCCGCGCCGTCAGCCACGGCCGTGCGATGTCGATCGGCGACATGATCTAGCCGCCGATGATGATCTCGGCCCGGCCCGCGTCGAACAGCTCCTCGGCGCGGCCGGGCCGTCTCACGCTGATCACGGGCACCCCCTCCGGGATGCCGAGCGCCGATCTCTCGGCCGGCGTCGGCATCCGCGAGGTCACCGTGTCGCCGGGCGCCGCCGTGACGGTGATCTTCGGCGGCACGCTCCGTACGACGCTTCCAGCTCCGCGGCGCGTCATGATCAGGCCTTCCTCGCGCAGCACCCCGAGGGCACTCCGGACAGTGTCCCTGGAAACACCATACGCAGCGGCGAGGCTCTCCTCAGCCGGAAGCGCCTGACTGACCGCGTACCGGCCCGCCATGATGTCCTGGCGCAGCAGCTGCGCGACAACGAAATACGGAGGGATGCGCGCGGCGGGATCGAGCATCAGCCCTCCTCCAGTGATCGTCACGCCAGGGAGCGTATATCAGATCGTTACCTTGTCTGCCTGTGGCCATATAGCTACAGGTACCCGCTGCGCGTGCTAACGTAAGCGCAGCGTTGCCGCGAGGTCACATGCTGCGGAGCCCCCAGAAACCCGGGCTCCGGGAGGGATCATGGAGGCCAGGCACGCTAGACAGCGGCGGGCCGGCCTCCATCCCAGACCGTGTTGCCGGCCCGCCGCCTTCACTCCTCCTCGCCGGCCCGGGCCGGCGGCTCGCCGCGCGTGGCGACGAACGTCCCCTTGCCCTGGATCGTCACGATGAGGCCCTGCTCGCGCAGCAGGCGCATCGCGCTGCGGACGGTATGGAAGGCGACGCCGTACTCGGTGCCGACCTCCGGCTCGGGCGGCAGGCGGCGCCCGGGCTCCAGCTCCCCGGCCCGGATCCGGGCGGCCAGGTGCTCGGCAACCTGCTCGTACAGCAGGCGGTCCGGGACCGGGTCCCACTTCGGCACGGTCATGATCACGAACAGTAGAGATACCCGGATATACGCTGAGCTAGCGAAAGCTTCTAGAAGCTTCTAGTATGGAATCCCTGCATGGGGAGGCCGGACAATGTGGAACTGGGCAGCGCTCACCGAGCACACTGCGGACACGCCGGTGGCAACCGGCGTATCCGACGGCATGTTCTCCGCTTTCACGGCGGTAGGCGGCTACGTCACCGACCGGCGGGCCGCGTTCGCGTGCGTCTGGGAAGTAATCCGGACAGCATGGACTGACGGCCTGGTCACCGATCATATCGAGACAGGCCGGGCATTCTGGGGATTCCTCGGCTCGGACGGGACCGTGAAATGGTGTCCCGGTCCCGGCCCGGTACGCAAGGGAAGGGCTATTTACTCCTTAATATGAGGGACTGGCTGATTATCTTCCTGAGCTGCATGGCGATCGGCGGCGCGGTGACCGCGCTGGTCATCAGGCTGGGATACGAGCACGGGCCGTTTACCTGGGGTGATCTCGCGATGGGATCGGCGTTCCTGCTAGGTAATTTCCTGCTCGCCGGGGCGGTGGGGCGCGTGCGGCGGGGGCGCCGCTAGTCGAGCGGTATGCAGGCCTGGACGCCCATGCTGTTCGCGCCGACCGGCAGGATGAGCTGCAGGCCTCCGCTCGCGGGGACGAACAGGCGAGGGGGGTTGGCGTTGGTCACGGTCCCGCCGACCCCTGCCGGCACGTTCCGGGCCGTGGCCGGGTAGTACAGGGCGGGGAGTGTCCCGATCGTCGTGGTGCTGTTCGCGGCCAGCGTGGTGAACGATATCTGCAGGTCGATCATCATCAGGTCGGCTTCGGCGAGCTTCTTGACCCGGGCATAGCCGGCGATCCCGGCCGGGCCTCCGGTCAGGCTGACCGCGTGCCAGACCTCGGCGGCGGCCGGGTTGGCGGGGGAGAGCCCGGTCCCGGGCAGTGTCGCGGTGACGGCGCCGGCGCTGATCACGGCGCCGGCGCAGCTGTCCTTGAAGTAGGTGTGCGTGACCCCGGCCGGGTCGGTGTAGTAGAGGTTCGCTGCCGCGCCCGATGCCGCGCCGTTGCTGGACAGGAGCTGCAGCGATGTCACGTCGTCGAGCCCGGCCGTGTTGCAGGCCGGGCCGGTGAGCCAGACGCCGGCCTCGGTAAGGCCGAACGGAAGGCCGGTCAGGGTTCCCGACGTGAATCCGGCCAGGTTATTGAGCAGATTCAGGTCACCGTTTGCCGGGTTCGTGTTGATCGCCGGAGTGCCGTCGTTGTAGAGCGTGAGCCCCGGCAGGACGGTGTTGCCGGGCGGGTCGTTGACGTTGACGGTGCCCGGGACGATCGAGATCGAGAGGTTGCCGACGGCCGGGGCGCCGGTATACCAGAATGCGCCTGAGCTGTTGATGATGTAGTCCGGGCCGGTGATCGTGCCGCCCGTTACGATGAGGCCGAATACGTAGGCCAGCCCGTTCTTGAGGATCGCCCATGACGGGGTAGGCGATGAGGCCGGGGCGGCGATGTCGAAGTTCGGCGAGTGAATCGACGGGTAGACCAGCGCGCCGCCGCCGCCCACGATGGGGTTGGCGAATCCCTCAGACATCCTTGCTCCCGTAGACGTTGAGCGTCGCGACGCTGCCGGCGTCGCCTCCGGTCCATACTGCCCAGACGTACCAGCCGAGCGGGATGGGCCCGCCGACGCGGCCCGAGCTGTCCCCGGTCGACCCGGACAAGGTGCCGTCGCGGAAGTTGGCCGCGATCGGCGTGTCGCCGACGTACAGCCGGCACTGGGCCTCATTGGTGTTGGTGGACACGCTCACGCTCGCCGAGCTGGGGTTCCAGACCTCGCGGGCGCCGACCGGCCCGAGCTTGACCGTGCCCGCCCCGGCGCCGTTCAGGATCACGGTGGCGACGCCGGGCACGATCGGGACGGTGGTCACCCGGGCTCGTCGTAGATGGCCACCACCGACACGGTGACCGGGAACCCGGTTGCCGCGCTGATCCACAGGGGGTCGGTGGTGTTGACCGGGAACGGCGTGGTGTCGGTTCCGGAGACCTGCGCGGCGCCCCCGGCCTGGCTGGCCGCGTCGGCCTGGTTGGGGGCGATGAACACCACGGGCGGCGTCGCGCCCACGGCGCTGGTGATCCACGCTTCTGTGCGGTTGTCAGCGTCGGGCAGGACCCGCTGCGTCTGGTTGGCGGCGGTGAGCGTGTAGGTGTTGGTCTTGAGGGCGCGGCGGCGCCTCGGGCCCGGCGTCCCGAGCTCGACGTCGGAGCTCGCGAGGTGAACCGGTACCGAGTCCATCTGGCTTACGGTCATAGCAGCATCGCCGCCTTTCCTGCCTTGGCGGCGGCCCGGCCGACCGCGGTTCCCGATGCCAGGTGCGCCAGGCCCACGATGACCAGCCCGAGTCCTAGCAGTCCCTCGGCTATCCGTACCCAGGTGGAGGCCTGCGTGAGCCGCTGGAAGAAATCCCCGATCGCGGCCAGGCCGGTCAGCGGGTTAAGGCTTTTCTCGACCTGTATGGCGCCCTTTTCGGCGCCGGTCACTACCTGGTTGGCTGCCGTGCCGACGCCGGTCCCGGCGTCGTCCAGCGCCTTCTGCAGGCCTTCCAGGGCTATCAGGTCGGCGAAGGCCTGCGCGTTGACGTAGGCGCTGTCCTGCGGGTGCCCGGCGTTGTACTGCGCATAGGCGGTCCCGGCCGCGCTGCCCCACCTGGACGTGAAGAGGGCCTGGAAATAGCCCTCGGTCTGGCCGGGCGGCGCGTTGATGAAGTCAACCCCGGTGTTCGGTGTTGTCACAGGTCACCCCCTTTTCCCATTAGTACCAGTTGTTGGCCAGGTGGAATGCCCACGCCGCGGTCGGCGTGCCGTACCGCTGCTTGATGTAGGAGAGCAGCCAGGCGATCTGCTGCGAGGCGTTCCCCGACTGATAACCGGCGCTGAACCCGCTGATGTTCTGCGCGATGCCCGCCGCGCCCGAGCTGGGATTGGTGACCGTGTCCGACCAGCCGGATTCGGCCATCACGATGTTGTTGAGCGCGGTCCACTGCGCGCCGGTCGACCAGCCGTAGGCGGCGGCCATCATCTTCCCGAGCGCCTCGTTAGCGGCGTCGCTGCCCCCGGACGCGTTGCCGCCCGCCGGCGCCGGCGAGCTGCTGCCCGAACTGCCCGGGCTGGACGGCGTGCCGCCGATCGTGTTGGCGCTGGCCGCCGTCGACGGCGACTTGCCCGCCACCACGGCCTGTATCGACGCCGTGATGCTCTTGCCCTTGAGCGAGGCGTACCCGAACACGAAACCAGCGGTGATCGCGCCGAGCGCGGGACCGCTGATCTTCCCGGCCATGACTCCTAGGCCACTGCCTGCATCGGCGTACCCGGGCCGGCGGGCTGGTACGCGGACGGCCCGGCGTCCTCCACCATGTTGGTGGCCGGGTTCACGAGATCAGCGTGCCGGTAGTGGGAGTGGAACGCGATGATCGCGGCGCCGCCGAGGATCAGGATGTTCGGGTCCCGCGCCAGGAGCGTGATGCCGGCCACGAGGACCAGCGACGTGTACCCGGCCTTCTTGATGCCCGCGCTGTTGGCGCCGAAATTCGCGTCGCTGGCGTGGACCTGGCTGACCGGGCCGACGTCGAGCTGGTAGGTCGCGCCCACGAGCGCGATCGTGGCCAGGCCCGCGATGATGCTGTTCTCGGGCTTGAATACTGCGTTGATCTTCATGGTGCCCCTTTCACGACTTGCGGGTGGTGACGGTCACGGCCGACCCGCGCGGCGCCTGCGTCCCCGATGCCGGCCGCTGCCCGGTCACGACCTGCTCGGTGCCCTTGACCTGGCTGGCGCCCGTGATCCGCAGGCCCGCCGCGGTGAGCATGCCGGTCGCGTCGGCGAGCCGCTGCCCGGTCACGTTCGGAACGGTGACCGTCCCGGAACCGGTCCCGGTCGGCGGGGCGCCGGTCCTGGTGGTGGTGACGGTGACCGTGGACCCGGCCGCTACCGATGTCCCGGCCGCGGGGGACTGCCCGGTCACGGTCTGCGATACGCCCTGGACCTGGCTGGCGCCGGCGATCCGCAGGCCCGCCGCGGTGAGCATGCCGGTCGCGTCGGCGAGCCGCTGCCCGGTCACGTTCGGAACGGTGACCGTCCCGGATCCGGTCCCGGTCGACGTCCCGGTCGACGTGACGAACCCGGGCGGGTTGCCGTTCGGGCCGGCGACGGGCGGGTACTCGCCGTAGGCGATCGCCTCGTTGACGATGTTCTGCTGGTCGCTGGTGATCGGCTGGCCGGTCAGGTACTTGCCGATCGCGTTCCCGGTCGCCGACGGGTCGCCGCCGAGCGTGCCGGTGATGTAGGCCTCGACGTACTGGGCCCATTCGGCGTTGTCGGAGAAGTTCCCCGGTCCCGGCGCCGTGGTGGCGGTCGACGCGCCCGTGCCGTAGTAGTAGCCGGACAGCCCGGCCTCGCCAGCGCCGGACGTGTCATAGGCGCCGGTCAGGTCCGCCAGCGCCGCCTGGTCTTCCGCTGTCCCGGGGCAGTAGCCGGTCTGCGGGTTGAGCGCCGAGCAGGTGTTCCCGGCCGGGTCGGTGACGGCGCCGCCGCTGCCGGCGGCCGCGGTGGACGCGGCCGCGGTCGACGCGGCCGCGTTGGCTGCCTGCCGCTGCCGGTACCACCAGATGCCGAGTACCAGGATGACGGCGCCGACCGCGCCGTACACGGCGGTCTTCTTCTTGACCGGCCCGAATCCGGGCAGCTTGACGGTCCCTTCCAGCGCCATTACAGCGGCCCCTCGATCAGGCCTTGCTGTGACAGCGGGCCGGGCTGGTACGGGCTGGCGGGGGCCTCGTAATCGCCGGCGGGCATGGTCAGGACCGCGCCGGCGGTCCCGTAGCCGTACGCCGGGTCCTGGCCCTCGTAGGGGCTGCCCGCGCCGACCGGGAGGGCCTGCAGGCCGTGCACGGTGCTCACCAGCGGCCGGCCCTGCCCCATCATCCACCCGAAGTTCATCGGCAGGTTCTTGCCGGTGGCCACGCGGCGGTGCCCGTGAAGGTCGTAATCCTCGGTCTGGTTGATGCCGGCCGGGTTCTGCGTGACGTCGGTGGAGCCCCATCCCGCGGATACCCGCTTGTTCTGGCCGCCGTCGCCGATCATCACGCCGTCGGCCGGCCCGTTCCAGTATTCCGACCAGTCATCCTGCAGCTCGGCGATGATCAGCCCGGGCTTGCGGTTGTCGAGCCCGTCGCCGTGCGCCGCGTTGCTGGCGCGCTGCCGCTCGGCGCCCTGCTCGGGATTCCACGTGTCGTAGGGCTGGACCCACGGCCCGGCGTGCGTGTCCGGGGTCGCGTCGTAGTAGGGCGTGACCGGTCCCGCGGCGGTCGCGAGCGGGACCGGGTAGTCCTGGTCATCGGATACCAGGTCCGTCGCCGGGTCGGGCAGCTGGGGGCTTACGCCGTAGCCCTGTGACCAGAGCTGTCCCGGATAGCGCAGCGGATCGACGACGTATCCCGGCGCCGCGGGGGGCCACGGGTTGCCCGTGACCACTTCCGGCCCTGCCTCCGGGTTGGGGTCGACGAACACCATGCCGGACACGCCGCTGACCGGCCCCGTCGGGCTGATTCCGGCCACGGGCCTAGGCCTGTCCGGTCAGGGCCGTGTGCTCGGTGCCGCTGATGAAGTTCTGCCCGGCGCCGAGGGCCTGGACGATGTGGCTGTTGGGCGCGAGCACCAGGTACAGCGCCCCGAGCGAGATCAGGCCCGCGAGCCACTTCTGCGCGACGTTCATTTGTTGTACCCCATGATCGTTATGGCGTTCTGCAGCGGGGTCGGCGCGTTGCCGAACGGGACAGTGAGGACCGCGACCAGCGCGAGCCAGGCCAGCCCCACCGCGAACGGGCGCGACAGGTGCTCCAGGCCGGCCAGCGCCAGCGCCAGGCCCCCCGTCGCCGGGATGATGCGCCAGTTGAAGCTGACTTTCTGCCCGTCCAGGGGCGCGAAAATCAGCTCGTTGGCGGCAGTGATGCTGCCGACGGCGAGCACGATCCCGGTCGACGCGGCCATGACCGGCTACAGGGTCGGGATCTTGGAACCGCCCGGCAGTGCGCGGATCTTGTCCGAGAACACGACGCCGGCCAGCACCAGCGCCCCGTATATCAGCCACTTGTTCTTCATCGGTCCTCCGGTTCCTCCGGTGTGATGCGGGGCGGCGGGCTACAGCGCCGCGTGGTTGGCGACGATCCGGGTCACGCGCTGCCGCCCGTTCTCGTCGGTGTCGGCGTAGTGCGTGCCGCCGCCGTAGCCGCCCACCACCCGGCCGTCGGCCAGGTGGACGTAATGGGTCGGGCCGGCCACCCGGACGGGCCGGCCGCCCTCGAACACGAGCAGGGATTCGGCGGTTGAGCCGGGCGGCGCGTCATCGGCTTCCCAGACCGGCGTTTCCTGCTTCTCGCCGATCTCGCCCATGTACGCCTGCTTGCGCACGGAGTTATCAGCCCCGGCCGGGCCGGACAGCGAGCCGATTTCGGTTGCCATGGATGTGCTCCCCTCGGAGATTGGACCGCGTTACCGGGGCGGCTAGCTGCCGCCGCCGCCGCTGATCAGCTGGTACCGGTTCTTGCTGGGGGTCTGGATCCAGTTCACCATCGCGAACAGGTTCGTCTGCGCGCCGAACGCACCCTGCAGCCTCAAAAGCGTGTTCACATTGGTCGCCCAGTACTTGTATCCGTACTCGTTGCCGGGCTCGTTGCTGGCATCCAGGGTCCGGTAGAACGGCAGGATGCCGTTTTCCCTCGCCATGGCGCTGTCGTTGGCGTTCGCCGTGCCCGCGAACGAGCTGTAGAACCCGAAATCGCGGCCCATCTCGGCGAAATAGGTCTCGGTTGACCGGTTGTAGAGCTGCAGGTTCCCGAGGTTGAGGACGAACGGGTCCGGGATGTCCGCATCGCCGGTGAGCCGGGTGCCGGTCGACGCGTCGTAGAACAGGTAGAACACGTTCCGGAGCGGGAACCCGATGCCGTTGGTCAGGTCGTACTTGGCCTGGCCGGCCGCGATCAGCGTGGCGCCCTCCACCTTCCAGTACTGCAGGGTCCCGGGGAGGGGCGGCGCCTGGCTGAACGGGCGCACGGTGGACCCGGACACGTACCCGGCCGGCTGGGTGTCGGTGTAGCTGGCCGTGTAGCCGCGGACCCGCAGCGTGCCCATGACGCTGGGAACCTGGTTGTACGTGTTGGCCTGCGAGTCGACGTAGATCTCGATGCGCCACCCGGGCTTGCTCTCGTTCTGCACGACGCCGAGCGCCGACCGGCCGATGACCTCCAGCGGGATGTACAGCACGAAGTGGAACGAGCCGCCCGTGCCGCCCGTGCCCGTGGTCGCCGAGTAGCCGATGTCGGCCCGCGGGTCCCCGACGTTGAAATAGCCGCCGAGCTTGTTCATCACCATCCACTGGTAGCCCGTGAGCTGCAGGACCACCTCGCCGCCCAGGTCGTAGACGGTCATCTTCTGGATCACGCTGAACGGGTTGTCCTTGCTGTAGGACACCGAGTTCGTCACGTTGGCGGTGACGGTCATCAGGAAATCGAGCCACGCCCCGCGCAGCCAGCCCGTCGGGGAGACGTTCCACTCGCCCCACAGCTGAGACGCCGCGGTCTGCACCACCGACTGGTCGATGTCCTGCACATCCTGCTCGAAAACCCCGACCGGGAACGGCCAGGGCTTGACCTGCTGCTGCTGGCCGCTGCCGGTTGACCCGGCGCCGGGCGCCGGCTTGGTCTGGGTGGCTGGCATCGCTTCCCCTTACTCGCCTGGATAGACAAGGCCCGCGGGCCGGGTCCGGCCGCCGTTCGCGATCGAGCGCATCAGGGAGCGCTGATCCTCGGCGGCGGCGCGCTGGATGACTTCCCGGCCGCCCTTGGCGTGGTCCGGGTCGGTGAGCCGGATGCCCTTGTCGTAGAGCATCCGGGCCGTTGCTAGGAACTCCTCGGCCTCGCACGGGGTCACGTCGCCCGGCGAGATGCACACGAACGCGTACAGCTGCTCGCGGTGCTTCTGGTGCCGCACGGCGTCGCGCTTGGTGTCGTAGAGCACGCCATCTGAGGTGCCGTCGGCGAGAGCCACGGCGAGGAACTTCCCGATGGCCGCCTGGTTCAGCGCCGCCTTATGCAGGCGCACCAGGTCAGATACCCGCTTGGCCGCATCCGAGTGATCGCCGAGCGGGCGCCGCCGCTCGCGCAGGCACCCCATGTCGTGAACTGCCGCACCGGCCAATTCCCCGGCTTCCTCTCCGCTTGCGGGGGAGGACCGCGGCGGCCGGGGCTCTTGTCGGAGGGCCTGACGCGACCAGCGCGGCCCTCCGACACGGGAAGCCTAGCATGCCTTTAGCGAGGCTAACTGCCGTCACACCGCGAGTCGCGGATCATATGCGTCAACAACGCACCACTGCGGCCCTGACCTGCGGATACATAGCCAGGAATACGGATCGAGTGCCAGCGTTTCACGCTCGATCTCACGCTCATCGATACCGCAGCCGATTTCCGCGTAACGGCGCCGGTTTCTTTCCTCGCCGTCCTTGGAAAGAAACATCCATTCAGCCGAATTGAAAAAGAATCCGGGAATCGATATGCCCTGCGTGCCGCTCGGTTTCTGCGACTCGTACCACAATCCGTGCCCGGCCACCGAATCCCGGGTCACCACCGCGGTGAGCAGGGTCCGCAGCTGCAGCTCGGCGAGCATGCCGTACAGCTCGTTGGCCACCGTGATCGACGGGGTATGCCGGCGGTTGCTCGTGATCGCCGCGCGGAACTGCCGCTGCAGAAGGGCGTTGTCCGCGTCGACATCGGTGAGGGTCTGGCGCGGCCAGAGCGTGTAGCCGCGCGGCGGCTCGCCGAACGGGGGCAGCTCGCGGAGCTTCGGCGGCGGCGGCCACGCCGGCACCTCGCGGTAGCCGAGCCGCCGCGTCCACGCCGAGATGACCCGGTCCCGGTGCTTCATGCACAGCACCGTGGGCCTGATCTCCGGCCACGCGCCGGTCACCGCTTCCTGCAGCGCGAACGAGAGCGTGGTCTTGCCCGCGATCTGCGTGGGGCCGAAAAACGCGACGTGATGGCCGCCCCGGTAAGCGCCGGCGAAATGCCGGCGCCGGAACGTCTCCAGGTCATAATGTTCCGGCATCGGGCTGCCCGGTCAGTTCGCGCTGATTGCGGTTTATTTTCAGGTGCAGGTGGATAAACGCCGGCAGTGCCCAGAACGCCGACGCGATGAGATT
>Ga0307474_10001301_pt1 | contig 18159 bp, 17 predicted proteins | sample atmos_gasesECM1C_2_FD_203312 | JGI IMG/M metagenome (GOLD analysis project Ga0307474, IMG submission 203312) | Hardwood forest soil microbial communities from Morgan-Monroe State Forest, Indiana, United States - atmos_gasesECM1C_05 | ecosystem: Environmental > Terrestrial > Soil > Temperate... | reverse complement strand
AAGCCGTCGAGGACCGTGATTATAGATTCCGACAGGAAGTGATCAGTCGCGCTGACAGCTTCCGAACCGATCGTCATCGTGGGTGGAGATATCCGAGGCGGTGCAGCCGAAGAACCCTTGCAGCCCGGATTGCCCGGCGTAGCCGAGATGATCGAGACCGAAGATATCTTCGATCGATTTCAACATCGAATAGTGATTGAAGGGAACGTTGGACACGGTTCCTGGCTTGAGGAACGGCGACAGCAGCACGCCGCCAACACGATCGCCACCAAAGCCTGGGGTGCTGATGAAGAAGTTGGGCGGAGATCCGTCAGCATTCTCAAACCCGAGGACCAGCGGTTGACCGTTGGCGACCAGTGGCCCGATATTGGGTCCGGGTTGCTGACCACAGCAGCTGGTGCCCTGATTGGTGATGGCGTTAAAAGACCCGCCGTTGATCGACGTAATGCCGAGGCCGCCCTCGTCGAACGTAATGATCAACAGACCGTCTTCCTTGAATGCGGGCGAATTGGTGATCAAGGGAACCGTCGCCTTCAGGAAGGCATTGGCGCCAACCAGGCCGCCGCCGAAATGGGTGCCGTCGGTCTTTTCTCCGTTTTTGCACGGCGACACCGCGCCGTTCCCATCATGGCCGTCATGGCAGAGATTGGGCGTGATGAAGACAAAATTCGGCGTCGTCGCTTCGTGCAGCAAGTCCTGCGCCAATTGGTTGAAATTGACCACGTGCCTGGCGCACTCACCGCTGTCGATCAGCGAATGGAAGTAGACAAAGGGATTATGGCGCGCAGCGTATTGATCACCACCCGGGAATGCCTCGGCCCCTTGCGTATCATCGAGCTCGTTCAGGGCGACCTTGCTCTGCGGGTCGAGCGGCTGGCCGCAGGTTGTCTGCTCGCGTTTCGGGTTTAGGCCCATATCTTCCATGTAGCCTTTCCAGCTCTTGCCGGCGGCCGTGAGTTGATCGGCGAGCGTCTTGAACTGGGCGGGGTAGACGCATCCGGTGCCGATCGCCTGACCGTCAGGCGTGACGCCGGTGAGTTTGAAATCATCATAGAAAGTGCAATCGACGTGCGTCTGCACGGTCGACGACTGGCCACTGATCATGGCGATGTAATTGTCGAGGCTGACATGCCCCGTGCCGTAGTACTGGCTGAGCAGCACGCCTTGGCTCGGCAGGGTCTGTGCCAGGAACTGGGTGGCCGGATTCTGCTGGGCGGCCGTACCGAAGGTGGTATTGAAACCTTCGTTCTCGAGCACGATGACGAAGACGTGCCCAATCTTGCCGTCTCGATCTGCCATCGCCGGCGGCGCCGCGAGCGTTCCCAAAAGCATGGCCGCCGCAAGCGGCCATTTTAAAGAGTTGAACATGGATGATACCCCAGGAGCTGGTGAAAACTTAATAGGCGCGGTCCGTTTCCCTGACCGCGCGGGGCATCGTGGTAGCTAGCGATTGTTACAAATGCGCGACAGCAGCATGATAGACGAAGGCTGCGGGCAGCTTTTCAAAACGTCATCTGCGACCATGAGGCGGGATCGTATGTTCATCGACATGATCGCATCGAGTCGAAGGTCGTCTTCGCACCCTTCAAGGATAGCAAGCCCGACGGCATGGCTCAGGACGTCGTGATCGGATTTTTGAACAGCGACAACCAGGCCTGCGGCCGGCCGGTCGGGGTTGCGATCGACAAGTCAGGCGCTCTGCTGATCGCCGACGACGTCGGCAACACGGTGTGACGGGTGACAGGCGCCGGCATCAAGCCGTCCAACAAGTAGCCGGCGCGAAAGGCGAGGGGGGCGCTCGCTCAAGCCGTATGGCCCGGATCAAAATCGCTCGGTGTCTTCTTCCTTCTTTGCGGCACCATTTTTGCGGGATCCGGCTTTCCCGGCACACCTCTCGGGCCGAATTGCTCCCGCTGCTGGTCGTCCTCGGATTGTCTTGGTTGACGATCGTCCATTTGCGGGCGGATTGCGATGCTTTCCTCGTAGATCTCGCGACTGGACTTCAGTTTTTTGGCGGAGGGTTTAGTGGGTTGGTCGGCCATGTCCTCGTCCTTCCCGCTTCTGCCATCTGACTTAAAGCCGTGGCGCAGGTTATCATTCCGAAGCGCGGAACGCTCGCGCGTGCCATGAACGCGTGGAAAGCGGCACTGGGGCTGGTCTCATCGCCGACATACCTGTCGCCGATGAGGCGAGCGGACAAGTCCTGCCGCGCGGATATTGCGTCAAAACCGGGCGGACCCTGACCAGGACCAACGTTCCGGCCGCTGCAGCTCGTAGAAAACGACTGGCCTAAGCGAAACCAGTCTCAGCGCAAACCGAGCGCGCTCTCGAGTTGCCTCTTGCTCATCTTGGAGCGTCCCTCGATGTGACGCGTTTTTGCCTTTTCGTAAAGCTCCTGACGGGTGTGTCCGTTGCCCTTGCGGGAACGGGCGCGGGCCGCCTTGCGGCCACGGGAGGTGGTCTTGCGCGCGTTACGGCCTCCCATCGCGCGCGTGCTCTCGCGTTTTCCGGTTGCGCCAACATGAGATTTGCCTTCACGCTCTTGCTGGGAGGTACGGCCGGCCGCCTCCTTATGTTCCGTCCGGTGGAGGTTGCGGCGATTTCGCCGTTCGCTTTCGTATCTGGAGCTGCCGGCTTCTTCGAGCGCGATGGCTATGGCCTGGCGCCGGTTCTTCACCTTGCCGCCTTTTCCGCCGGGGCCGCTCTTGAGTTCGCCATGTTTGAATTCGTGCATGACCCTGCCGGTTACTCGCCGTTGCCGAGGTGATGTGGAAGCCATGGTTTTTCTCCTTCTTTATTGGGCAGAACGGCCGGCCGTGTGCGAAGTTCCTTCCTCGTCCAGGACTTAAGCGCGGGTCTGGTGATGCACCTAAGGGCGTCGAAGCCTGCACATTTCTCCGCCCAACCTTGACCATCAACGAACTGTCGATGCGCTTACACGGTCTGCATCGATGTTTTCTGGACACTAGTGTCCTGATTCCGAAGTTCGTATCATTGCATGGCATACTCGTTTACGAACCTCGGAATCGAAAGGACACTAGCAAATCTATGATTCTAGTGTGGCTTCTGGTTCAGAAGTCCGCATGACGAACTCGCGGCAATGACGATGCGGACTTCTGAACCGCCACACTGGGGATCACAAGCGGAAAACAGCCGGCTCACCTTGGTGGTGTTCCTGAAGTCGTACCATTAGGTAGGAACTTTTTGCGAGCATCAGCATTGCTCTGGTCCCTACTATCGTGGTCGGCGAGGAGTGTTTGGTGATGGCGACGCAAATCGTAATGGATCGCTACGGTGATACGCGGCACAATTTCGATGCAGATGACGTGAAATCACTGCAGCGCGCGGAAGCCCGGTTCAAGAAATTGACGGGCCAGGGCTTTACGGCAGCCGTGCGGAGCCCATCCGGAGATGTCGAAATAGCACGCGCGTTTGATCCTGGTGCGGAAGAAACCTTGTTTTTCCCGCGGCTCATAGGCGGCTAGGAGTGGGCGTTGCTGGCTCGCTGGTTCCGAATTTTACGGCAGAGATTCGAGCAAGCGCACCCCAGCGATGTGCGTGGGTTGAAACTCTTGAGGGAATGGCTCTCACCTGAACAGCGCGCCCAATACGACGCGCACGGCTATTTTGACGTTGCTGGCAGTGACAGTGGGAGATGGTATCGAATCCACCAAGGCACGGCTATGAACATCCTCGAAATCGACCACGACAGTGGCTACCCTCGGGTCGGACTGTGTTTCACCACCGAAGCCGGGTTTGTCGCCGGCGACGTCATGCTGGCACAAAAGATTGCCTTGGAGACCAGAGAGCATGGCGTGCTGGCTATCGCTCACAGATTTGCCGTCAATCCCTGACTCGGGCGAGGCTCCGGCTTGCCACGCAATCGTTTAGCGGCGTCGATCGATCCATGACCAAGGGTCGATCGATTGCCGAAGCTTGCCGCAATCAAAGGAAGCGCCGGGTCGGGTGCGGCGTCCGCGATTGAAGCAGGTCAACGAGCCGGCTGGAAGAGGCACTCGTGATCACGCCTTCATTGCCCCGCAGATCGAGCGAGCCGGACAACTTTTCTTCCCAGCGATCCATGAAACTGGAAAGCAGGATTCGGCCTTCGAGCCCAATGGCAGCGGAGGAGAGCGACACCGGATCGGCACCGAGATTAAGGACGACGATCGCGGATGAGCCTTCGATGGCGCGCCGGTAGATCAGCAGATCGTCCTTTGCGGCGATCGCCTCGTAGCTCCCGACAGCGAGCGCCTTGTGCCGTCTTCGCAAAGCAATAAGAGCCTTGTACAGGGCCAAAATGGAGGCTCTGTCGGCCTCGAGGTTGCGAACGTTCTCATGCACGAAATCCTTCGGAACGGGCAACCAGGTTTTTGCGCGCGAAAAGCCGGCGAAGCCGGTTGAATCCCATTGCATCGGCGTTCGGCACCCGTCCCGGCCAAGCCCAAACCCCGGCACATTCCTTTCAAGGGGGTCACGCACCTGTTCGGGTGCGATCGGAGCCTGATGCATGCCGATCTCATCGCCGTAATAGAGGGTGGGCGTGCCGCGCAGGGTGAGCAGAAGCATGGCCGCAACGCGCGCCTGCTGCGCACCGGCACGGCTGGCGATGCGTGGACGATCGTGATTGCCGAGCACCCAATTGGGCCAGGCGCCCTCAGGCAAGGCTTGCTCATACTCGGCGATGATCCCCTCAATGCCGCGGGCATTCCAGGCTGCGGACAACAGGGCGAAATTGAACGGCAGATGGGCCCCGGCGAGGTTCTTTCCATAATAGGCAACGAGGCGCTCGATCGGCAGATAGACTTCGCCGATCAGAACCCGCTCGTCGAATTCGTCGATGACGCGGCGCATTTCGGCGATCAGGTCAAAAATTTCGGGTTGGTCTGTCGTGTAGAGGGGGAGCAGACGCTGATTTGAGGGCTGCCCTGGATGAAAATTCGGATTCGCCGGATTGTCGCGAAACGCAGCGTCCTTGATCAGATGCCAGATGACGTCCACCCGGAAACCATCGACGCCTTTCCGCAACCAGAACCGCATCACATCGTACATGGCGCGCCGCACGGCAGGATTGCGCCAGTTCAGATCGGGCTGTTGGGCCAAGAAGGCGTGATAGTAATATTGTCCGCTTGCCGCGTCGTATTGCCAGGCGCTGCCGCCGAATTCCGAGAGCCAGTTGTTTGGTGGCCCGCCGTCTGATGCGCCATCGCGCCAGATGTACCAGTCTCGCCGGGCGCTATTGCTTGAGCTGCAGCTTTCGACGAACCAGGGATGCCGATCGGAAGTGTGGTTTGGCACGAAATCAAGAATGAGTCTGAGGCCGGCAGCGTGTGCTGCACCGATCAAGGCGTCAAAATCGGCCATGGTGCCGAACACGGGATCAATGTCGGTATAGGCCGATATGTCGTAGCCGAAATCGGCCATCGGAGAGGGAAAGATCGGCGACAGCCAGATGGCGTTGATACCGAGGCTTTCGAGGTACGGCAGTCGTGCGATTATTCCGGGCAGGTCGCCGACGCCGTCATCATTGGAGTCTTGAAAGGAACGCGGATATATCTGGTAGAAGATGCTGCGTTGCCACCAGAGAACGTCGTTCGTGGGCATCTGATAAATTCCAATGCGGAGGGAGAAGGAGTCGCACAAACCGGCACCGCTGAGCGCGTGCCCCTCGCTGTGGAACATTGTTCCAGGAACGACTGAGCCCGGCAAAGGTTTCCTGCGGCGACGGGACTCCTAAAGCTGCTGAAAAACCTCACTTGGCATCGCGGCCATCTCGTTTCGTCTTCCGCGTCCCGCTCTGACCATTGCCATATCACTTGAAGCTGGCACGCCCGGTTCGCTCATCCTGTCATTGAAACCGGATTGAATTTCGCGCTTGCGCAGGCGTAGGAACGCGCCTCTTCAATCCGCGTTACGGCCTCGGACTGATAACGATCAAGGAGGCCTCGATGTGTGACTATAGTTTGCATCTTGTGTTATCAAGGCCTGCCGAGGCAGGCGAGACCATCATAGTCACGGGTTTCTCGGGGACAGACACTCGTGGCTTTGCATCTCCGCTCGATCCGAACACCGCGGTCTGCCTCCGTCCCGGGACGGAGATCGCTTTCGATCAATGCGCACGGTTGGACGGCAGACTGTTTCGCCGCAACATAAATGAATGTCTGGCCCGTTTTCGTCAGATCGACATGGACAGGCCCAACCTGCACCATGACGCGCTGGAATTTGCCAATGGACGCCTGGTACTCGTCACAAGCCTGGTTATCGGCCAGCGCGCACAAGTTTTGCAACTTCCAGCGAGTGACCTTGAGAAGCTCGCCGTCGAGCGGGCAGACGAGCCGACACTGGCCTGAACGCGAGATCCGGTTTTGGCCCTGTTCATGGCGGCAACGACCTCGCGCGAGGGGTCTCGCCCCTTTTGCGGGAGAGCGCGCAGGACGATGGCAGGCGCTCGCTTCGCTTATGAGGATATGGAAAGCGCGGGCGCGTCTTCCGGCGAGATAGGAGGCGCTGGCTCAGGACGCACAAATTCGGTCACGTGGCGCAGGCCAAGATAGTCAGGTTCGAAGCGGGCGAGATGCACCAGCATTCGCCAGTCGCTGATCGTGATCATCTTGGATTGCCACTGCAACGCCCGCCTTCGCCGCAGTTCCTGTATGACGCGATTGGCGTGCACGGGTGAGATCGCGCAGGCAGCGGCGAGGTCGGACTGGGTGAACGGCGAAGGAAGCCGATGGTCGTGGGACAGCCCGACGGCCCAGAGGCGGACCGTGATTTCGCAAATCAAATGGGCGACGCGTGCCAGCGAATCCCTGCTGCCGAGGTTGATGATCCAGTTTCGTAGGCTGGCTGTTTCTGCCATGTCCAAACGCCGAAGTGCGCGAGCAAGGCTCTCGGATTGCGAGGAGATGTCGTGGAAAAAGCCACGAGGCACAAATGCCACAACGACCGGGCCAAGAGCGGTCAGGTGAGCGCCTAGTTGCGACGCCGCAACCGTGTGCAGGTCAGGTACGTCTCCGGGAACATAAATTGACGTAATCTGGCCGCTACTAGGGTCCTTCCAGCAAAGGTATCCCTGTAGCAACAGGCAGCAGTTGGACGGCTGATCGCCCTTGCGCAGGACGTGATCATGAGATTCGAAGTGACCGATCGTATAGCTCATCGTCGTGAGGAGCTCGAGATCGTCATCGGAAAGCTCAGCGATGCTCGTCAGCCGATCGGCAAGCCTTGAAAACGCGAAACCTCTCTGCATCCTTACACTCGTCGAACTGGAACTACTAATGTTGCTGCTCGGTCCAAGCCGCGCCGAAGCGCGCATTCCGCGACGGAAGGTCGCCTCGATGCGCTAGGAAAGCTCGTTGCTCTGCAGGAAACAAGAAACATTGTTGCCGCTCAATGCACTAGCTGCCCGAAAAGTTCCTATCTGCCATGCCTCGGGCGCGGTAAAGGGTATTATGGGAAGCATTCAAACCGAGACATACAATCTGTAGTTGTAGTTGTGCGCCCGATCGCTGATTTTCGACCCTCTGACGTGGCCGAAGGAAATTCCCGGGGCACGGCGCGCATCCCTGCGCCGGCGAGCGCCGCGAAGCCTGCATCTGCGTGCGACGGTCGTCGGCGCGGTCGATTGGGAGCTTTCCGGTAGCAATTCTTTGGGAAGGAATGGGTGTGTCCGACTCGAGGGAACAGGACGCAGCGCAGCGGTTTGATGTGAGCGATGTCGGATGCTGCCAGGAACACCGCCAAAGAAAGCCATCGGCACGAAACCCACGAATCTGTTGGGCGGAAACCTGCGTTAACCGGACCCCGCGCCCGAAGTCCCCTGCCGAACTTGTTTGCAAACTGGAAAGACGTTTTTCTCGGTACGTACTGTCGCATCAACCGTAACCGCATTCTGGCGACCGCCGCAGGGGTCGTGTTTTACGGATTGCTGGCCGTATTCCCGGCGATCACGGCACTGGTTTCCAGCTACGCATTGTTTGCCGACCCCTCGACCATATCCAAAAATCTGCATTCGCTGGCGATGATGCTGCCCGAAGGTTCCTTTGCGATCGTTCAAGATGAGGTCGGGCGCGTCGTTGAAAAGCAGGGCTCCTCGCTTGGCCTGACTTTCGCCTTCGGATTGCTGCTTGCGATCTGGAGCACGAATAGCGGGACCAAGGCGATCATCGACGCGCTCAACGTCGCTGATGAGGAAGAGGAAGAGCGCGGTTTCTTCCGCCTCAACCTGGTTTCGCTTGCCTTCACGGTTGGCGGCTTGATCGCCGTCCTCGTCATGGTTGGCGCCGTAGTGGTGGTGCCGCTGGTACTGGAATATTTCGGTCCTGACGCGCTCGTCGAGCTGCTGGTCCAGACAGGTCGGTGGCCGGTGTTGGGCTTGGTGCTGCTGATAGCCCTTATGGTTCTGTACCGATATGGGCCGAGCCGAAGGCCGCCCGGTTGGCGCCACCTCAGTGTCGGTGCGGGGGTGGCGGTCGTGCTCTGGCTGATCGGCTCCTCGCTCCTGTCGTGGTACCTGTCGAATTTCGCAAGCTATACCGCGACCTACGGATCGCTGGGCGCCGCGATCGGTCTCATGATGTGGATGTGGATGTCGGCCATTGTCATTCTGGTCGGTGCGGAACTTAATTCGGAGATACAGAGGCAAGCCGCCGACCCAAAGGGCAGGGTGAGTTCTGATCAAGGCCGCCATCGAATGTCCCCGACTGAAGCTCACGACTGAAGCTCACGGCTCAGTTGCGGTTAACATAAGTAAGATCGGATGCTGCAGGTGAGAATTATGATGCGCAATCTTTGCTGGGGGAATTCATCATGTCCGACCCACAAACCACGGCTTTGCTGCGCGCCATTTTGGACGAGCTATGCCGCGATATTCCGCAGTTCGACGCGAGCACCAGAACGAATGTCGCTTCGCAATTGCTCGCAAGCGTCCGACAAGGTAGTGCTTCGATCGAAGATCTGAAGCGAGCCGGGAAGGTGGCTCTGCGCCGGCCCCCAACGATGTGGCGCTAGCAGGAGAACAACGGCGGCGATCGGACAATTTTCGAGGCGCGGGTGTGGCGGGAATGCACGCCGCACGAGCAATCGGCGTTTCTATCACGCCGGACCAAAGTTCTGCATGCCGGCGGAAGCGTCAGCGACCGCCGATGAGATCAGCCAGATCGCGCGCCATTGCGGCAAGGTCCAGCGGCTTCTCCCATAGCTGGACGTCCTGAAATTCTTGTTCGATCGAACCGCAGTCGTAACCAGTCGTGAAGACGAATGGCACTTTCCGCGCGCGCAGGATACGAGCCAAAGGAAAGGCGAGTTCGTTTCTCAAATTGACGTCCACGACGGCCGCATCGATGGCGATATCGCCGTTGACAAGATTGGTTGCCTCTTCAAGGTCGCCAACCGGGCCGACGATGCGGGCCCCCATTTCCTTCAAGATTTGGACGATGTCGTCGGCGAGGAAGTATTCGTCCTCGACGACCAGGACGCGGCGCCCCGAAAGCGGTTTTTGAGCAATAGATTGCAGGGACATCTATTTTTCCCTCAATGACAAACAGGAACATTCAAACGGGAACATTATGCCGGCGGAAATGCTTATCGCAAGCGGCTCCGCGTGGCCGGCTGCATGAGCAATCGCGATTTTATCGTCAGCGGCGGTTCGGCAGGTGGACCACCGCGGCCTTTAAGGAAATCCTGAACCAATTGCCGAATCCGCCCGCTGCAATTTTCCCGATTCTACGTATCTCGCTGCAGGGGTGTTGAAATTTTGACAAAGGCGGCGAGCGAGGCGGCCCGGCTGCCCGTTCCCCGGGCAGAGAGCCGAACGGCGATCCATCTATCTTGCCGTGCCAGATCATCGCCTTCTGGTCTTTCAGGATTCCATGATGCCGGCGCGCGCCGGCAAACTCGACCGGTTCCAGAAATCAAAATTCCGACACCGCGGCGCCGATATTGGCCTTGCTTGCTTGAGGATTGGCATCACAATGCCTGCCTCGAAACTCGCGTGGCCTCGACCACTTCGTCGAACATGCACGCGACCTGGTAATGGCCATCATCTGGAAGTACCGAAGCTAGAGCAGGGAAACCGAAGCATGGTTGAAGGCGGCCAGTCACTGCAAGAAGAGAAACGTCAGCCGAAATCTCCGCTGATCGTCGGAGTAGGCGCGTCCGCCAGCGCATTGAGCAGCATCGAGCGGTTTTTTTCTAAATTCACGCTCGATCCCGAACAGGCGATCGTTCTTGTCTTGCGGCACAGAGAGGCCCTTAAGGAAGGCTCGCTGACAGGAACGTTTGAACGTCTGGACGGTGCTCGGATTTTCGAAATCAGTGACGGCATGGAGATCAATGGCGGCACTATCTACCTGTGCCCCGTCAATACGATCACCACGATTCAGGGCCACAAATTCGCTGTCAGACCGGCCCAGCAGGCGCTGGGCGAACGAGCCACCATCGACAGTTTTTTGGTTTCCCTCGCCGAACAACGGGCGGAGCAGTCGATCGGCGTACTACTATCGGGAATCGACGGCGACGGAACGCTTGGCGTTGCTACGCTGAAGGACCATGGCGGGCTTGCGATCGCCGAGAGCATCCCTCACGAAACCTCCGAGCAGCCGGCCGCCATTGCGGATTTCGTCCTGCCACCAGAGGAGATCCCCGAACATATTCAGGTCTACGCTCGCCATTTGCGCCGACTGGAAGAGAGGCACGGCTTCGATGAGGTTCTCGAGGCAGCCTCCGAATCCCTGTCTCGCATCGCCGATATTCTTCGCAACAAGACCGGAAACGATTTTCAAGGTTACAAGCAGAACACCTTGATGCGGCATGTGCAGCGGCGGATGCAGGTCGTGCAGATTGATGACATCGCCGCTTACGTCGACTTCCTCCGCTCCGACAAGGATGAGGCCCAGCAACTCTTCAATGAGCTTTTTTTCGGCGTCGTGCAGGATCTGACGCGCGCGACCAGTGACCTCAAGAACTTTGTTGAGAGCACCCAGATCGCCACTGTTTTTCTTGATAACGATTTGCGCGTGATGAATTTTACGCCGGCCATTACCGACGTGCTGCACCTTGTCGAAACCGACATCGGTCGTCCGATCGCGCAAATCAAGGCCCGCATCCCGACCAAGGAGCTCGTTGACGATGTCCGTCAGGTGCTCCGGACGTTGGCAAGTAGCGAGCGGGACCTGACGGCGCCGGACAGCGGAACGCGATATTTCGTGCGTATCCTTCCCTATCGCAGCATCGATGATTTCATCGCCGGCGTGGTGGTGACCTTCGTCGACGTGACTGCGATCACCCGGGCCGAGGAGCGTCAGCGTCTTCTCCTGGCCGAGCTGCAGCATCGGGTGCGCAATACCCTTAGCGTCGTTCGCTCGATCGCCCGGCGTTCGGCTGAAACCAGCACCAGCGTGGAGGAATATGCGTCTCACCTCGATGGCCGCCTCAATGCCTTTGCTCGGACGCAGGCGGCCGTCACCCGCGACCCCGAAAACGGCGTCGACCTTGAATACCTCATCGTGGAGGAACTGCTTGTATACAACGTGCGGGAAGGTGAGCAGCTGCGAATCTCGGGTCCGACCGTGCGCTTGCAGCCCAAGGCCGCGGAAACCTTTGCATTGGCGATTCACGAACTGGCTACCAACGCGATCAAGTACGGCGCGCTGAGCCAGCCCACGGGCCAGATAAATATATCCTGGCGCGTCGATAATGCCGCCGAGGCAGCGCAGCTGATCTTCGATTGGCGAGAAAAGGGAGGGCCGTCGGTGACGCCTCCGGAACGCAAGGGTTTCGGAAGCGAGTTGCTCGAGCGCACCATAGCCTTCGAGCTCAAGGGCAGGACCACGCTGGCGTTCGATCCGGCCGGCTTTTCCTGCACTATTTCCGTTCCGATGACCCGCCGGGTTGTTCACGCGTCTGTAGCGGGCATCTGATGCTGACCGTGGGGCAGGAAGGTGACCAAGAGCAGGCGGTCCTTCGCCGCCTCAACGCACTACGACGGCTTTCCGAGGAAGGCGCCACCGCGGTCAAGGCGGCGTTGCTCGAAAGAATCGTCAAGGTCGCGGCCGGTGAGGATGTCGCTTGCGAGGGCGACAGGCCCGACAAGGTGCGGATATTCCTGTCGGGATGGGCCTGCCGTTACAAGGTTTTGGAGGACGGCAGGCGGCAGATCGTGAATTTCGTCATGCCCGGAGAGACCTGCGACACGCACGTCTACCTTCTTTCCGTCATGGATCATTCGATCGGGACGCTGACGCCGGTTGTCTATTCCGAGCTTGACCGCGCAGCATTCGAGCACTTGATCTCGATCGACCGATCGGTGGCCGAAGCGTTCCATTGCGAGGCGCTGGCGCACAGCTCGATCCAACGGGAGTGGGCGATCAATCTCGGCCGTCGAGACGCATTGGAACGTGTCGCGCACCTGCTTTGTGAGCTGTTCGAGCGTTTAAGAGTCGTCGGTCTCGTAGACCGACAATCCTTTGCCTTTCCTGTCACTCAGATGGATCTCGCCGACGCGACCGGCCTGTCCACGGTGCATCTCAACCGAACGCTGCAGGAATTGCGTGCGTCGCGCCTGATCACGTTGAAAGACCGATACTTGACGATCCACGATTTCGAGGCCCTGAGCAGAACGGCCATGTTCAACCCGAGCTATCTTCATCTGAAATACAAATAGCAGTGCGTCTGCGCCCGCAGCGCGAACAGCCGGGTGTCGTCTGGGTGTCTTAGATGCGTGGGAGCGCGAGCATTTTTCCCGAAATAAATCCCGAAATGAAAAAGGAATTGGCTTAAATCCGGCCCCGCGGGGCGGCACGTTCTTTGCCGTCAGGTCGAGGGCGAGGGCTTACTCAAAGAGCGCTTCTTGGGATTCTTACTCAACATGGTGATGAGATTGTTTGGGGTCGGGGAGCCTGTGGATCCCAGCCATGCCTCAATGCGCAACGCCGTTTCGGCCTGGCGGACCTTGCGCCAGAGCAGGGTTTGCTCGACTCCGGGCGGCAGATTTCTCGCCCGTTCCCGCAGTCGCCCCGCTTCTTCCGTCAGGCGCTCGGCAAGAGTGGTTGTCTGCTTGAAACGGCGACGTTTTTTCACCATGAGTTACTCCTCATTTTTCGCCAGATAGCCAGCCATCACTAGCGCCTCGATCACCGTGACGCGCTAACCTAAGTGAATTTCTCGGGCACTTTTTGAGATGAGATTCGTGCGGAAGTGAAGAACCGTAATGTCCGGTCCAGGCCGCGGTATCAAGAAACAGCATTGTCGTCCAAGGAGCTGAACGAAGGCGCTTTATTGCGCATCGCGGCTGCCTTTTTCTTGCGCTGATTCGGTGTGTCATCAAAAAATTCGCCAGGAAGAAAAGCAACGTGCGAGGCACGACTGGACAACCAACGCCGCCGCCGAATTCATTTTTGAACACAGTGTGTTAGTCAAGCGCGCGCACTCCGCCAGCACCGCCGGCCGTTGGAAATCGTGCCAGGATTCACTTAGGATAATGCGGGGCAAATTTTTCGGAGCGATGGTGGAAACACGATCCACCCACCTCGCCCGTAGGCGGATCGGACCCCAGACGGCCTCAGTGCTTCGCAGTGTGCTGAGGCCGTCATTTTTTTGGGTGCATCCGCAGCTTCAAAAGCTCATCGCAGAAAACGCGATCCGCATCAGGGGATGGCGGCGGCCCCAGCGTTTGCGGAGCACGCCGGACCACCCTCGCGATCAGCACGGCCGGTACTGTTGTCGCGTCACAAGTGTGATATAAGTCAGCAGCTTGAGATTGCTTTTGCCTGAATGTTTCAGCAGGCGATGACGATATCGCAACGCATAGGTAACCGCCGTCAGCTCCTGCCGGCGCGCAAGCATGGGTCTAAAGCAATGACCGCCGCACCGGCCGCAGGTTCCATTCAATCCAACGTGCTTCCAGTGGGTGCGACGATCGGCGCCCTCGGTGTTGTCTATGGCGATATCGGCACCAGTCCGCTCTACGCGCTGAAAGAAGCAGCCAGGGCAGCGGCAAACGGCGGCGCGCTCAGCTCATCATCGATCCTGGGCGTGGTGTCGCTGATATTATGGGCACTGATCCTAATCGTATCCATCAAATATGCGCTTCTGATCCTGCGCGCCGATAATCGTGGCGAAGGCGGCATTGTTGCGCTGCTGGCGCTGCTGCATGCACGCGACGCCGCGCCCGGCACGTGGCGCTCGCATCTGTTGGTTGTCGGGCTCGTGGGCGCGGCTCTGCTCTATGGCGACGGTGCGATTACGCCGGCGATATCGGTGCTGAGCGCCATGGAGGGATTGAAGGTGGATGCGCCCTCGCTTGCTCCGGTCGTGGTACCAGCCACCATCGTTATCCTCGTCTTTCTTTTTGCCATTCAGAAGCGGGGGACCAGTTTCATCGGCCAGATCTTCGGACCGGTGATGTTTTTCTGGTTCGCCGTACTGGCTGCACTCGGCATCCACGGCATCGTCAAGGCGCCTTCGGTACTTTGGGCGCTTAGCCCGACCCATGCGGCGGAGTTTTTGCTCCATGAGGACATGCGCATCAGTTTCGCAGTCCTCGGCGCTGCCTTTCTTGCGGTGACGGGCGGTGAAGCGATGTATGCCGACATGGGCCATTTCGGCCGGGTACCGATCCGCCTTGCGTGGTTCGGTATCGCGCTTCCGGCGCTGGTGCTGAATTACTTCGGGCAAGCCGGCATGCTGATCACCGATCCGACCGCGCTGGACCATCCCTTCTATCAGCTCGCGCCCGACTGGGCGCAATATCCCCTCGTTGCGCTCTCAGCGGTCGCTACCGTGATCGCATCGCAAGCGATCATATCCGGAGTATATTCGCTGACACAGCAATCGATTCAGCTCGGCTTTTTGCCGCGCATGCAGATCAACCACACGACCAGTCACGCGATCGGCCAGATCTACGTGCCGCTCGTGAACTGGTTGCTGGCGGCGGCAACATTGGGTTCGGTGATCGGATTTGGCTCCTCAGATGCGCTGGCCGGTGCTTACGGCATCGCCGTCTCGCTGTTGATGGTCATTACAACGTTGCTGGCTGCTCTAGTTGCGATCCAATGGGGCTATTCGCCTGTGATCGTGGTCGCCGTGAATGGCTTCTTTCTCATCATCGATAGCATATTCTTCGCGGCAAATTCGACTAAGCTGTTCGAGGGAGGATGGTTTCCGCTGGTGTTGGCGGGAGCGGTCGCGTTTTTGATGCTCACATGGCGGAGCGGCGTCAGGCTGGTCGAAGGGGCACGGGGCAAACTTCGGCAGCCGGAGGAAGACCTCATCGAAACCGCGATTGCCAAGTGCCACGCCCGGCTTTCGGGAGCTGCGATCTTCCTGGCGTCCATGCCAAACGGCGTTCCGCTCGCGTTGACGCAGTTCGTCAAGCACAACCATTGCCTGCACCAGCGCGTGCTGCTGGTAACCGTCTTGATCGAGGAATTGCCACGCGTTGCCGACGAGAATCGTGCCCAGGTGATTGAGGTAACCGAAGGCATCACCCGCGTGATCCTGCACTTCGGGTTCATGCAGTATCCTACGATCTATGAGGGGCTGAAGCTCGCCTGCCAGCAAGGCAAGCTGCAAGGGATAGATCTTTCCAACGTCACCTATTACGTCGGCCGCGAGACGATCATTCCGCGCGAGGACGTCCCGGGCATGTGGCTGTGGCGTGAATCGATTTTCGCGTTCCTGCAGCGAAATGCCGAGCGGACGGCCGCGTTCTTCGATGTGCCCACGGGCCAGGTCGTCGAGTTCGGCACCGAGATCGAGATCTGATCTCCGATCCTCTTGTGCGCTTAGCGTTGCGGGATTGTCTTACCTTCGCCAATCGTGGATGAAGTTGCGAAACATCAGCTCGATCGCCGCAAGCGTCACGAGAAGGCCCGTCAACATCAGGATCAGTCCCACTGGCGTAATGGTGGGGTCGGCCTTCCGCCCCACGGTCGGCGAGATATCCGCCGGCTCGTCCCTGCTTGAAACGGCTCGCGAGGCGACCTGCACGACATCGACCCACCGATCGAGCCAGTCCGTCCCGGGCATTTCAATGGCGGCAACGGACGTCGGTACGCTCGGGGCCTCGATCGGTGTATCTGCTGCGAGCATCTCCGACATCGCATTGCGCCATTTGGGTTCCTCGACGAGAGGCGATCGATCGTCCCGGCGCGCTTTCTGATCCTCGCTCGGCTTGACGCGGACGAGCCGATGCCGCGGCGGCGTCGCGTCCCAGCAATGGCCCGAGCCGTGCCAGTAAAGATGCGAGGTCGAAAGTTGCTGGCGCGCCTCGGACATGGTCATGCAAAATTTCGACGCGTATGCCGGCGTGGTCGCCACCAGGGCGAACACAACGATCACAACGGTGCGCATGGGCTGCTCCGTGTCTCATCAGTACGGCCGCCGCCGAAATTCCCCGCCCCATGGAATCACCTTGTACGAGTCTAGGTTTGAAGAAGTGCAAAATATGGCCGATTTTAAAGGACAATGTGACCATTGCTGTCTCCAGTCGGTTGGGGCCGCGGGCGCCACGGCGCAAAGGTATTACGCCTGAATGATAACGACCCAAGGCCGCCCTAATTTCGTCTCACCTGGTTTGCTAGCAATCGCAGGATGGGGCTCCCTTCCGATCACAGCAGACGAATGATTCTTCGCAGGTCTTCCCGTGCGATCTTGATCGCGCCGGTCCTTGCGTTCGGCCTCTGCGGTCACGTCGCCGCCCAGTCCGCGAACCAGGCGGAGTTGATCTCAAGCTTTCGGCTTCAGCACGGCGAAGGAAAAGTGAAGATCGACCCAACGCTCAACCGAATTGCGCATGAGCAGGCCGCGGCCATGGCAGCCAACGACGTGCTCGATCATGGGGTGCTCGGCCCGTTCGGTTCGCGCGTGGCGTCCGCCGGTTCGCACCGAGCCGCCGAAAACATTGCCTTCGGATATGACAACTTCCCAAAAACCCTCGATCAGTGGATCGCTTCAAGCGGACACCGCAGCAATCTTCTGCTGCACGACGCATCGCGCGTTGGTGTCGCGAGCGCCAAAAGTTCGAAAAGCGGCCGCACCTATTGGGCCATGGTGATCGCGGGAGAAGACGTTCGCGTCAAGCCGGCGAAGGGAGAGAAGACAAGAGTCGCGACCACGCCGGAACAGACTTGCCGGCTGAAGATTCTCAGCCTTTGCTTGTGACATAAAGCCTACCTGGCCGATCGTCCGACCATGAGCAGGATGCCGCCGATCTGCGGCAGTAAAGCCAGCAACACCAGTCGAAGCATCGCGAAGTCGTCGCCCGTTGGCCGCAGCGCACCGCGGCTGATCCATCCGACGATCCGAACCGCCGCTTCCGTCTGAGGATCGGCGCTCTGCTCGACCGACTTCATCGCTGCGTCCAGCGCTTGCCGGCGTTCATTGACGGTTGCCTCGCGCTCCCGGCAGAACCTGCCGACCCCGTTTCTGCATTCCCGATCGCGCGCCGCCATCGCGTCGTTGAGCGCGGCCTGGGCCGATGCAACGCCCGGCGTCACGCGGGACGCGCGCGTTATCGTGGAGTCGGCGATGTTCAGCGATGCAAATCCGATTCCAGCCGTTACCGCAAAGACGAACGTCATGGCCCAGAAGATCCAGGCAACCAGCGCCGTGACGCGCTGGCCCGCCTGCCAGAGCGCGGCGGCGCAGGTCGGCATGACGAGCGCGACAAGATCCGCGGCGACGCCAACGGCGAGGAAAAGCCAGCTTGCAATGTCGCTTGATCCAAGCGAGCGTGCGAACCAGCCGTTCATGGTGATGCCGACGCCAGCCAATGCGAGCGCGGCGGTCGATAGCAGCATCGCGGAGATCCGCCGCCGCGGCCGCGCTACGGGGATATTTCCGTGCATCTTCGGGCGCGGAAGCGGCGTCACCGTCGCTTCGGTCAATCCGAGATCGACCGGCGAAAACTCCGGCGGAATCAGCGTCGCCGAAGCCGAAGATTCCTCGTCTGTCAGCGCGGCGGGTTTTGCCGCTTGCGGTTTGCGCTGCCGTTTGGCCTTGGCGCGTGCAGAGTTGGTCCTCGCCTTCTTTTTCGGCGGGGCTTGATGGAGGGGAATAACCGATGCAGTAGTGTCTTCAGCCATTGGAACCGGTCCTTTCGGTTGCGATGGTCAGGCGCGGCGTCGTGCTGCAACACGGCGTTGCGCCGCTCAATCGAAT
>Ga0307474_10001300_pt1 | contig 18179 bp, 32 predicted proteins | sample atmos_gasesECM1C_2_FD_203312 | JGI IMG/M metagenome (GOLD analysis project Ga0307474, IMG submission 203312) | Hardwood forest soil microbial communities from Morgan-Monroe State Forest, Indiana, United States - atmos_gasesECM1C_05 | ecosystem: Environmental > Terrestrial > Soil > Temperate... | reverse complement strand
GCAAGATTTTAAGATTGCAAATCCATATTTTATCCACTAAAATATTCTAATGTCATATTGGGCTCTAATCATATCACAAGCAAACAAAGAAAGACTCGCCGTTCAAAACATCGCCAACCAAAAATATGAATATTATTTCCCCATGTTCAGGGAGAAAATCATAAAAAATAATGAAAAAATAGAAGTTGCGCGACCACTTTTCCCGCGCTATATATTTGTACGTATTGTGCAGCAGTGGTCATCGCTCACAGGGACTTATGGTGTCTCTGGAGTGGTTATGGATGGCCAGGAGCCAAGAATAGTTCAAGAGTCAGTATTGTCTTCCCTACGAAATAGGGAAGACAAGAATGGATTTGTTGAATTAGATAAGAAAGAAGGATTCCTTAGAGGTGAACCAGTAACCCTTAAATCTGGCCCCTTAAAGGATAAAATTGGCATATATGACGGGATGACATCAGATGAAAGAGCGATAATCTTATTCAAAATGTTAGGGGGTAGTAGACCTGTGAAAGTGAACCCAAAACTATTAGTGAGTCTATGATGGATGCAGAAGCTAAAGACAAAGACCAATTGAAGAGGATAATACTAGATCTTTACTATAAGAAAAATGTAAAGATGGAAGAAATAGCTAGAAGAGTGGAAGTGACATCTTATTATGTCAAGAAGATTATCGATCCGGAAGCAATAGAGGGATGGAACATAAGAAAAGGGAAGAAGAAAAGGATTGGATCGAGAGAAGACGACCCAATTTATGATCCCAATAGGGATGGTAAACTCTTTCACAATAGTCTAACAGCGTTTATGTGTGGTGATCCTCTTCCTGGTCGGAGCGCCTTGGATGAGAGAATGAAGAGGAATAGTTGATGTTTACTGTATTTTCAAGTTTTGATATCATAGGATTGTTACTGATTTCGTTCCTATTTATTGGTTGTGACTCAGCAATAGCCTTGTTGGGATTGTGGATAGTATATTTTTTGGCAGGACTCTGGTTTAATAATTGGACATTTATTCAGATGTGGGGATGGATGGGATCCCACGCGTTCGATATTTTGATGTACATCATAGGATATCTTGTCATTGGTGCGCTCTGGAGCGTATTCAAATGGTATCTGTTTGTGGTGAAATCCGCGGAGGAATACAAGAAAGTTATTACTGCTTATTTAGCCATGCAAAACCCAGCAAGATCCTGGCCAGATTATTTAAGGAACACATTCGTCAGATACCCACCAAATGTGGGTGATTATAAGGGCAAAATCGTCAATTGGATATCTTTTTGGTGGTATTCGATGATCCAAACTATCCTTGGTGATTGGATGCACAAACTTGTTGTTGCTGTCTATGACATGTTTCTCAACATATATGAGACTATTGTCAAGCGTGTCTATTCTGGTATAGAAACTCCGAAGTAGTTGGGACTTGCTATCTTTATTTCTTTGGGTTATTATAACCATGCGCAACCGCGTGTGAAACACAGGGGAATGAACAAATGACACGAGTTATGAAAGAAGGCGATCGTATCGAGTGTATCTATGATGGAGGTCCTGCCGCTGCAATCGCCAAGGGTAGTGATTGCGATGAGCATATAGCCCTAGGTACAGTCACTTCAATTTATGTTGATACTGATGGTGTTGCAAGCGAGGGTGTCTTAACCGGCCTAGTTTACTTTGATGAACCGGATTTAGAGATAATACCTAGGCGGGATGAGATAAACATCGCCGCGTTCAAGTGGGACGACAACCGTGGTCTCTGGGTGCTTATGCCCGAAAAGGAGTACGAAGCGCTCTACTGTTCTCTGGATAATAGGCCAACTATTGAGCACATGAGCGACCGCGCGAAAAACCTGTAGTCAAAACAGCGCTCGCCCGCGATGCTCACAAAGCGGTTATGGACCCAGAGGCTGACATAGAAAGCTTCGCGAAATTTGTCCAGATAGCCCACGATGTTGAGGTGAAGGGATAACAACCAATGTCCCAGCCCTAACTTGGCTGGGATTTTTTACCTTTTGTAAAAAGATATTGCCTTCCTTTTTCCTAGGTGCTATAATAAAAAGCCTATAAATAGGTAGTAAGAAGGACAAGTCGATGTCCATCTCATCTTGGCTGTATGGGGATATACTGACGGGTCAGGCTAATATCCTGACACAGATACAGGAGGTGCTAAAGAATCAAACCACTATCCTCGCAAATCAAACCATTATTATCGCACAAGGAAAAACAATTATGGCTGCTATCGATGATCTTAACGCCAGTGTGGCGACTCTTACAACTGCCGTCACCGCTATAGGTACTGATGTGACCGCTGCCTCTACCGAATTGGCATCTCTAGCAACGGCTCTCGCTGCCGCCAATGCTTCCTCAGGCACTCCAAGTGCCGCCATCGAGGCTGTTGTCACAGGGATAAATGCTCAAGCTGCGGCTCTCACTGCTGCCGGAACAGCTTTGAATGCTGCTGTCGCCTCTGCGCAGGCCCCTCCGAGCCCATGATCTAAGCAAGTCCCAGCCCTAACCCGGCTGGGACTTTTTAGATTTTGCTTCTTTTACTTCCCTGGGTTATTATAAAATGCCTATAAATAGGTTGGATAAAACATAGGGGAATGACAGATGCCAGCAATACACAGACTTCCAAAAACTCGCCAAAATGCACGACGGCGATGATATTCAAGTATGTATAACTGATGGTTATTTCATTGGCCATCTTGTAGTAGGCACTGTTTTGAATGCCGCCAATGGGTTGATCACATACATGGACCCACACAGCGATAACACAGCGCCGAAAGATATAATGACCCATGTGGAAGAGATAAAGCCCGAGGACTACATATGGGATAAATACCAAAAGATATGGACTTTGTATATCGGACCTCGGTAAATCGTTAATCCCAGCCTTCACCGGCTGGGATTTTTACCCCCTTGCAAAAAAGATTTCCCCACATTATAATAGACTCATGCCTTATAAAAGAAAATCAACTTCTCCGAAAGATCCTCTAGCGGGAGTTGTGACTGTTGATAAGCGAATAGCTATTGGGCAGACGGTGAGGAGAAATTATTTAGGGAATACTGCAACATCATATCGTCCTGAATATGTGAATATTGCCAAGAAAATAATGAGAACTGGAGCAACTACATTAGAGCTAGCAAAAGATTTAGGGGTAGCTCAAAGCACACTATTTGATTGGTGCAGAGTTCATGAAGATTTTGCTCTTGCCTTGAGAGCAGGGAATGATCTTGCAGATAATAGAATGGAATTGAGTCTTTTTGAAAAAGGTATTGGGTATAAATGGACAGAAAAAGTCAAATCTAAAAAGCTCGATGAAAATGGCTGTGAAGTTGAAGAGATAACTGAGATTGATAAACAACTCCCACCAGATAATTCAGCCATGTTCTTTTGGCTCAAGAATAGACGTGGCCATAGATGGAAGGATAGGCATGAGGTCACTGTGAATCACCAAATGAATATTGTGACAACAAATCAGTTAGAAAATTTGATTGCCACCCATACTTCGGATGGTGAGTATATAGATGTAACCGACCAGAATCTATTGGAATCTTCGAATGGTAATGAAAGGAGTGCGCCTTGACTCTAGTGTGTATGGTACACACGTTTTGCCCTAGTTAAGAAAATTGGATAACATGTAAACCATTTTTATTTGATTTGATTCACCAAAAATCCCCCCGATATTTGCTTTTATAATGCGTTCAAGATCCCTCATGTTTTACCCCTAATCCCTTGATATCTTTAAGATTCCTCAAGAATCCATCACTCCTGATCCTCCTTGAATCAACCCCAATCCATAATTACCCATAAGATTTCTGTAGAATCCCATAATCCACAGATCCCTCCTGTAGATTCCCTCTCCAAGATTCCCCACCCATCAGTCATGCAGATTTGCATAGATTCATTATGAGTCATAATACTTCTGCATGACTCATAATGAATCCCCTCCCATCTATAAATAGATATCAACATCTATCACCATCTATAAATAGATTACTAGAGCTATCCTGCCAATCACCCCTTGCTATCCAACACTCCTTGTGCTACCCTAAAAATGTGCGCCTGCACATCTATAAATAGGGTATACCACATTGGTAAAGATTTCTCGAGCTACGCCCCCCGCGTAGATAGACTTGAATCCCCAGCTTTGGGCTTAGGCTGGGGATTTCTTTTGTGTACGGGCGGAGATTTCTTAGGATAAGATTTCTCAAGATTCATAGAGATTTCCTATGAACTAAGATTTCTAGAGATTTCTCAAGGGTAAGATTTCTCAAGATTTCTCTTGAATCCTGGCGGATAGACTCTAGGTGAATCCTTCGGAATCCACAGTGGATCACTGGTGATCTAAGGGATCTACAGCGGAGTCCAGTAGAATCAAATCCACGGGATCCGAAGGTAGATCCAAACTACGGATCCAAAATGTACATATCCGAAATGTACATTACAGGCAAGTGGTAGGGCGCGTTTTACCGCGCCCCTTTGGGTTATGCGCCTAGCGTGCCCTCGACGTGGTAATTGTTTGGCGAGCAAACAACTATAGTTGTTCGCCAACTAAGTTGTTTAGCAACTAAGGCCAATTGGCATCGTAAGGTTGCCAGTCGTGCTCGTAAACAGGTCGCCGCCCGCGCCCCTTGCTAATTCGGGTTGTGGTAGTAACCCACCCTTTACTGGTTTTCGAGCTAACAAAGTCGTCGCCGCCCGCCGCGCCCAAATTATACATTTCGGCTTCGTTGCGCTCGCATTCGGCTTCGTGGGCAATTTGTATTGCCGCACTAATCGCCATGTTACGCTCGCTATATGGGTTGTAGGTTGCCATTGTGTGTTACCCCTAAAGTAAAGGGCCGGGGCGTTATTGCCCCGACCCGCTGTTGTTACCCCTGCAACGAGGCGCGCAGCACCGCAAGGGCCTTTTCGACCTCGGCGCTAGGGGTCGTTTCGCCCGTATAGTTTGGCACGTAGTTAGGCGAGCGCTCGTTAACCCACGCGCGCCCCGCTGCGGTATGCACGGCCAAAGGTGCCGCGTCGGGGGTAGCAACGACCTTCGAACCGGGTGGCAACAGCGCTATAAATTGCCTGTTGCAGTCGTAAGCCAAGTCGCGAAGGCAGTTGTACGCCGTGCCATTGGCGTTAGGTGCCTTTGCGCACGCCTCGATATACCCCGCGACAGTTTGGCCGGTACGGTACATAGCAAATCGCCGCGCCGAAATTTGGCGTTTCGGGTTATGCGCTACCAAAAGCTTTATTACCATACCTGCCACGTTGGCCTTATTGTCGCCCGCCATATCGACATAATAATTTGGTGGTAACTGTTGTACAATGCCGATATGGCGTTTCGAGGTAAACGACTGTACCTCGCGCGCCGACGCTGGCCCGCCACGCCGACGCGCCATGGTGCCGAATTGCGCTTGTGGTATAAGCGCGGTGCCATTGGCCTTTGCCTCGACGGGCTTTGCCTTCGACTGCTGTAGCTCGGTTTCGAGGGCGGTTAACTTGTTGCTTAACGTCGAAACGAGGGCCAGTAGGGCGCGCGTATTGTCGGCGGTCGGCTGCGCGTCGGCGGTCGGTTCGCTGGTAGGCTGCGCGTCGGCGGTCGGTTCGCTGGTAGGCTGCGCGTCGGCGGTCGGTTCGCTGGTAGGCTGCGCGTCGGCGGTCGGCTGCGCGTCGGCTGCAATGGCTTGCGCCAGTTGCGCCTGTACATCGGGCGTTTCGACGGGCGAGGCCGACGCGGCGAGCGTTACGCCGTGCGCGCCTGTTATTGTGTTGTGTTTACGACTTACCATTGTGCTAACCCCTAGCTACTGCGAAGCAACCATTGCCTCGCTAACACAAGTAACCTAATGCAGCATTGTGGCTACATTGTGGCTAATTGCAAAAATAGCAGCATATAAAAAAGAGTTGCACCTATGCTTTTTGTTAATAATAAACACGGCCTGGGGTTGTGGTAATTGTTTGGCGAGCAAACAAACTTAGTTGTTCGCCAACTAAGTTGTTTAGCAACTAAGCTTGTTTGCTTACCAATTAAAACATGTTGAGAATGTAGTTTGATTACAGCATGGTGATGTAGTTTGAATCTACGACCGTGGGCTGTGGATTGATACTGATAACAGGGGGATCATGTGGAATCCAATTGTGGGTAATTGAATCCACAGGAGGGAAATGTATGGAATGGATCACCAGGGGCGGGCTGTGGAATTAAACCCGAAAAGTAATCCACAGAGATATGATGTGGAAAGATCAAGTGTCCCTCTATCGGAGATAAATTTTTATAATAAACTTTTATAATATAATGATCACTTAAAATTTTTCCCAAAATTTTCTCTACCATTACTCATTAATCATTATTCGCCCTCGGATAGATCTTCAACATATCCCCCCACGGACGTTCTACATTGTCGAATCCCCTTGATTCGACAAGACGTTTTATCATCTCTGCATAATACTCAATATCACGCCAGTCACCTTTGAAGACAATTTCCACTGGTTGTCTTTGCCGTCCGAATGGTTCATCCATTGTCATTCTCTTTTCCAATGTTCAAAACAAGTATTTCTGTATCCATTAGAAGATGTCCACCCACATGTTCCCTGCTTGTCACATCCCGGTTCATCACAAACTATAGTCAAATCCCCACATCCCACACATTTGGGACACACAGCCCAAATTTCTCCTGTTTTGTCACAGCAAGCTGTGTACAACTCGGATAGCTCAAATGTCCTAAGACAACTTCGGCAGAATCTTTTCCCTATTATCAACTTATCATTCCTCCAGATATCTCTCCGACCTTTTCTTTTCCTTTGTTTCCCTTAGGATAAACTCCACATCAATAACATCTCCACTCGTCAATTCATCCCAATTATCTATGATATGTTGATGGGCTACTGCATAGGTACGATTTCTCCATTCGTAAGGATCATACTCTGCATTTCTCCCACCATCCAATCGAGTAAACAAGATACAACGATGCTCTCCATAACCGGCTCTCTCTAACAAGTAATCTTCTGAAAGATTTCCTGTTAAGCTGCAATCGATAGCGATCATAGGGATAAAGGTTGCTATGTCTCGAACCTCTAAGAATTTTACTCTTTTCATCTCAATCCTCCTTTTCTTTTATCATCCCTGCTATTTCAAACCCAGTCACACTGAACGAAGGAGGATTAGCCGCACGTAAAGCTTCCAATCTCCTGCTTTCACTGTGGATTGCTTGTGCGCGGATCTCATAGATCACCCATCCAATCAGTACATCATTCATTCCTGCTTCGCGCATAGTCCTTATGGCGTCACGAATCCCGAATAGGAAATTGTCATCCATCATACATACCTCTTGTAATAATCTTTCTCACCGAATTCCCTGTAAAATTTCTCTCGCTCTTTTGCCTCTGATTCTGTCAAAGGCAATGGACCACAACTAAATAACCCACAAGAACTTCCCCCTGGTTCAACAAGACACTCACCCTCTACATCTGCATCATATATACAATGTCTTGGCCAATCTCCATAATAAGGATTTAATTTAGTTATCTTACAGGGTCTAGAATAACAATCTTCAAAATACCCCTTTCGTTTTAATTCCGCCGATAAATTCCTAATCATCTTCTTGGTCTTACGCCAATTCCACTTGAATTGTGGGTTCAATCTTTCTACTTCTTCTATGGTCATAACTCATCCACCCTCTCTCGAATAATCCTGGCAATCTCCCCAAAAGTCTTCCCACAATCATTGTCACTACTCAAAAACCCTCCCCCATAATATTTTCCAGATGAAGTACCCATCCTAGCCCATACTCTAACTTCGACAGGCAATGCCAAGTTTGCCTCAAAATAATAACCTTTATCCCACATCCCTCCACTTTCCTGCCTATGTAGTTCACACAAGACTCCGAGACAACAATACCCCTTTTTGTCACGAAGGTTCCCCTTGGTTTGTGCATATTCCCCGCTCTCTAAAGCGGTAGCCCAACGCTCTGCGATGTACTTATCCATTTTCTTTCTCCCGATTTTCCAAATATTCATCTATACGACGAGCGACTATCTCCGGAGTAATTTCTGCTCCTTTCACGATAAAAATTTTATAGGCATCTTCCCACCTGATATTGAATTCCCCCGCTATTGTGGCCAAGTCAAAATCTTCAATTCTCCACAAACGACATGCGAGACCCATGGCGCAACGGCTACAATCTGTAAATTCCCAACCCTTCCTTTTAAAGTTCTTCGGCCACAATTCCTTATGCCGAAGAATATACGCCAGCCCCTCCAAGGATGGCTTAGATAAATCAGGAACGATGGTAAACTGTTGATGGTCGATTTTCATTATTCTCTTCCTTCCTCATCCCTTACGCGCCAAATACGCATCAATGCTATCAGCAACCTTCTCAGGACTTCGCCCGTACACCATACCAATGTAATTCCTGCTTATCCTAGCAAAATCTTTCTCTGGTAAATTATAGAGAATGTCCGCATTCCCCCACAACTGAGCAGCTAGACCAATCGCGCATGTATTACCACTACGGTAATCCCACTTAAAAGTCTTTGGCCACATCTCCCTATGCCGAAGTGCATATGACAAATTCTGCAAGGAAGGCTTGTTCGTGTAGATTCGCTCAATACCAGACATTCTCTTTCTCCTCTTTAATTTAGCTTCTTACGATCGAGCGCCAAAATCCACGCAATCTCGCCATAATAACACATCCTAGCGAGGGAGGCGGTGCGAACGTCGGAACTCCATTCACGATAGGATCACACGTTCGTCTAGGGCAAGGGAATCGTCGGCAGAACGTCACTGCGCCAGAATCGCAATTACAATCATCCATTAGTAGTTCCTCTTCATCAAAGGCATCCCAAACACCACCGACGAAGGCTATCAGAGTCGATGTGAATATTCTCACCATTTTCGTCTATGAAGGTGTAACAACTCATCATCCCCTATTCTCCTCTATCTCTCATTTTCTGGCGTAGTTCCTCAATTCCTATTTCCCAATCAGTTTTAGTTGGGACTTCTAGGCCACGAACTGTCGGCTCGGTTTTCTGCGGCTCCACAATATTCCTTGTCGCTGGAGAAATGTCAAATATTCTGCTATTTCTCGACCGTATCGATTTCGTCTTCGACTGATAATCCGACGCAAATTCAACTTTTTTGACATTACGGTGTCTCGCGTAGGAATAGGAACAACGCTGTGGCGTGCGATAGTGCCAGATCTTGTAATGATGGCACGCCTCAGCAATATTTGGTTGCACCCCGAGCAATAGCATCGGGATAACCCAACCACCTTTTCTCACTATCATCCCCTAAAAATCCTTCGTCGGTGCATGTTCCCTTACGCTTTCGGTAACATGTGGAGTTGGTCTTTTCCCCGCATATACCTCTTTTATTCCACCCTTCCCCTTTGTTCCCTGGCGTCTCCCAGTTGATTGATGGGAAGGCGATACCGGAATCAACTTATATTTCCCTGGATAAAACTCCCCACCCCTATCAAAACTCACAAGCTCCCTCTGCAAAGCCTGCGGTGTCCTGTAACGATACCACTTGTCCTTCACTTGTATGTAGGTAGTCGAGATATAAACCTTGGCCTTCTGTACGATACCGTTGCGTACACAAGACCGCGCGATGACGCAGCCTTCCGGGTCTCTGAAATTACCTTCCTGCACATCCTGCTCGGTTATGATGAGATGCAAAGCTTTCTTAGCATTCTCGATTGGTAGTCCTTCGATGTGTTTCAGTCCCATCTTGTCCTCCTCTAGTACCAATTGAAGTAAGAATTCAACAAAGGAAACAAAGGCCGTAAATCAGGTATCGATTTGTCGATGATTGCATCGACATCGTCATTGTAGAGAAAGTTCGCCAATTCGTCTTCCGAAGTGAAACTACCCAAAATTTTATCTGCTTTATCGATTTCCTGCAAAGAAAAATCCACTTCAAGAAGTGTTACCTTCGGTAATTTCGAGGTAATTCTGAACAATGGCTGTTCTCCTAGAATTATTTCTTCTGGAGTATCAAACGGATATCTCAATTCATCTTGAAAAATAACATTGAAACACCTATAGAAATTAGGATACGACACCTTTGAGACAGTTATCGTTGATTGCATGATAGACTCCCCTACAGGCGCAACCTCGCGCCATGCTTTTTTATAATAACCCAACCCCACATTCTTGTAAATAGGGGATTGCATTTCTTTTGTTTATGATTTATCATAAACAAAATGGATGCTGAACAACAACACCCTTGGGGACCAACCTTCAAGTTTAATAAATCTGTTCCGCCTCAGGTCATAGAGGCGGCTAAAGAAGTTTTATTCCGTAAGAAAATAAAATCTTCTTTAATCGAATTCTCAAGAATGATGGGATTTGAGCCAGCCTCTCATCATCTGTTCATAATCAAGAGATTAGAACAGATTGCAAGAGGAGAGCTTGATCTCCTACTCATTTTTGCTCCCCCAGGTTCTGGTAAGTCAATGTATGTTTCTGTACTCTATCCAGCTTGGTATCTGTCTAATTTTCCCAAACATAGTTATCTGGCTGCAACGCACTCAGCAGAGTTCGCAGGAAGATGGGGGAGACGAGTGCGTAACGATATCATGACAAATTCGGCCCGCTTGGAGATAGCTATATCTCCAGATAACGCGGCATCCGACCGTTGGGCCTTGACTGATGGAGGAGAATACTACGGCGTAGGAGCAGGAGCGAGTATTTCTGGATTTCGTGCTGATATGGCGGTCATCGATGATCCATTTGGGTCTCGAGAAGACGCATATTCTGCTCAAATAAGACAAAAAAGATGGGAATGGTATCTGGATGACTTCAGTACCCGGCAAAAACCCTCTGCCAAACGCATTATCATGGCTACGCGCTGGCACGAAGACGATATTTCTGGAAAAATACTCAAACAAATAGAAGATCAAAGTGGTGAAATCAATATTTCGCCAATCAAATATGAAGTTATTTCTATTCCCGCTATCGCTGAGTCCGAAAATGATATTTTAGGACGCAGACCCGGCGAGTATCTCTGGGATGATCCAACAGGATACAATTACGGTCGCTATTTACGGATCCAGCAGCGAGAAAAGAGCCCTATGATGTGGTCTGCTCTCTTCCAGCAGCGCCCCGCGCCCGAATCTGGTGATTTTTTCAAGGAGGAATGGTTAAAACCCTTCACTCCTTCAATTTCCCCCGAAGAGGCGAAATTGAAGGAGTTAACTGTTTATGGAGGAAGTGATTACGCCGTCAGCACCGATGGCGGAGATTTCACCGTACATCTTGTAGTCGGGATAGATTACAAGAACAATATGTATCTTCTGGATATCTGGCGGGGGCAGGCATCTCCAGATGTGTGGATTGATGAGTTTTGCAAGCTCGTGCTCAGATGGGGACCTCTCGAATGGGGTGAGGAATCTGGCCAAATCAAATCGGCGGTTGGTCCATTTCTTGGTAAACGTCAGATGGAGACTGGCGCTTATACCTTTCGTAGGACATTCCCGACGAAGAGTGATAAATCAATCCGTGCTCAATCAATTCGAGGCCGAATGGCTGTTCAGGGACTGTACGTGAATGTACAAGCCCCCTATTACGAAGCGTTCAGAGCCGAACTCCTTTCTTTCCCAGCGGGAAAGAACGACGATCACATCGATGCGTTGAGTCTAATTGGTCAAATGATCGATCATATCATTCCTGGCGAATCCCCTCCCCCACCACCTGAAAAACCAAAGTTCCTGCAAGATCTGACCCTAGATGAATTATGGGAAAATCAACCTAATGAAGTACGATTTGGAAAGAGAATATAATGGCTGACGAATACGATGAAGTCGATGATCAAACAACGCCGACAAAACTAGACAAATCGAAGCAAATCCCCAAGGATCAGACAACTAAGAGTGCGCCTCGGGGAAAACACGACGATAGAGAACTCCGACCTCAACTCGATGAGGATGATAAGCCTGAAAACACATTTCGCGGGGGAGAATCCCATTATCCTCCTTCCTGGACGATGTTTGAAAAAATGTCTAAGGAAGATGCTGAGTATAGACAAGGTATGCCATTCCATAATTGTGGGAAATGTCAGTATTACCAAGGAAATATTTGCAAGGTAGTCCGCGGCTATATTGTTCAGAGTATGGGATGCAAGTATTTTCAAGAGAAATATTCTCCTGTTTCATTCGGAGTTCCGCTACGAGTGAGAATTAGCAAGTAAAATGTCCACTGTTCAGGATCTAACAGGATTAGGATTGCCGGGGGCTGTCGCCGCTAGACTCGGGAACACACCTACAATTCTGAATGGTTCTGGAACGACGCAAGTTGGAGCCACCAATCTCCAAACACACTTGGCTCTTCTGAATCCAACTACTGGAAATATAGCTTTTGTTCTTTCTAACCAAATATCTACAGGTGCCCCTGTTTGGTGTTGGAATCAATCTGCAACTGTATCTGCCAATATTTTTCCTCCATTTGGAGGGAAGATAAATGGAGGAGCAACCAATGCTAATATTACGGTTTCTGCCCTTACCGGAGTTGTTTTCCAACTTCTAAACGGTCAAGGAGTCACAACCGAAAGTTGGGGAGCTCTCATTCCAGGATCTGGTGGTGGAGGAAGTGGCACCGCACGTATAGTTACAGTCTCCACAACGTTGGCAGTTCTATCAACTGATCAATATATTGGATTACAGCGTGCTGTCAGTCCAGCGGCGATGGTTGCTAATCTTTCCCCTGCAAATATAGGGCAATCATTCACAATTGAGGATCTCGTCGGTAATCTATTTAATTTTCCGGTAACGGTCGCTCCTCCAGCCGGAACAACGATTGGCGGACGGTCCCAGTATATCATGAATGAAGATTTTCAGTCGTCAACATTTCGTTATTATGGTTCAAATATTTGGAGCGTATCTTGAAAAAACTTTTTCTTTTCACCCTTTTTCTTTGTTTTTCTTTTTCCGCTCAAGCCCAATTTCCTGACCAACGTAATTACATTGGATCTTCTGGCGGTACGGCGAATGCACAGACACTTGCGGTTCCAAATTATCAACTCAACATTGGCGTTGTCATTCGTGGACTGATGTCCCATACGAATACAGGCGCTATGACGCTCAATGTCAACAGTACAAGTGCTATCGCGGTGGAAAAACAAACTTCAGCCGGTCTGATCCCCCTCGTAGGTGGTGAAGTTGTCACTGGACAAGTTTCTGAATTTATATATGATGGGACACAATTTGAATTGTTGTTCAGCAGTAGTGGTGGCAATAATGTGACTCAAGGAACAGTCCCCTGGACCACAGCCCTACTTCCTAGTAACAGCTCTGCGATAGGTATTACCCCTGTTGCTTGTGGATCTGTGGCAAGCGGGTGCGTGTTAAAAAGCAGTCCAGGAAATCTCTATAGTGTTTATGTCAATTCTAATGCATCTGTATACCTGATGATATTCAATTCAATCAGTATTCCTTCTAACGGATCTACTACTTCTGGAACTGCAAGTGGTAATATGGTTGAGTGTATTGGTCCATCAACGTCTTTATCTATTTCTTATACCGGACTCCCCCCAGAAATATTTTCCACCGGAATATCTGCGGCTGTTTCTACAACTGGATGTGGAACGCTGACGCTATCAGCATCAGCCAATTTTCATGGATACATACAATGAAATTCTTTCGTTTGATTGCAATTTTCATGACATTTTTTCTGCCTATTAGTGTTTCAAAAGCTCAAAGCGTCACTCAAGGAACTATCCCTTGGACTACGACACTTTATCCTACCACGAGTTCCGCTATAGGGATATCCCCAATTGTCTGTGGCTCGATCGTGAATGGATGTGTGTTGAAAAATACCTCTGGAAATCTCTACGGTGTCTATGCTGTATCTAGTGTTGATGTTTATTTGATGGTATTCAATGCAACTAGTATTCCTAGTAATGGTTCTACCACATCAGGAATTTCCTCTGGTAATATGGTCGAGTGTATCGGCCCATCAAAACTATTATCAATATCCTATATAGGACTCCCCCCAGAAATATTTTCCACCGGGATATCGGCGGCTGTTTCCACGACCGGATGTGGAACGCTGACATTATCAACATCATCATTTATTCATGGGTACATGAAATGAAAATATTTACCCTTATAATTATGATTCTATCCTTGTTGATTGGAGAAGCGTATTCCCAGCAGATTTTCTTGTATCCCACGATACCATCAGCCGCGAATGTCTTAAATTTTAATATTATTTCCTCATTTGGAGCGGCTTGTAACGGAATTACTGATGATGCCCCTGCATTTGGAGCAGCAGGAGCGGCAATAGCTGCTAACCCCTCTGCACAATCTGGGACACCTGTTGTTCTAACAATTCCAGTAGGCGCTAACTGCACATTAAATTCTTGCGTAACAGGTACATCTGGGAGACCAGTATTTTATGGTATCCCTAATCTTACGATCTCCGAATACGGAGCTACAGTGACAATGAACTCTGGAGCCTGTGGGCAATGGGCAGGACAAGGAGTTACAGCTACAGGCAGTTTTCCTCCTGCTATTTCTGCATTGTTCACTACAGTTTCGTCAGGGGCCTCCTGTGTTACAATGGTTACACCAGGACAAGAATCTCAATTTCCTGTAGGTTCATGGGCGATAGCATCAAATATCAATCTACAGGTTGGAGGGTATCCCCAAAATAATCAAGTATATGAATTTTTCAAAGTTGCGTCTGAAGGTTCAGGTCAAGTCTGTTTTACGACCAATTTGGCAAATAATTATTCGTCTGCATATCCAGATTACGGACTGGATAGTCCTTCTGGTCCATGCAGCGGTAGTTGTGGTGGACCTGCGACGTTATTTGGACTATATAGTGGATGGAATACAGTTTTCTCGATTCTTGGCGGTACGTGGAATGATGTTTCTGGTCCTGTTGAAGTTGAATTTATTGGAAATCATGTAACTCTCACTGATTTTTCTATGCCATCAGCACATGGTTGCTACACCCCGAGTTCCTCTCTTCTAATAGATCTCAACAACGTGTCTATACCAAATTGCCAAGTGGTTGTTGATAAATTTATGGGTACAATGAATATAAATGGCGGGGTATTTACGCAATTTGTATTTGAGAGTCCAGCACCTAATGTACTCAATATAAACAGTGGAGCAGTGATAACTACATTAAATGGTCAAGGTCCAATAACAAATTGCAATAATTCTACAATAACTACATTGGTAGGTGCGCGAGATTATGGCGCTAATACTTCTTTCAACGGTAATAATTGCAATATTGGCTCTGTTTCGGCGGCTTTTTTCAGAACTGTTGTCAACAGTGGCGGTTGGACTATCAGTAGTGGTGTATTCACACACGCCGTAGCAGCCCAAGCGATTAGCTGGCCTGTTCCCGTCTCGGCTGTAGCCGGAGCTAGCTATTTCTTTACCGGACAGTTTCCATATGAATATTTTCCATTCACGGTTACATCTTTGAGTCAAAGTTTACCAAATATGAGCATAGCGACTACACTTCCTGGTGGATTACCCACTGTGCCAACTCAATCCGGTAATCTTTATGTTGCTCAAGAACCATATCCAGATTGGAATTGCTCCAACTGCTATGGTAGCAACAGTGCTGTTGATTTCTCCCAAACTGGCGCACAAGGAACGAAGCTGTTCACCTACAGTAATCGGATTTATACCTGTACGAATAATATTGCAGCGGTTCAAGCGTCCAACCCAGGTATACCTGTAATTGATTTAAATAGTCCCCCAGCCGGGGAACCAACAATCTGGGGGCTACTAACTAGTTTGACTATCAATGTCACAGTAGCTGATACGAGTGGTAATGTGACACTACCATGGCAGATAGGGGGAACATTCAATAATTTTCAGGTAATAGATACCACTACTGGTAATGCAGTGAGTTTTGGGCCAATTGTTTCTTTGAAAACAACAGGAACTCGGACCATAACGCCCACAACAGTAACTGGAACTCAGACGGGTGACACTTTGAGTGCGCCAGGATTAATATCTAGTACAGGGGCTTCCGTACCTCATCTAGGTACGAATATTAGTGGAGATCCCGCTGGCACTTGTCCCGTAGTCACTCTAACATGGCAGACTTCACGATGAAATATTTATATATATTATTAGCTACTGTTCTTTATTCGACTACAGCACTATCTCAGGCTATCACAGCCAATCCAGATTCCGGTCTTCCTTTTGGAACCGGAGTTGTATCAGCGTTGCAGAACAATCTCAATTCTACCGCTGGATTGGTCGGATATAGTGGCGCATTGGGGACACCAACTGCTGGTGTACTCACCAATGTTACTGGACTGCCAATTTCAACAGGATTATCTGGAACAGGAACAGGAGTTTTATCAGCACTTGCAAATAATGTTGGGACTGCGGGAGCCTTCGTAGTCAATGGCGGAGTACTTGGAACTCCTTCTTCTGGAGTAGGAACCAATTTTACTGGAATTCCACTTTCTACTGCCGTCATTGGTGTGTTAGGGAGCACGCAAGGCGGAACAGGACTCACAACAATAACCGCGAGTAATTGCTTACAGGGGAATTCTGGTGGAACAGCCATAATTTTTGGCTCATGTGGAGGTGGTACGGCGTCATTATCTATTAATTCTACGACAACGATCGGAGGAGCATCTGGTCAAGTAATGTGGGATAATGGATCCTTATTGGAAGAAAGTGCAGGCTTTGTGTGGAGTGGAACTGGATTACAATTGGCGGGGGGCGTAATCACTTCTAATCTTTCTCAATTGAGTACGACTGTTACATGGAATAATTCTGGGGTTACATTTGATGCTCCATGGCTATTGAATGTCACTAATACGGCGAGTAATGCTGCAAGTGCTCTAGAAGATCTACAAATAGGAGGAACCAGTCAATTCAAAGTCGGCATAAATGGTGTTGTGACTGCTGTCGGAAATATTTCTACTAATACTACTGCTTATACATTCGGCACTGGTTCTGGAGGTTTTAAATTCGTGATGAACTATGGGAGTTCTAGCAATTTTGCTCTACTAAGATCAGATGGAACTTTTTTTGCCGCTATGAATATTTCTCTATTCCAAGTGCAAGCTGCATTTGGAATTGGTGGTGCGTACCCTACCCCAAATGCTACTTTAACGGCTCCGGCAGTAGCTACTTTGCATCTTGGGGCTGTTGACGCTGCTTCACCAGTAGCTCAGACGTTAGGAATTCAGAATGTCATCGCAGGCACTACTAATACTTCAGGTGTCAATGCAACAATTACAGGTTCTTTATCGACTGGATCAGGAATTTCTGGTGATATTATATTTCAAACCGGAGGAACTGGTGCCGGAGCTACTGTGCAAAATTCAGAAGTTACCGCTTTAACTATCAAAGGTGCTACACAGCAGGTCAATTTTGCAAATCCATTTCAGACATCCTCTTCCACGACTGGAGCAGGTACAGAAACATTCACCAATTCTCCATGTACTGGCTTGACTACTGAACAGTGGGTTCCGATCAAAATATCTGGTCAATCTGGTACTTGGTATATCCCTGCTTGTCAATAATTATCCATTGCAATTTCACATTAATCGTGTAATAATTTTTATTCAAAATTATTACACAAAGAAAGGAAAAAATTAAATGTCAAAAGAATCTTATAAAGTTCCCGCTTCGACTAAGAAGGGGTCTCCTATGACCGCTATCCCGACGACCTTGGTTAAAGGATCTCTCTGGTCCAGAACAGGATCAATGGAAGGTGGACGTATGTTGAGGGCTGGTGAGGTGGGAAAGATATCTGTTCCTGCCACTTGTCCATCTCCCCCGGCTAAAGGGTCTGTATCTAGTCCCTCGGCTCCTCCTTCTCCCCCCGCTAAAAAGGACTGAAGATGGCCGATACAAAAAAGACTGGATCTTTCCATGGTAAGAGTAATCGCCTTGGAGAGGGAGGAAGAGCCGCGCAATTAAAAGCTCAGGGCGTGCCGGGTGGCGTTATTGGATCTTTAGCTAGAAAGAAACAGGCCGCTCCCGGTCAGAAAAATTTTCATCCAGAAAAGAAGAAATAAGAGTGTTAACGAATTTAACTCAAAAAGAACTTTTTGAAATATTGGACTATGATCCAATAACTGGTGATTTTACTTGGAAAATAAATAAAGGTAATCAAGTAAGAAAAGATTCAATCGCAGGATGTTTTGTAGAAGGTTATAGATATATAAGGATAAATGGAACTCCATATAAATCCCATAGATTAGCTTG
>Ga0307474_10001296_pt1 | contig 18213 bp, 12 predicted proteins | sample atmos_gasesECM1C_2_FD_203312 | JGI IMG/M metagenome (GOLD analysis project Ga0307474, IMG submission 203312) | Hardwood forest soil microbial communities from Morgan-Monroe State Forest, Indiana, United States - atmos_gasesECM1C_05 | ecosystem: Environmental > Terrestrial > Soil > Temperate... | reverse complement strand
ACCGGTCCATCCGGGCGAAACGATCCGGACGGAAATCTGGGTTGATGGTTCGAGTGTTTCATTCCGCGCATGTGTCGTCGAGCGCGACGTGATCGTGCTGAATAACGGTCTGGCCATGATCGAATGACGCAAAGGGAACGGCGGGCTCTTTTACAGAGGCTTCCGCCGGCGCCGACCGCACAGGAAGTGTACCCGCATGCGGCTGGCGACACATGCCAGGAGGCTGAGGCAGTAACCGGATTTCAACCGGTCCGCGATATGGTGAGTGAGCGTGTCGCGAATGCGAGCCGCGACACCCTGGTGAGAGTACCCGCCGGCGACCCCTAACGTCGGCGGGTTTCTTTTTCAGCCCCCGCCGACTGGCGCGGTCCCGCGCTTTCATTTGTCCTTTTGACGTTGCGCGTACATTTGTTCGATGACTGCAAGCTCGGCAATATCGCCGCCGGGCAAATGAAGTCGCACCGTGCGCCGTTGGGGATAGTCTAAACTTATCGCGAAGTTGACCGCCTCGGTTTGGCTATCAAACGCCGCGTGTTCGAGGGGCGGCGGAACGTTCTTGCGGCTGATCGAGATAAAGGCGGTGCGCGCCCAGGTCAGTATCCATTGCATTGCCATCGCAAGCTCCTGGCCCCCCGCGCGACATTTCGCCTATCGGTCCCGCGCTTTCCATGAATGGGTTTGCCGAGTCAGCGGCGCGGAACGCTCCGTAAGCGCGCGCCGGGCCTGACCGGGCGACGTCAGGGGAAGCCAACATCGCAGGGCTGTCGCGAGCCTACTCCTCATATCATACAGCTGGGCAGGCCTGCGGCCCAAGCGCACGCGGACGGCCATTGTCACACGGGCCGCGCGGGGCTTCGGTCCCGCGTTGTCTGTCCGGGGGCCGCCGACTGTGGCGGCCTTATCGTTTAGGTCGGTGGCTGTAATCCGGGGGACGTGAGCCACTCGTTCATGTGAGACGCTGTTTCCAACTGCCTGATTTTCTCGAGCAGGGCGTCCTGTTGTGGGCCCGGTGGGAGACCGGCGGCTTGCGCTTCTAGCTGCGACTTCTCGACGGTAATTTGATCTTCAAATGACTGGAGAACAGATTGTGGGCGATGCTGCATGACACAACCTCCGTGCTTACGGGTCCTAACCGCAGCGCTTGCACTTCCAATCCCAAGTATACCGCCGGCTGGCGGTATGTTCCCAATGCAACTTAGGAAGGGAGCAACCACAAGGGCGCGGGGCTTCGGTCTCTAAGTCAGCTTGCGCATATTGACGTCGTGCGTTCGCCAACGGCGCAAGCCCCAACGACCCCGCCCTTTCATCGACCCAAGGGCGGGGTTTTCTCTGCCCGGTGAATCGCCCAGGCGCTGCGGAGCCTCTTTGTTGCCGGCGTCCAAAAACCTGCGCATGAACGGACTCATGCGCCGCAGCAAAGGGCATCTCTATTCGACCACCGTTTCGGCGCGTCTAAGCAGTGAGGGCGGCACGGTGAGACCGAGCGGCTTGGCGGTCTTGAGGTTGACAATAAGCTCGGACTTCATCGGCGCCTGGACCCATTTGGGTTTGCCTTACGAAAGCCACCGACTACAGGCTCCAGATAGGAAAGGTTCCACGTCGGAGGTACAGCAATGATCCGCGCCATGGTACTCCGTGCACTTGTGCTGACGGCGGCTTTTGCCGTGGGGTTGACGCCGGTCACGTGCCTTGGCGAAAACAGCAATCGGTTGCCGACCAAGGCAACAAAGGAGCTATCGCCCGAGCTGCTCTCGCTGCTCCGACAAAAGAAGATGCCAAAATATTCACCTATTGTTGTGCGCCTTTTCAAGGAAGAGGCGGAGCTCGAAGTCTGGAAGGAGGACACCACCGGCCGTTTCCAGATCCTCAAGATCTATCCGATCTGTCGGTGGTCGGGCGATCTTGGGCCGAAGTTGCAGGAGGGCGACCGCCAGGCTCCAGAGGGGTTCTATACAATTACACCCGAGTTGATGAATCCCAACTCCAACTTCTATCTTGCGATCAACGTCGGCTACCCCAACAGCTTCGACAAAGCGAACAACCGCGACGGCAGCTCGCTCATGATCCACGGCGACTGCTCGTCGAGCGGTTGCTATGCCATGACCGACGAACAAATAAGCGAGATCTATTCGCTGGCGCGCGACTCATTCCTCGGCGGCCAGCCGTCATTCCAGGTCCAGGCCTATCCGTTCCGCTTGACGCCGGCGAATCTGGCGCGGCATCGAAATAGTCCGAACTTGGCCTTCTGGAAAATGCTCAAGATCGGCAACGATCACTTCGAGACGACGCATCTCGAACCTAAGGTGGATGTGTGCAATCGCCTCTATGTATTCGATGCTCAACCTCCCCCAAATTCGCCGAATCCTCTTGTGTTCAATCCCACCGATAAATGCCCCGCCTTTGTCGTGAATCCGAAAATCGCGCGGCGGGCGCTGGAGAAAAAACGGACCGACGAGCTCGAATACGCACAATTGCTTAAAGACAACGTGCCAGCCGCCCCGATCTATAGCGGACTGGACGGCGGAATGAATAAGGCTTTCCTCGCACAGTTTCCGGGCAGAGTGACGCTCGCGAAAGTGCTGCCGTATGCATCTTACCTGCCGCAACTGCCACCGATCCCCTGGGTCGACAACGATGGTTCGTTGACGAGTAAATGGTTTGGCACCTTATTCTCTAAACCAATTGTGTGTGATCTGGCTCGTGCCAGCTTCCCATCGAACGTCCTGGTAGGACACCGGTGCTAAAGCGCTGGGTCTGCTTCGGGGGTGAACCGGTTGGAGTGTGTGAGCGGTCATGACCGTCAGGGTCACGAGCGTCGCCCTCTGCAATAGACGGCTCCCCGTCATCTTCCGCTTTGCGCCGTTAGATGGGGTAATCGGCCGGCCCAGCTTGTGGATAGCTGAAGATTTTAGGTGCTGCGCTTCAGGCTGATGGTGAAACGAGGTCCGTGGTGACGGCCTCAAGCATCAGAAGGAGAAGCGCAGCATGGACGATAGGCGATCGTGGCCCTGGCTCGCCGGCTGGCCGTCATCCTGCACCGCATCTGGGTTGACGGCACCGAATTCCGCTGGACCCGAGAGGCCGTACCTGCAGCATGATAATCATGACAGATCAATTCCGATAGGAGGAAGCTCGAGCTCCACCCAGCGGTGGAATGGTGTCCCTCGCGGGACGATGGATGAGGTGAGTCCGCTCGGTCGCTTAGACCTGCCAACGGCAACGCAAGGCCGCCCGTTAGATTGTTCCACCTCGTCCTCGGATCCATGATGGAAGGGCCCTGGTGCCGATTCCGAAGAGAAGCGCGAGCCCGTGAGCGACATCGACATCGCAGTGGCGGATAGTCTGAAAGTGCTTGACCTCAAACGGCCGATCAGAGAAGCAATCGAGATTGCGCGGCGCTGCAATATGTCGCGAAGGGCCCAGGCTGTGTAAAAAAACTCGTATCAGCATCGCGGTGCAGACCGCACCGCCGACAACTTGCCGGGCTGAACACATTCTTCCTGGAAGCCTCTCCGGGCGCGGGTGGCGCTCCCATGACGGTGTCATATCGTTCGCGGCCAAATGCCAGGTCTCGACGCAGAAGCCGGCGGAGGAGGGTACGAGCCCCCATTCTCAGACAACAGGGTGACACGATAGGCGTCATCGGCTCGCGCTCAGGCCACAAACCTGAAGAATGTCGTGCTTCCGACTATGCTCCCCGGCATTCGGGTCAACACCAGCCCGACGAACTACCGGCCCCTAACCCAGGTTCAGTTACAGAAGTGGGATGGCAAAGCCTGGGTTCGCTTCGGCGACGTATTGGGAGCCTGACGTCTAGCGCTCCGAGCGCAGTGCAACCGCTGGCGCCGTCGATCTCGCCACAACTCAACTGAGGGCAGCGGTGCCGACGCGGATAGAGTACACCTCGATCCGGGATCGATAAGGCATTTCAACCTGCCGTATGAGTGCAAGCCATTTGAATGATCAGGGTCGCCTCCACTTCGTTGTTGGGTTTTGCCGACTCGATCATGCTCACCTGACCCGCGTGCTTCGCTGCCGGCTGGGCAGCACGCCTGCCCAGCTACGCCGAGGATCTCGGGACTGAGATTCACCCCACGGCGAACGCGCGCCGCGCGTTGCGGGCATCGAGAGCCCGTGTTGTTCAACGAAATGGCCGATTCGTTCAAGACCGCCGCCCCAACTGTGCCCGACATTGCCGAACTGCGCGGTGCTGATCCTGAGGGCGTTTCCCCGGGCTTCGCCGGTCCGGCGAGCACCGAACGCTCCGCTACGTATTAGACGGAGGAGACGACCATGAACACCACGAGACCCACCATCCGACTCGATGCCCTCATCATCGGCGCGGGAATCGCCGGCATGTACCAGCTCTATCGCCTGCGTGAGCAGGGACTCAAGGTGAAGGCCGTAGAAGCAGGCGACAACGTCGGCGGCACTTGGTACTGGAACCGTTATCCCGGCGCGCGCGTCGATTCGCCGTCCCACGTCTATCAGTACTGGTTTTCCAAGGACCTGAACGACGAGTGGAGCTGGAGCGAGCGCTTTCCGGCCCAGCCCGAGACCGAGCGCTACCTGAACTTCGTGGCCGATCGATTCGATCTGCGCAAGGATATCCAGTTCAAAACGCGCGTGACGGCTGCCAGCTACGACGAAGCGACCAAGCGCTGGTCGATCACCACCGACGAGGGCGAGACATTCCAGGCGCAGTACTTCATCAGCTGCGCCGGGATGCTGTCAGCGCCGCTGATGGTACAGTTCGCCGGGCAGGACCAGTTCAAGGGCCGGATCTTCCACACCGCACGCTGGCCCAGGGACGTCGATTGCAGGGGCAAGCGCGTCGGTGTCATCGGGACCGCCGCGACCGGCATCCAAGTCATCCAGACCATTGCCAGCCAGGTCGACCAGCTCACGGTGTTCCAGCGCGACCCGGAGTACGCGATCCCGATGAACAACCCCAAGCTGACCGACGCGGATCGGGCGTCCTACAGAAGGCGATTCAACGAGTTGCGCCACCGCGTGATGCGGACGTTCGCCGGCTTCGACTCCGACTTCATGTACGGCAGGTGGGCCGATCTGTCGCCCGAGGAGCGACGAGCGGACCTGGAAGAGATGTGGGCGGACGGCTCGTTAAGCTTCTGGGTCGGTTTGTTCCCCGAGTTGTTCTTTGATCCGCAGGTCAACGAGGAGATCTCCGCCTTCGTGCGCGACAAGATTCGCGCGCGCATCAAGGACCAGAAGGTGGCCGAGAAGCTGATTCCGACCACCTACGGCTTCGGCACGAAACGGGTGCCGCTGGAAACGAACTACTTCGAGGCGTTCAACCGCGACAACGTAGAGCTGGTCGACGTGAACGAGACGCCGATCGAGCGCCTCACCGAAGGCGGAGTGCGGACCGCCGATGGCAAGGTGCGCGAGATTGACATCCTGATCCTCGCTACCGGCTTCGACGCCGGCACCGGCGCCCTGACCCGCATCGACATCCGCGGACGCGGCGGCCGCTCGCTGAAGGACGAGTGGAGCAAGGAAATTAGCACCACGCTCGGCCTGCAGATCCACGGTTACCCCAACCTGTTCACCACCGGCGCGCCGCTCGCACCGGCGGCGGCGCTGTGCAACATGACCACGTGCCTGCAGCACCAGGTCGACTGGATCACCGGCTGCATCGCTCACCTGAGGGCTCGCGGCCTGACTGAGATCGAGCCGACCAGGCAGACCCAGGACGAATGGGTCAAGTACCACGACGACATCGCCAACGCGACGCTCATCTCGAAGACCAACTCCTGGTACATGGGCTCGAACGTCGCCGGCAAGCAGCGGCGAATGCTGTCGTTCGCCGGCGGCGTCGGAACCTATCACCAGAAGTGCGAGGAACTCACCATCAGGGGCTACCCGGGTTTTGCAATGATCTGAGCCAGCCCAACCCGGTGTCCGCCATGAGTAGACTCTATGGAGGCAGAATGTGATCGAGAACCCCTACTACTCGCAGGAAGGCCACGGCCCCTACGAGCTGCACGACATCGGCGACCTCGATCTCGAGGAAGGTGGGACGATCCGTGGCTGCAGGCTTGCCGTCGCCACGCACGGCAAACTCAACGCGGCCAAGGACAACGCGATCCTGGTGCCGACTTGGTACTCCGGCACCAGCAAGATCATCGAGCAGGTGTACATCGGGAACGGCCGGGCGCTCGACCCCGACAAGTACTTCATCGTCGTCGTCAACCAGATCGGCAATGGACTCTCGACCTCGCCGCATAACACGCCGGCACCCGACGGGATGGCGAACTTCCCGAAAGTACGCATCGGCGACGACGTGCGCGCGCAGCACCAGCTGCTGACGGATCGGTTCGGGCTGACCAACCTGGCGCTCGTCGTCGGCGGCTCGATGGGTGCGCAGCAGACCTACGAGTGGGCGGTGCGCTATCCCGAGATGGTCAAGCGCGCTGCGCCGATCGCCGGCACCGCAAAGAACACGGATCACGACTTCCTGTTCACCGAGACGCTCGTCGAAGCGATTACCTCGGATCCGGCGTTCGCCGACGGCCACTACGAGCAATGTTCCGACGTTGTTACAGGGCTCAAGCGGCACGCGAAGCTGTGGGCGGTGATGGGCTGGAGCACCGAGTTCTACAAGCAGGGGAGGCCGGCTGCGCTGGGGTTCCCGACGCTCGGCGAGTTCATCGACAACTTCATGGCCGGCTACTTCGCGCCGATGGACCCGAATGACCTGCTCGCGATGGCGTGGAAGTGGCAGCGCGGCGACGTGAGCCGCATGACCGGCGGCAACCTCGCGCAGGCGCTCGGCCGTATCAAGGCGAAGACCTTCGTGATGCCGGTGAGCCACGACATGTTCTTCCCGCCGGCGGATTGCCAAGCGGAGCAGCAGCTGGTTCTGGACAGCGAATTCCGCCCGTTGACCAGCATCGACGGACACCTCGCGCTGTTCGGTATGGATCCTGCCTTCTTGGCGCAGGTCGACAAGCACTTGGCAGAGCTGCTGGCGAGCCCGGGAGGGTCATAGTGAACTGCGGCGCCGCGGTATCTGACAAGCAGATTCTCTGCCAGCGAGATTTCATGTTTTCACACTAGTTTTCATACCAAGAGGTCATCAGGAGGAAACCTATGATCCGGTCCCCCAGCCGCGATGCCGTCCGACAAGTGTCAGCGCATGCCCGAGCCCAGCGCCAGCCGCTGGGCTTTTGCACGGCCGCAGCGATGGCCGCGGCGCTCGCGATGTCCGGTCCCGCGCTGGCGCAGGCGCCGAAGAAGGGATCGCCCGAGCACATCAAGGCGGCGACCTCGGCCGTCGATGACGCGGCGATCAAGGCCAACGCCACGACGACGAAGGACTGGCTGAGCTACGGCCTCGACTATTCCGAAATGCGCTTCAGCAAGCTCGACCAGGTCAACGCTGACACCGTCAAGACCCTCGGCCTCAAGTGGTCCTACAATCTCGAATCGATGCGCGGCGTCGAGGCGACCCCGATCGTGGTCGACGGCATCATGTATGTCACGGCGTCGTGGAGCATCGTGCACGCCATCGACGTCCGCACCGGAAAACGGATCTGGACCTTCGACCCCGAGGTACCGCGCGCGATCGGCTACAAGGGCTGCTGCGATGTCGTGAACCGCGGCGTGGCGCTCTACAAGGGCAAGGTCTATGTCGGCGCCTATGACGGCCGCCTGATCGCGCTCGACGCGGTGACCGGCAGCAAGGTCTGGGAGACCGACACCATCATCGACCACAACCGCTCCTACACCATCACCGGCGCGCCGCGCGTGGTCAAGGGACGCGTGCTGATCGGCAACGGCGGCGCCGAGTACGGCGTGCGCGGCTATGTGACGGCCTACGATGCCGAGACCGGCGCGCAGGCGTGGCGGTGGTTCACGGTGCCCGGCGATCCGGGCAAGCCGTACGAGGACGAGTCGATGGAGAAGGCCGCCAAGACCTGGGATCCGGCTGGCAAGTACTGGGTCAGCGGCGGCGGCGGGACGGTGTGGGAAACCATGACCTACGACCCCGACCTCAACCTCATTTATATCGGCGTCGGCAACGGCTCGCCCTGGAACCGCAAGCTTCGCAGCCCGGCGGGTCACGACAACCTCTATCTGGCCTCTATCGTGGCGCTGAACGCCGACACCGGCAAATATGCCTGGCATTATCAGGAGACACCCGGCGAAGCCTGGGACTACACCTCGACCCAGCCGATGATCCTGGCCGACCTCACCATCGACGGTGCGCCGCGCAAGGTCATCCTGCATGCGCCCAAGAACGGCTTCTTCTTCGTGATCGACCGCACCAACGGCAAGTTCATTTCGGCGAAGAACTTCGTCGACGTGAACTGGGCCACCGGCTACGACGCCAACGGCCGGCCGATCGAGGTGGCGGAGGCGCGCGGCGACAAGCCGTTCGATGCGATCCCCGGACCGTACGGCGCCCATAACTGGCACCCAATGTCCTACAACCCGCAGACCGGGCTGGTTTACCTGCCGGCGCAGAACGTCCCGCTCAACCTCACCCAGGAGAAGGAGTTTACCCAAGGTGCGGTGGTGCCCGGTAAAGCGCAGAGCGGCACCGGCTGGAACCTCGGCTACGCGATCAATGTGGAGCCGCCGAAGAGCAAGCCGTTCGGCCGCCTGATCGCCTGGGATCCGGTCAAGCAGCAGCAGGTATGGAAGCAGGACTATGCCTCGCCCTGGAACGGCGGCACGCTGACGACGGCAGGCAACCTCGTGTTCCAGGGTACCGCCGACGGCCGCTTCGTCGCCTATCACGCCAAGACCGGCGACAAGCTGTGGGAGGCGCCGACAGGAACCGGCGTGGTGGCTGGACCGGCGACCTACATGGTCGACGGCGTGCAGTATGTGTCCATCGCGGTCGGCTGGGGCGGCGTTTATGGCTTGGCGGTTCGCGCCACCGACGTCGACATGCCGGGCACGGTGTTTACCTTCGCGATCGGCGGCGACGCCAAGCCTCCGGCCTTCGCCAAGATGGATCCGCAGGTGCTGGTGGAGGGCGTGAAGTACAAGCCCGAGGACGTCGGTCCGGGCACGCTGCTCTACGTCACCAACTGCGTCTTCTGTCATGGCGTGCCGGGCGTCGACAGCGGCGGCAACATCAAGAACCTCGGCTATGCGAGCCCCGAGACTATCGCCAACCTGAAGGACATCGTGTTCAAGGGCCCGTTCATGGATCGCGGCATGCCCGACTTCACCGGCAAACTCTCCGAGGACGACGTGACTAAGATCGCCGCCTTCATCCAGGGGACCGCTGACGCCATTCGGCCGAAGAAGTAGGCCGGAGTCACGAAGGCTTGCAATGGGACGACGCGCTCCGTCACAAGATCAAGGCGATATTTGCCCGCTTCGGCATTCGCACTTTGCGCCCGACCATGCGCAAGGTTGCCGAAGGGCTCGAAGACCTGCGTGCACCGTATCGGTCGTCCCCGGCCCCGGCCGTTGCGTAATTCTTTTTGCGCCCCGCCGGCCCGGCATCGAACGCCAACCACTTAAGAAATTCGACGCCAACGAGGACACTTTGCTGAAGCTGTTGCATCGTTGGCGCCGAGAAGCCAGCCAGGCTGGGCGCGACATCAAGCGTATCGTCGTCGCCTATGAAGCTGGGCGCGACGGCTTTTGTCTGGCGCGCTGGCTGCGGGCACGCGATGTCGAGGTTTACGTCATCCATCCGACCAGCATTGCGGTGTCGCGCGAGCACCGGCGCGCAAAGCTGTGAAGATTGGGTCCCGCTGCCCCGGAGCTTTGCCGACGATGCGCATAACTGCATCATGGTGCGATCCACACACGGATCGACCGAATACAATGTTGTGGCGGGTGACTTCTGTGCCCGATGGCAAGCTCCCCTCGGATCATCAGTCGGCCCGCTCTTCAGGCTGCAAGACTTACTCCTGTTGGCGAAAGGAGAGGTCGCCACAATAGCAATCCACAGTGCTTCGAACAGCGCCGAATGACCTTTGTACGTCGCGGCAACAATTATGATGGCTCGGACTGCGCATTCGCCGTCAAGCGCCGCGCCTTCGGCGCGCCGCAAGCGGCTTTGGGGCTTGACCGCTCAGCGCAGCCGAGCAAGGGCTGTCCATGCCGCAATCTGGTGACGTGACAAAATGACTCAACAGCACCGCCACTCTCTACTTGACACAGATAGGCCCCATACAAGGGTTTCGGATGCCGGCCGCTTGAGGGACGGCGCCGCGTGTTCGGCGGCCGGCGTCCGAAAAGCCTCCAAAGGAGGAAACCGCGCTGGGGGACGTAGGACGGTGCCGCGTGCCCGAGCTAAGTCGCGATCACGCCGCCAAACAACCTTGAGACGATCAGCAGGATCACCCATGGATTTTTGGCGGTACCTGTACTGGCCGGTCTCGCAAGTCTGAGAGGGACGAATTCCGGTATAAGCGGAGACTATTTGGCCCCGGCGCGGAGCGTCGTTAAGCAGGCGACCGGAGGCGATCCCTTGAGCGGGTGGCAGGCCTCCCTTTCGGTCGATTTCGCACCGTACTCGACCTGGGCCGAAAGCTCCGGCGTAAGCCCTGTCTCACATACTTTCGGCTCCGCGAGGTTGGCCCCGCTAAGAACCTTGTATTCGCGGCGCCAGCTGTTCGGAGTTTGCCCAAAAGCCTGTCTGAAAAGCCTGCACATGTGTGCTTGATCCGAAAACCCGACGCTGAGCGCTATTTGACTCAGCGACGACGAACTGGTCATCAACAGATGGCAAGCCTTTTCCAACCGCCTCCTCACCACGTAAGCATGTGGTGTTTCACCGAAAGTTTGTTTGAACGAGCGCGAAAAGTGCGAGGAGCTTCGCAGCACAACAGCACTCAGGTCTCTGGTGTGGATGGCGCGGTCCAGATTTTTCTCGATGAACGCTCGTACGCGCGCGATCTGCCAGCCGACCAAAGCGCTCGTGCTGGTCGTGTTGGCACTTGAACGGCGTTCGATCTCTGATTGCAGGATCGACGACCCCGTTGCCAGCGATGCCTTCGCCGCCTCACGATTGCGTCCGAGCTCGCGTGTTGCGGCTTCCAGAAGCGGAGCCAGGCTGTTCGCCAAATAGTCGAACCGCGGGTCGGCGAGCGACGACGAAGCCGCTTCCCTGTTCACAAACCTCTTCATTACAAACCCTCATCAGGCGTTGTGCTAAGACATGCTCTGATCACCCGGACCAGGCCGCTTGAAAATCACGGTGCTTACAGTATGTCAGGCCGCCGCTCGCCTATGCATTGACGCGTTGCCGCTGATGAATTGGGCCATCTCATCGATAGCCTGCGTAGCTTCGGGAACGAGGCCGGCGTAAAGTTGGAAGTCGTGCCACATGCACTGAAACTCCCGATGGATGACAGAGACGCCGTCCTCAGACAGGGCCTGGGCAAGGCGACGTGAATCGTCGCGCAGAAGTTCCTCGGACGCCGCCTGAATCAGTATTGGGGGCAACCCCGCGAGATCCGCAAACAGCGGGGAGACGAGCGGATCGCGTGGAGAGTGTCCTTGGAGATAGGCCGCGGCACCTTGGTTCAGCCAGGCCCCGCGCAGTAGTGCGTCATTGGCGACCGGCGCAAGCCGGGCGAGCGTCAGATCTGCCCACGGCGATATCACAACTACACAGGAGGGCTGCGCCAAGCCTTCGCTGCGCAATCGTAGGCAAGACGATAGAACGAGGCCACCTCCTGCGGAGTCACCCGCGATGGCGATTCGTTCCGGTGCGTAGCCTTGCGCGAGCAAGGCGCGGTAACAGGCGAGCACATCATCCAGCGCCGCCGGGAATGGATGTTCAGGTGCCAGCCGATAATCGGGCGCAAAAATGGTCGCACCGGTTTGCCTGGCGAGGCGTCCGGTAATGCTGCGGTGGCTTACCGGCGAGCCGATCATGAAGGCCCCACCATGCACAAACAACACGGCGCCTTCCGACCCTGCGTTGGATTTGGAGCGCACAATTTCTGTCGGCACGCCGCCCAGGCTTGTTTGCGAGAAGCGGACGCCGAACGGCACGCTCAGCGTCCGGGTGGCGATGTTGGCCCAGTGCCGCTGTACGGGGATCGGGAAGCTCGGTTGCAGCGCGGGCTTGAGGCAGCTCCTGACGGTGAACCGCGCCAGCGTCGCGGGGATGGATTCGCGCATGACATTCTCCTCTTCAAGTCAATTGAAACTGTGGGGAGGCGCGACGGCCTCAGGCCGTCGCGGAAGCGAGCTGCACGGGAATTGCTTGCCGCATGTCATCACGACGCTGCGCTACTCTGCTGGGTACGAGCGCGTGGTAGTTGACAGCATCGAAACGGCTCGTCAGACGACGGTAGGTAAATGTGAAGCCTGACCAGTTATTGACGATCTTGCCGCTCTCGGCGATGTACCAGCTCTTGCATCCCTCGGCCCACACGGTGTTGCGCAAAGCATGCTGCAGCCTGGCGTTGAAGCTGTTTTGAACGTCGGACTTCACGTCGAATGAGGTTCCCGGCGCAGCACGCAGATTGGCAATGGCGTCCTTGACGTACTGGATTTGGCTTTCCAGCATGTACACGATCGAGTTGTGGCCGAGATTGGTGTTCGGTCCATAGAGCATGAACAGGTTCGGAAAACCGCTCACAGTGATGCCGAGATACGCTTCGGCGCCGTCGCGCCAGGCGGCGCTCAGCTCACGATTTCCACGTCCACGAATCTCCATCGGGGCGAGGAAGCCGGAGGCGGCAAAGCCTGTTCCCAGAATGAGAGTGTCGATTTCGTGCCTGGTCCCGTCGACGGTCACCACGTGGTTTTCGCCGATCTGCTTGATGTCACCGGTCTCGACGGTCACATTCGGCCGGGCCAGCGCGCGATAATAAGTGTTGTCGAACAGGATGCGCTTGCAGCCGATCGGGTAATCCGGGGTCAACTTGGCGCGCAGCGCATGGTCCTTGATGGTGAGACGCAGATGCGCTGCCCACGCGGCTTTGAGCGGCGCCAGCACAGGGCGGAACTTCAACAGCCCGACGCCGAGCGACTCGAACACACTGTAGACGGTCCCACGCACCAACTTCCGCGCCAACGGAATGTTGCGGTGCATCCAGTGCTCCGCGCGGGTGATCCTGCGGTCGGGCTTCGGCAGCACGTAAGGAGCGGTGCGCTGGAATAGCGTGACCTGGCCGGCCCGCTCGGCCACAGGCGCCAAGAACTGGATGGCACTTGCCCCGGTGCCGACGACGCCGACGCGGCGGCCGGACAGATCATGCGCATGGTCCCAGCGCGACGAATGGAAGACCTTGCCGCGGAAGGAGTCGAGGCCCGGAATCTTCGGGTAGGCTGGACGATTGAGCTGGCCGGTCGCCGTGATCAAGGCACGCGCCAGCATGATGTCGCCTTGCGCCGTTTCGATCTGCCAGAGTCCACGCCGTTCGTCGAACGCTGCGCACCTCACTTCCGTGTTCAGGCGAACGTGCGGCGTCAGCTTGTAGTTGATGACGCAGTGCTGCTGGTAGCGGTGAATATCCTTTTGGCCCGAATAGAAGCGCGGCCAGTCAAAATCCTGCTCGAACGAGAACGAATACAACGGCGACGGGACGTCGCAGGCCGCACCTGGATAGGTGTTGTCGCGCCAGGTGCCACCGATCTGATCGGACTTTTCCAGCATCACGAAATCGGTGATCCCGGCCTGCCGCAGTTTGATCGCCATTCCGATCCCGCCAAATCCGGTTCCTACGATCACGGCGGTCAGGGGCTGCTGCGTCGCTGTTGTGCTGCGTTCCGTCATGGTTTCCTCCTGGCTTTTGTGCGCTCCGGCATGTGTTGCCGGATCCGATGGCGGAGGTTTACCCCCCGCCCCGGGGCTGAAAAATCACGGAGACCCGTGAACGCGTCTCACGGCCTCGGGCCGGCGACGCCCCGGCTGGCGATGGTGACGGCTGTGGCGTTGACACGATCCGGGCACCGTCGCAGCATTGGCTGCCTCCGCGCACGAGACGCCCCATGCCGCGCACCATGCCTAGACCGGCGAAGGGACCGGGCCGGTTTTCGCCGCCCAGGGCGCCCCAGACGCCCGTCGAGCGCGCGCGGCTGATCGAGCGGATCGAGGCGAGCGATGCTCCGCTGACGCTGATCTGCGCGCCGGCGGGTTTCGGCAAAACCACGCTGATGCAGCAGCTGCGCCAGCGATATCAGGCGCGGGACATCGCCACGGTCTGGCTCCGGCTGGATCGCGCCGACAACGAACTCGGCCGCTTCCTGCATTCGGTGATCGGGGCGACGCATGTCGCATTGCCCCAATTCTTTCCAGCCGATCTCGCCAAACCTCAGCAGCGCGCCAGCGCGCAAGGGCTCGCGGCCGATTTGCTCGACCGAATTTCACTGTCGGACGCTGCGATCGCCCTGTTTCTCGACGATCTGGAATTGATGACCGATCAGGACGTCCGCGATTTCCTGCAGCGCCTGCTGACCAATCTCGGTCCGCACCAGCGCGTCATCATGGGCTCCCGTACGGTGCCTGCGCTGGCGCTGGGCCGGCTGCGCGCGCACGGGCTGCTGCTCGAGCTCGACCAGGCAGATCTGCGTTTCACCAGGGAGGAAACCGCCTCTTATCTGGAGCGTCAGAGCCTGAGCGCACCGGCCGTGCTTCAATCGCTGCAACAGCACACCGAAGGCTGGCCGGTGGCTCTGCAACTGGCTGTGATCACCTTGAACGCCAAGGGGAAGAGTGGCCCGGACTGGCTGCGGCGCTTCTCCGGGTCGACCGCCGGTGTCGCAGAATATCTGGCCCAGGAGGTGCTCGACAGCCGCCCCGCGAAACAACGGGATTTTCTGCTGCGCTCCAGCGTTCTTGGTGAAATCTGCGCTGCGATGTGCGATGCCGTGCTTGGACGGACCGACAGCACTGACATGATCGCGCAGAGCGTGCGCAGCAATCTCCTATTGTCGTCGATCGACGCCGAACAGCGCTGGTTTCGCTATCATCCGCTGTTCGCCGATTTTCTGCGGGCCCGGATGCGGGACGAGGCGCCCGACGAAATGCAGGACCTGCACCGGCGCGCCGCACGGTGGAGCGCGGCCAACGGACTGATGAACGAGGCCGTGACCCACGCGCTCGCGGCACGTGATCACGAGCTTGCGGCCGATCTGTTGGCGCCTTCCGCCATGGACATGGTGCGCTCGGGCCGGGTCGCTGCCGTCGTACGGGCTATCGAACTGCTGCCGGAGTTCGAGGTGGTCCGTCGCCCGGACCTGCTGCGGGCGGCCGCCTACGCGGCGATCTTCGCACACCGCTACGGCGATGCCGCGCGCTTTATCGAAACCATTGAACGCGCCGGTCGTAGCACGGATGGAAGCGTCGACGATGAAATCGCCGGCATGCGGTTGATGCTGTTGGGCTGGACCGACAAACTTCCGGAGCTTCTGGAAGCCGTTGCAGCGATGCGTGCCGATGCGTCGCGGTTCGGTCCATTCACCGCGGGATTGGCGAGCAATGCGGACGCCTACGGCAACATTGCGCTCGGCAACTACGTCGAGGCCGAACAGAATCTCGCCCGCGCACGCCAGGCCTGCGAGCCGATCAATGCGCTTTACGTCCTGAGCTATGCCGCCTGCTTTTCGGCCGGAATCGAACTGATTGCCGGCAACGTCGCCGCAGCACGCACCACGCTGGACGGTGCGATGAACAGGGCGATTGCGGAAGGACAAAGGTACGGCAGTTCAGGCGCGGTGGTCGCGACCTATCTCGCCGAGGCACTCTATGAAGCCAACGAGATCGACGTCTGCGGCGCCCTGGTGAATGATTACATGCCCATTGTTGTCGAAACCGGGCTGCCGGACCATCTGATCATGATGCATCGCATCGCCGCCCGATTGCACCTGCTGCATGAACGGCGCGACGCCGCTCAGGCCGTGTTGACCCAGCTCCACGACGTCGGAGCCAAGCGCAGTATCCGCCGGCTGGGCGCTGCGGCCTGGCTCGAACGCGTCTATCTCGCCCTGCGCGATGGCGACATCGACCGGGCGCGCCGCGCTCTAGCGCTCGGCAGCGACTCCGCTCTCTGGCGGAGTTTTGGCGACTTCAAGCCCTATGCAAGCGAGATCGAGGATCCGCCGATCTCCGAGTTTCGGCTCCGGCTCGCACTTGGCCGGTGCGATGAGGCTCTACCGCAGCTCGAGGCAGCCTTGCACGCCGCAGAGGCGGCCGGGCGCCGGCGGCGAGCGCTGCGCTTGCAACTGCTTCGGGCGCAAATGCTTGAGAGCCAGGGACGCCCGCGTGAGGCCAGCGCGATGCTCGAGACGGCCGTGAGGGGGGCCGTCCGCGGCGGCATGGTGCGAACGCTGACAGACGACGCTTGGGCCATGGAAACACTCGGCAAGCGCGCGACATTCGCCGGGGATCCGCGCGTGGCACCTCTGCTGCGGGCGCTGATGCCGGCACCACGTGCAGAAGGCGCCGACATCAAGCGCCCTGCACCCGATGCGGGGCCGCGCGGTGCATTTCATCTGACGAATCGCGAAATCCAAGTGCTGAGACTGCTGTGGAAGGGCGGCTCCAACAAGGCGATCGCTCGGGATCTGTTCCTGACCGAAAATACCATCGAGACCCATCTTCGACGAATCTACGAAAAGCTCGGCACGCGCAATCGCACGCAAGCAGCCGCAATCGCGCGCGAAGCGGGCGCGATTTAACCCTCTAATTGTAGATCTCGGCTTAGAAAATGGCGCGATGTGCAGTTTCGACGAGGCAAAACGTCGTACGCAGATGTGACCAGCATACAATTTGTGAGCGGATAAGGCAGCAAGGAGATCGCGCGGTCAGCCAGGGCGGTCGACCTTCGGGACAAATCGGAAGCAAAAGCCCCGCCGGACGGAGGGCCGACGGAGCAGGTTAGGAGGCGCCAGGCGGTTGCTCCTGGGCGCGACGGCATCATACAGCGAACCCGCGCGCGACATCTCAATCGCCCTTTTGATTTCTTGCTGAACCGTCAGGTCATGATCTCACCTGACGAGCCAACCCCGGCCACGGAAGCGCCGAAGCCCAAGCCTTCGCGCTCAAATGAGGCTTTGCGGATCATCGAAGAGTACGCCAACGATCTGCGAGAGATCATCAAGAAGTTGCGCCGTCTCCTGAATTGAGGTCGCCTCAGTTGGCGGTTCCCGCCCCCTTTTACTCGCAGGAACGTGTGATGGGAGGAATGCCGGTTATGCTACAATCTTATCGGTGCTTCAGGGGGGATTCTCTCAGGGGAGCCGACTATGACCCGAAGCATTCTTGTTGGTCTTGCTATCCTCACTCTCTCCACTTCTGCCGCTTTGGCCGCGCACCGGACTCATCACAGCCACGCGATGAATGCATATGCCGCTATGCCCTATGGAGCCTACGGCTACGGATATCACAGGAGGGATTGCGCGCCCGGGCCGCGCGTCGGCGCGTTCGCGACAGCGCCCTGGACCGGCGCGCCAACGTGCCCGCGGTATTGGTAAGTCTCTGCGCTTCCGAAGGACCGGCGCGTCCGTCTCCCACCCTCTTGTGCTCGCAGGAACGTGTGATGGGACGGGGGCGTGAAAGGTTCAAGCCAGCCTTGCCGAATTCAGTGGTGCTTTTCGCGGGCTGACCGACTCGGTCGACTGAAAAGGCGTTACAGGCGGCGCGCTGGCGGCTGGCGGCATGAAAAAGGGCCGACGGCCCCAGAACGGCCACGCGCGGAAGCATGCGGTGATGCCTGACTGGGGCCGCTGCGCCAGTTACGTACGGGTGGCGCTGATTCCAGTTAGGAACTGCAAGCGCGAAGGGCCAAACAACTTTCCGCGTCCCTCACGGCGGCCACGCTCGCGAGCCAGTGACCCCGCCGGCAGGCCGCCCAACGGACGGCCCTCGGAAACTGGCGCGGTGTGTCCGGTTGCGAACAGACCGCCGAGCGACGGCAACATTAGGATCGGGCATTCAAACCCTGCGACGCCCCCATGACAGGAAGCCCTTCACAACTGGACCTAGACTTGGACGCCGAAGCTGACGAGGCTTTGGAGGCGGCTCGATCGATGCCTTGTGGGCCTGAAAAGATCGAAGCCTTGAAAAAGGCCGGTCTACTTCGAAGGGCCGCTGACGCTCGGGGAATCACTTTCGCGAAGCGCGGCAGACCCAAAACGCCAAGCGGCAGATCCAAAACGCCGTAGGTGAGCAGTAAGGCCGCCTCAGTTGGCGGCCTCTGCTTTCGCGTGCTCGCAAAACGCGCTGTCGAGTTCGCTGGTGCGTTTTTCCGTTGGCCGCTC
>Ga0307474_10001295_pt1 | contig 18216 bp, 13 predicted proteins | sample atmos_gasesECM1C_2_FD_203312 | JGI IMG/M metagenome (GOLD analysis project Ga0307474, IMG submission 203312) | Hardwood forest soil microbial communities from Morgan-Monroe State Forest, Indiana, United States - atmos_gasesECM1C_05 | ecosystem: Environmental > Terrestrial > Soil > Temperate... | reverse complement strand
AAGCCTTTCGGACCGCCGCGGATCCGAAGCGGTTTCCCGAGCAGATTGCGCAGGGATTGCTGCCATGGCAGGCGAAGAAGCTTTACATCGGCAACGTATGCGGCTTCGGCGCGATGACTTGCGAAGACTCGAAGTGGACAGTGAAATTGAATACAGGCGAGAACAGCGAAGATCTGGGATCGTACATACAGTTTGCGATGAAGGGATTACGCCATCAGCTATCGCAGGGAGCAGCGAACTGGAGTGTCGATCCGGGGGATCGATTTACTTTTTATAAACTGATGGATTCGGTCGAGCCGTTGAAGCTGGACAAAGACGGACACGAAAGAGATTTCTTCGACGGAATCGATACGACACTGCCGGGGCTGGCGGCGCGACTGGGGACCGAAGAATCGACACTTCCTAAATTACGGCAGGAGTTGACGGAGATTGCCAAGGAGGTTGCCGAAGCGGGCGAAGGCGCGAAAGGAGAGATTGCGTCGGCGGCGGCGCCTCTGATGAAAGCTTCGGCCGGGTTGAAGCGAGTTCAAGGCGAGGTTAGCGCCAGCGGGCTCAGCATAGCGGCCAAGGCTGATCTGCTGGCGCGCCTGGAAGAAAAACGCGGGGAGGCAGAAAGCGCGATCAACGATGCCTCGAATGTAAGTTTATCCGCACTCGTGGTTCCCAGGGCTGACCCACGAACCGCACTCCCGCGGGAATCAGACGCGCTGACCACAGTTTCTCCCGGGCAAGAGTTTCTGGTAGCCGTGGATTTGCGTAATGGATCGAAGACTTCCTTGTATCTCGACAGCCTGAAGGTTGAGGCGCCGGAAGGATGGGGAACGATCTCTGAGAAAGTGAAGCCGGTGGCCATCAAGCCCGGAGAAAATGAGCGCGCCGTTTTTCGCTTAATCGTTCCTAAGGATGCGCCGTACACGCGACCCTACTGGCATCGCGATGATCCGGAGACGGAGAGCGTAAATCACATCGATGATGATCGATATGCAACGCTACCGTTTCCGCCACCGTTGCTGCGAGCACGGGCGGAATATTCGATGGGGGCGCCGGGCCCCGGCCGGGATGCGAGTCGAGAGAGCACCAGCATTGGCGCAGTGGTCGTAACTCCTTTCCTTGACGATGCGGGTAAAGAGCGAGCCCGCCCTCTGGCTGTGGTTCCGGCATTTTCGGTTGCTCTGGAGCCGGGGACGCAAGTGATTTCGACCCACAATGGCGCAAGTTCCACCGTCGCCGTGGGAGTAGCCAGCAACCTCAATCGAGTTGGAAAAGGCGTACTGCAATTGGAGCTGCCGGCGGGATGGCGATCTCAGCCCGCCCAATTTGCGGTAGAGTTCACGCATCGCGGAGAGAAACAGGATTTCAAGTTCAAGGTCTTCCCTGCTGGTTTGGAGGAGGGTCGCGCTCACGTGCGTGCCGTGCTGCAGGAGAACGAAAACAAATTCAGCGAAGGCTACACGTTGGTGACCCGCGAGGATTTGGGCAGCTTCTACTATTACCAGCCGGCGGTGCAGAAAGTGAGCATCGTCGATGTGCAAGTGCCTCACGATCTAAAGATCGGTTACATCATGGGTGCGGGGGATGACATACCGACCGTGCTGCAGCAGGTAGGGATGAACGTGACGTTGATTCCGCCGGAGAAGTTGGACGCTGAGGATTTGAGCAAGTTCGACACCATCGTCCTGGGAATTCGCGCCTACGACACCCAGAAAGATGTGGTTGCGAATAACAAGAAACTTCTCGATTTCGTTTCCGGGGGCGGAACGCTCGTGGTGCAATACAATGCCGGCACCGCGGACTTCAATGGTGGACATCTCACTCCCTATTCCGCGGAGCTCAGCCGGGCACGGGTTTCGGTGGAGGAGGCTCCCGTGGAGATTTTGGCGCCGGAGGATGGAGTGTTTCATTATCCAAATCAGATCACGCCTCGCGACTTCGACGGCTGGGTACAGGAGCGTGGGCTCTATTTCATGGACAAATGGGATGAGCATTTCAAACCGCTGCTCGCGTGTCACGATCCGGGCGAGGAACAGCAGAAGGGCGGGTTGCTGCGAGCGCAGTACGGTAAGGGAACTTATATCTATACGGGGTACGCGTTCTTCCGGCAGTTGCCCGCGGGTGTGCCGGGAGCCGTGCGGTTGTATGTGAATCTGTTGAGCGCGGGGCATGTGAAGCAGTGATCAGTGGCTAGTGGTCAGTGGTCAGTAAACCTGCGCTGGCTCTATACACCATGAAACATCGCGAACAATGGCGGCCGATTTTGGATGCCGAGGTTACGAAGTGGGCCACAAACTCATGCGCGGAATTGGTTGCTGAATTACCCGGCGAACAAAGTTATGAAATCGAATTCGAAGGCAAAACATACCAGATCGAAGTGCAAATTCTTGAGAACACCGACAAATACATCCACGTAGGAGTATTCGTTGACGACGGCAGCATTCCTGCCTCATTCCGGCCACTAAGCTCAAGCTTCATACGGGAAAAGTAGTTTCGATCCAACCTAAGGCATGGGGTCTCCAGCAAAACCGGATAGTTCTCCCACCCTGATCCGCGGCATGGGGCTGGGCTCGGCGACTGCGCTCAACATGATTGACATGATCGGCGTGGGACCGTTCATCACCATGCCGCTGGTTTTGAGCGCGATGGGCGGGCCGCAAGCTCTGCTGGGCTGGGTGGTAGGCGCGCTGCTGGCTGTCTGTGATGGGCTGGTATCGGCAGAATTGGGTGCGGCCTTTCCGGGGTCGGGCGGCTCGTATCGCTATCTGAGCGAGATTTATGGGCCGCATAAATGGGGGCGGCTGATCTCGTTCCTCTTTATCTGGCAGTTGACCTTCAGCGCTCCGCTTTCGATTGCCAGCGGCTGTATTGGTCTCGCGGGATATGCCGCCTATTATTGGCCGGCATTGGAAACGGTTTATTCCGCGCACACTGCGGCAGTGCATATTCCTCTTGCCGGTGCTTTGCAGGTGAGCTGGATCGTCACTCCTGGAACCGCATTGGCGATCAGCGTGTGCGCACTCGCCATCGGTCTACTTTACCGGCGAATCACGGTGGTTGGTAAATTGTCGAACCTGCTGTGGGTTATCGTGATGGGAACGATCGGATGGATCATCTTCGCCGGACTGACACACTTCAACGCTGCACGAGCATTTGATTTTCCTCCGGGTGCGTTTACGTTGTCGCCCGCATTCTTCACCGGGTTGGGTGGAGCGATGTTAGTTGCGACCTATGACTACTGGGGTTACTACAATGTTTGTTACCTGGGCGATGAGATAAAGGATCCGACGCGCAATATTCCGCGAGCGCTGTTGCTTTCCATTCTGCTGGTTGCCTGTCTATATCTAATGATGAACGTTTGCATCCTGGCCGTGGTGCCCTGGCGGGAGATGTTGCAAGCCGGGCAGAACAACGGCGGATTGTACGTGGTGTCGCTGTTCATGCAGAAGGTATATGGGGCGTGGGCGGCGCGGTTGGTCACAGGACTCGTAATTGTAACGGCCTTTGCGTCGGTGTTTTCTCTGACGCTGGGATATTCGCGAGTGCCTTATGCGGCAGCAAAAGATGGAAACTATTTTCGGGCGTTTGCCAAAGTGCATCCGGTGCATCGCTTTCCACATGTCTCGCTGCTGGCGCTGGGCCTAGTAGCAGCGGCGTTTTGCTTCCTGCGGTTAAGGGACGCGATCGCGGCGCTAGTGGTGATTCGCCTGATTCTCCAATTTCTGGTGCAGGCGGTGGGCCTGATCGTCTTGCGGGTAACTCGACCGGAAATGCCCCGGCCTTTTCGTATGTGGCTCTACCCGGTGCCTGTCCTGTTGGCGATTGCAGGATTTATTTTTATTCTGTTCAATCGCGTGAACTGGCAGAAGGAAATACGGTACGCAGTAGTAATCTTGCTCGCGGGGCTGGCGATTTATATGATTCGCGCGTGGCGAGGGCGCGAATGGCCGTTCGGGCTCGCCTAAAACAGATTTCAAACACTGAGCGACACGGGGGAACATGTGAGGAAGATACTTGGCGGCTTGGCGTTGTGCATCTTGGCGTTAATCGCAGTCAGCACAGCACAAGACAACAAAAAGAAAGACGAGCGTCGAAGCGTGACACAAGTGCTCAACAGCAGCGTGTCGAATGTTGAGCATGAATTTACTTCGGCGGCGGAAGCGATGCCGGAAGAGAAGTTTGGCTTCGCACCAACGAATGGTGAATTTAAAGGCGTGAGAACGTTTGCGCAACAGGTGAAGCACGTCGCTGCGGTGAATTATGAACTGGGAGCTGCGATTCTGGAAACGAAACCTCCAGCCGATATCGGAGACGAATCGGGTCCGGAGAACATCACCAACAAGGCCGACGTCTTGAAATACTTGAGCGACTCCTTTGCGTATGTACACAAGGCGGTGCAGACCATCACTGACAAGAACCTGGTAGAGACCGTAAGGAGCCCGTTCGGGGAAGGAAGGGTAACTCGCCTAAGCCTGGCAACCAGTGTCGCGTGGCACGGTTATGACCATTACGGGCAGATGGTGGAATATCTGCGCATGAACGGCATTGTTCCCCCGGCAAGCCGTTAGAGCGGGATTTCGGAGATACGAATCTGTGGCGAGTAGGCCGCTACGCGCGGTGGCGGGCGCCTCGCAGAGCAATCGAAGTGGAGAGTAATTCTGCTCGAAGCCCGTTGCGCGCGAGATGCGCGGCAACCGCTTTTCGAGTCTTTGCGGCAGGTACTTTGGGATCGAGAAAAATAAGGACAGAGGGTCCGGCTCCGCTGAGAGCCACACCCAGAACACCTGACCGGCCCATCAGATTCTGCAAACACGGCAGTAGGGGGCAAAGTGGCGCGCGATATGGCTGATGGATGCGATCCTCAAGCGCGGCGGCGATCAGGTCGTGGCGCCCCTGCGTAAAGGCGGCCACGAGCAGCATGGAGTTCTGAATATTGGCAACCGCATCGGCGCGGGAATATTGCGCGGGCAGCGCGCGGCGAGCTTCTTCGGTCAAAAGCGCCTGATCAGGGATGGCGAGGAGGAGTGGCCACTTCCCTTTCGGACGAATGCATACCACTTGAGTCTCAGCCTCCCCTGACATGCGAGCAATGGCGAGGCCTCCCATCCAGCAGGCCGAGGCGTTATCGGGATGGCGCTCGCGGCGAGAGGCCTCCCCGATGATTTGAGCGTCGCTCCAGCGCAAGCGCCCGAAATGGTTGGCCAGTGCGACCCCCGCCAACCGTGCCGCGGCCGAAGAGCCGCAGCCTTTTCCAATCGGAATATCATTCCTAATCCGCAGGGCGAGCGGAACGATTTCTTTTCTCTGAGCATTGAGCGTTTCGCTGTAAGTGATGAGGATCAGGTGCTGGTCGAGATCTGCGGCACCGCAGATTTCTTCATCGCGGCCGCTCGCCTTGATTGAGAAACTCAGCGCGGGGCGGGCCTCAATGGTGATATAGAGATCCATCGCCAAAGCCGCAGCGTCGAAAGCCGGGCCCAGATTTGCCGAAGTGGCGGGCAGGGCGAGACGCAGAGTAGACAAGCCACGGCTCTTTTTCTTATTCCGCATCGGAGGAGGGACTGGACTTCTCTGCTTTCTCCAAGGCATGGATCACGGCGTTCAGCGTAGCATCCAGGACAACAGGCGGATGGCGAAACCGATTCAACTGAGCGGCTTCACCCTCGTTCGCGCTTTCGCGGAAGAGATTGCCGCGATGGAAATCCATGGTGAAGTCGGGATCCTTCAACAAATTGCCGGTGAGTACCAGCACGACTGTTTCATCGCTCTTCACAAAACCCGTTTTCAATAACTTCTTGAAACCCGCAAGAGTAACGGCAGAGGCGGGCTCGCAGCCAATGCCCTCGGCGCCAATTTCCGCTTTGGCCTGCGCGATCTCGATTTCGCTGACTTGCTCGCAGGCTCCGGCAGTGGCTCGAAGAACCTTTACCGCTTTTTCCCACGAAGCAGGGCTACCGATCCGGATGGCCGTGGCCCGGGTCTCAGCCTGCACGCTCACAAGATGCTTTCCTTCCGCCTCATGCAAAGTGCGGACCAGCGCATTCGCACCCTCGGCTTGAATTACGGACAGCTTTGGTAGATGCGAAATCAGGCCGAGGGCGTTCATCTCCAGAAGCGCCTTGCCGATTGCTGAACTATTTCCGAGGTTTCCCCCAGGAACGATAATGTGGTCCGGCGGCTTCCAGTCGAGTTGCTCAAGCAACTCGAGCGCCAGAGTCTTTTGGCCTTCGAGTCGAAATGGGTTGATCGAGTTTAATTGATAAACCGGAGCGCGCTTCACCAACTCCTGCAGCAGGCGCAGACAGCCGTCGAAATCGGTGCGGAGTTGGCAGGTAAGCGCACCGTAGTCGAGCGCCTGAGAGAGTTTGCTCCAGGAAATTTTTCCATCCGGAACAAGGACCAGGCTGCGCATGCCGCCACGCGCGGCATAGGCGGCCATCGAGGCCGACGTGTTGCCGGTGGACGCACAGGCAACCCATCGGTATCCGGCCTGCCGCGCGAAGGTTGAGGCAACTGTCATGCCCGTATCTTTGAACGAGCCCGTGGGATTCATACCCTGATGCTTGGCATACAGGCAAGACACGCCGGTGGCGTGAGCCGATTGCGGAAGTTCATACAGTGGAGTATTCCCCTCGCGCAGCGTGACGACATTCTGCTCGGATGCGGGTGCAGGCAGGAGTTCTCGAAAGCGCCAGACCCCACTAAGATCTAGCCGAGCATTTGAGAAGCGACGTTCCCGCCAAATCGATTTCAGACGCTCTGCGTCGAGCGTATCCCGCGCCCATGATGAGTCGGTGATCTCGAGCAGGTTATCGCATCGTGAGCAGCGGAAGTTCTGGGCAGCAGTCTGCGCCGCCGATCCACACCCGATGCAACGAAAATGAAAGCCGGGTTGGGCCACCTTGGATTCGGAATTCGATGGATCCGAGCTTCGATCCTCTGAGCCGCGGTCAGAAGTGGCAGCAGGGCACATGGATCGGTTACTTTTGGCCTCGCAGGTAGTGGTCTGCCCGGTTGATCCAATCGGCGCGAGGAGGGCTGAAGACATCGAGGTCGACAGTATCTTCGAGTGCCTCAGCTTTATGCGGCATGTTTGAAGGGATACATAGCACTTCGCCGGAATGAACTACGATTTCTTTGCCGTCAATCCAGAATTTCAGAGCGCCATCGAGAATGTATGTGACTTGTTCATTGTGGTGGCTGTGCTCCGGCACAATACAGCCTTTTTTCAGCAGCACGCGCGCCAACATGATTTCCTGCCCCACCACGAACTGTCGCTGCAACAAGGGATTCAGATCTTCGAGCGGGATGGTGTGCCACGGGATGTACTGCAAAGGCGCACTGCTGGCCGCGTGTTTGGCGACGGCGCGTTGCGCGCGAGAATGGGACTTCGTGCTTCCGTTTCGGCCCGTGGATGTCTTCTTCGCCTTCAGAGGCTTCTTTTTTGTCGCCATCGGAATCGACCCTTGTTCATTCGCAGCACCAGGCTATCGCACTCTTCCCAGATAGAGCTTGACAGCAGTGTCATGAAGATAAGCATGTGCGAGTTCTATCGCCCGGGTTTCTGTGACCTCGTTTTCCGAAACCATCTCTGCCAAAGCCGCGGCCAGCGCCATCCGGGAGGATTGCACTCCCAGCCAATAGCTCTCCTCCGCGCCCAGAATCTGATTGTACGGGAAACAGTCGGTACCGAAGGTGACTTTATCGGGGAAAGTCTCCAGCCACATTTTCAGCGTGTCTTTGAACGCCGAGGGATACTGCGCGAGTTCGCCGAAGGAAGAATCCATGTAGACATTCTTCATGGCGGCGAGCCATATGGATTCGCGCTCTAGCGGATATCCACCATGGATCATGACAAATGTAGTGCTGCGGTAACGGGGATCGCGCAGCACACTTTCCAGATTCATGATGTTGCTTTGTGAAAGATTGAAGTAATCTCCGATGCCGACGGCAGTATGTATATGCACCGGATACGCCACCCGGCCGCCAAGCGACACGAGAAAGCGGAAAATAAAGTCCTGAAACGTCCGGTAGTCTTTCTCGCTTGGAACGCCGCCCGAAACGTAGCGTTGATAAATTTCCTCCGCCTGTTCGCGGGTGGGATCGGAGAACGTCGTGGGCCGGAAGTACGCGACCTCAAACTTCATGGCGACGGCGCCTTTTTTCCGGTTGTCCGCGAGGACACGGACGATGAACTCGAGATAGTCCCCAAACTTGGCTGGCAGCCTCTCGATGCTCTCCTGCTGCATCCAGCGATGCAGCATTTTCTCCTGGAGAGGAATAAATACGCCCTCATCCGGATTTCGGGCCGTCTCACGCTCGTTGTTAAACGGCCACATAAACGAGTCTGCGAAAAAGACCCAGGGAAAGCGTTGCGGATCGAGATAGTCCGGCATCATGGCACGATTCGCGACCGAGCTCTCGATGTTGAGCTTATCGAGAATCAGGTTGAAGTAGGCTGTGCCGGGATTTTGTTTTTTCAGTTCAGCCTTTTTCGCCGCCAGCCACTTGGCGTGTTCCGGAGAGAAATCAGCATAGGGATATCCGAACAAAGCCTTGGCTGCATCAACGAGTTCGGGATTATCGTCGCGAGTGCGGAGAGCTGCGCTGGCGTCGGGAGGCGCGGCCATGGCGTCGACGTCTGGATCATCCGAGAAACCGGGGTGAGCGTGGTGGTCAAAAGCAGGAATTTTTTCGATTTGAGGAAGAAGACGTTTATAGATTTGCTGAACATCGGGTCCCGGGAAGGGGCGCGCTTGAGAAGTGGCGATTGAAGTCGGACCGAACGCAGCACACAAAAGAATACAGAGCCGTCTCAGTATCGTTCGTTTGCTCATGATGGCCGTTGATTCGTTTGCTGCTTGCCGCGAAATCTTTTTATCTTCCCACCAGAGTTCCCTGCCAGGCGGTTGAAACTTTCATTATCCGATCGGAGGCTTCGCGCAAATTCGCGACTGATGAAGCAAACGAAAAACGCACGAAATCCTTACCCGATGGGCCAAATGCGGCTCCGGGGATAGCGGCAACACCGCCGTCCTCGAGCAGAATGTGACAGATCTCTTCGGCGCTCGCGCCGGTGCCGCGAATATCGACCCAGGTGTAAAAAGCGCCTTCAGGAGCTTCACAGCGAAAACCGGGAACTTCATTGAGGTCGCGGACGAATTGCTCGCGGCGTCGCGCGAATTCGGCGACCATTCGCGGAGTATTACCCTCGCGATCCCGTAGCGCATCAATCGCGGCGTACTGGCTGAATTCGGCGACGCAAGTGTAGCTGTTAATTGCCAGCATGGACAGCGCCGGAACAACTTCGGGTGGGGCGACCGTGTAGCCGAGCCGCCAACCCGTCATGGCGAAGCTCTTCGAAAAGCCGTCAATGATCAGCGTGCGCTCGTGCATCCCGGGATAGCGCAGCATCGAAATGTATTCATCGCTGTAAATGATGCGGGCATAGATTTCGTCCGAGAGAACCCACAGGTCATGCTCGATCGCCAATTCCGCCATGCCGCGCTGAACGGCATCGGTATAGACGGTGCCCGTGGGATTGCCGGGCGAGTTGGTGATGATCATTCGAGTACGGCGTGTGATCTTCGCTGAAATTTCGGCCAAGTCCGGTTGGAAGTGATTACCCGATGACAATTCGAAAGGCATGGGAACTGCGCCGAGGCCGAGCGTGATCGAGGGATAGCCGGGAAATCCGGGATCGGGATAAAGAACTTCATCGCCCGGTTCAAGCAGCGCCATCATGGCAAAAAATAAAGCAGTCTTGCAGCCTGGCGCGATCACTACGTTGGCGGGAGAGACGTCGATGTCGCGCGTGCGCCGCAGGTACGAGGCAATTTCCTCGCGCAGAGCGGGAACTCCGGCGACCGCGCAATAGCGATCTTTGCCTTCAGCCAGCGCTCTCGTAGCGGACTCGATCACCGAAGGGCTGGTGTGAAAATCAGGCTCACCGAGTTCCAGATGAATAATGGACCGACCCTGGCCCTCCATCTCCCTGGCGCGAGCGAACACCGAGAGTGCGCCTTCGCCGCTCATTACGGACATTCGTGATGCTATCGATCGCATGCCTTCTCCGAAGCCTACAATCCTTTATACACGCCGCCATCGACCAGCACCGTCTGGCCTGTGATATACGAGGCGCGCTCGGACGCGAGCCAGAGGATGGTCTCTGCAACTTCGCGTGGTTCGCCGAGGCGCTTGAGCGGCGCATCGGCGGCCCAGCCGTCAAAAATATCCTGCTGTTTTCTTCCTGACGTGGAAGCCCGGACTGCCGCGAGCTCCTTCAGCCGATCCGTCGCAGTAAAACCGGGTCCGACGTTGTTGACGAGGATTCCGTCTTTGCCAAACTCGTTGGCGAGGCTCTTCACCAGGCCAACCACCGCAGCTCGTACGGCGTTCGAGAGTACGAGGTCAATGACGGGTTGTTTGGTCGTGATCGAGGTGAGGGTAATGATGCGGCCCCACCGCTTGCGTTGCATGTGGGGAATCACTTCGCGCGCAAAATAAACGGTGCTGAGGAAATTCAGTTCGAGCGCGCGACGCCATTCATCGAGACTGACGGCCAGAAATCCCTTGGCGGGCGGGCCGCCGGCATTGGTCACGCAAATATCGACGCTGCCGAACTGTTTAGCGACTGAAGCCACGAAATGGCTGACGGCATCCGCATCGCTCACATCGAAGGACGCGTCAAGCACTTCTACGTTGTATCGTTCTCGAATCGCATTGGCCGCGACCTTCAGTGTTTGCGAGGTTCGCGCACACATTGCAACGCGGCAGCCCTCTGCGGCGAAAGCTTCCGCCGTGGCGCGGCCAATTCCTTGACTCGAAGCGGCAACTAGGGCTACTCGATGTTTCAGGCCCAGATCCATGAGTCAGGAATTATAAACGGTATGCCGTCTATTCCGGCCCTGGCTTTCAAGCGCCCAGTGTCGCCACTCGAGTTTTCGTTCTAGTTGCTCGTGCCTGTTGCCTACTTTCCTTTCGGTCGAGCAGGAGGCTGCTGCCGTTGCTGCAAATGCTGCTGTTGAGCTTCATGCCTTTGCTGCAACTGCTGTGTTTGTTGCTGGTGTTTTTGCTCCAACTGCTGTGTTCGCGCTTCGGCGTTCTTCTGTTGCGTGGCCCGCTGGTGATCCTGTTCCTGCTTTTGTTGAAGTTTCTGGCGCTCCTGATCCTGCCGGGCGGCCAACTTCTCCTGCTGCTGTTGATACTTCTGATCTAACCTAGCGTTCCCTGTGTTGGGCGCAGTTGGCTTCTCTCTGGCCGGAAGATCCTTGACGTGCACCGGGTTGTTTGGCCGGGAAGGATTACCTTCCGGGCGAGAAGCATTGTTTTCCGGACGGGAAGTATTGTTTTCTGGACGAGGCGCTTCGTTTCCTCGCGCTGGCCGATTGGCGGGAGGATGGTACGGCGCTCCGGCTTCCCGGGCGGGAGTTGCGCCGCTCTTGAACTCGCCGGGCCGCGCGGTTGCAGCAATCGGAGGCCTACCCTTGTTCACGGAAGCCCTGAGCTCCGGGTTACTACGGGCAGTCTGCATGTGTTGAGTTTGAGTGGATACCGGCGCAATGTGTCTCTCGCGAGCGGCAGTCTCTTGTTCCGCCGTGGCCCGAGCCTCGATCCCACCATTTCCGCCGTTATAGCTTACGCGGTTGACTACGGTCTCGTGAACGACGGTCGTGTTGTAGACGTTGTGAATATTGGTAATGTTCACATTGTTCACAGTGCGGTTGTAGAAGAAGTGCCCACCGTCCCATCGCCCACCATCGTATCCGCCACCCCAATAACCGAATCCGTAGGAGATCCCGCCGTAAAAGCCGACGTGCGGACCCCAGTAACCCTCGTGGAACAAGAATGCTCCACCGCCCCACCCCCAATAGCCAGGGGTCCAAAGGAAACCAGGCTCCGGCGCAAGAACCCACGTTCCGGGCACCCAGTAGTAGTCCTCTGCATCGTCATCCCAATACCAGTACCCCGGAGTCCACATATACCCATCGCCGGGGCACAGCGGCTGCTCATACACCGGCAGGGCCGGCGGACCAAAGGTAATTGCGACTCGAAATTGGCCAAATGACGCCGCGGACGCGGCCAGAACTACAAGAGTGACTGCGAGCGAACGAATGGAAATCATACGCATATGTTTCTCTCTTTCCCCGCATGATTTGGGCCTGATCAAATTGATGGCAGGCTTGCAATAGCGCATATTGTAATCCGCGGGCCAGGCAAATGCTTGTCCCAACTCGAATCCCGCGACTGTCATTCGTGAGCGAAGCTGAAGTGCCTTACATCGTACTGATCTTGATATAGCGCCGCAGATCTGGAAGAGAAGCCAGAACGGTGTATCCGAAGAAAAGCAGCGCAGCAGCGCCTATTACTTGGGTTACAGCCGACACTGTCTTTTTCACGAGATCTCCTTCGCCTTCTTCAGCGGACCGAGGGTTGGATGGCTTTTGACGCCAAGGGGTAGCCATTAAAAGTGGAAATTCGCAGGTTTGTGCGCTTCAGTTGCCGCAAAGATTCGCAGTACGTTTCGTTCTTGCAGTACCTTTCGGCGTACGGTAGCGAATACATCATCGGAACGCCCACGATAGGGATTTTTATGTATGGCGAAGAAAGCCTGGACGCATAAAACTAGAGTGAGCGAAGTCCGTGAGTTGCGGCTCCCTGCCGGTTGCAATCTTCCAAGGCTATGAAGCTTTCTATAGTCACCCTTCCAAAGTGCATTGCCCTCGCAGGAATCATCGTGGTCACCGCGGTTTCGGCCCACGCGGATAGCATCACCTCGGGTAACTCCATCCCGCTTTCCCAACCGCAAAATATTCAGAGCGAGATGACTGCGAATCGTCCCCCGGCAAGTGTGGCGGACAGCGTGGAATTTAACAGTTCCCTGAGGAAGGTTCGTCGGGAGACGAGTCGCTTAGTTATGAGGTCGGAGGGCGCTCATACACCCGAAATGAGTCACGACCAGCCGGAACAGACATCTGCGATATTGCCTGAACCCGACACCAGTATCTTGCTATCCATTGGCTTGTTGATTTTGGCCGTCATGCAACGAAACATTGTGCGGAGCAGCAGATTCGCCCAGTTCAAAATCACTCATAGAAGGCATCTTTAGGTCCTCATTTATTGTTTGTTGCCCGGCATCTCAACTCGACGACCTTTCTCCCGCTAACGCTTCCCTAACCGGTCTCACTCTGCGAAATGCCTTTCCTGATAACCTCTATTGAGCTATCGGGAGAATCGAAATCATTGCCGCCTATCATCAATGCACAGGGAATCTCCAAGGCGTTTGGGGCAAATCCACTCTTTCAGAATGTTTCTTTTACGGTGTCGGAACGGGATCGCATTGGATTGATCGGGCCGAACGGCTCCGGAAAATCTACGCTCCTTAGAATTCTGGCCGGCGATGTGCGGCCAGATAGCGGGGAAATCGCTTTTCGGAAGCGTATTCGCCTCAGTTATGTCGAACAAGATTCGACATTCAAACCGGGCGACACGGTGCGTTCTGTGGCCGAGCGGGCGATGGAACGCGGGGCGGTGGCGCAGTCGGAGCGCGGCACCCGATTCGCGGAGAATCTTGGTCGAGCTGGCTTCCAGAATTTGGAGGTTGAGGCTGCCTCATTATCCGGGGGCTGGCAGAAGCGACTCGCGATTGTCGAAGCGCTGGTTCAGGGGCCGGAAATTCTGCTACTCGATGAGCCTACCAATCATTTAGACCTGGCCGGGATCGAATGGCTGGAAGAGTTGCTGGCCAGCTCGCCGTTCGCCTGCGTGGTTGTCAGTCACGATCGTTATTTTCTGGAGAACGTCGCTACCGAGATGGCGGAATTGAACCGGACCTATCCGGATGGCTTGCTGCGGATCTCGGGCAGCTACAGCCGTTTTCTGGAGAAAAAGGAAGAATTTCTGCACTCGCAGTCAAAGCGACAGGAAGCGCTGGAGAATCTGGTTCACCGCGAAATTGAATGGCTGCGACGCGGCGCGAAGGCGCGCACCAGGAAGTCGAAAGCGCGGATTGATAAAGCGGGGGATTTGATGGAGGAACTCGCCAACCTTAATGCAAGAAGGCGAAGCGGAACCGCTCAGATTGATTTCTCTGCGACCGACCGGAAGACCAAACGACTCCTCGAATTGACAGATGTGTCGTTCGAGATCGGAGGCCGCGAGCTATTCAGCAGTCTCGATTTCGTGATCACTGCGGGAATGAGGATAGGACTCGTCGGGCCGAACGGCAGCGGAAAAACGAGCTTGCTGCGACTGATGCTTGGCGAATCCCAGCCAACGAAGGGAGAGCTTCGCCGCGCGGATTGGTTGCGCATGGTGTATTTCGACCAGAGCCGCCAACTGGATCCGGACATCACTCTGCGCCGCGCTCTCGCGCCGGAAGGGGATTCCGTCGTTTACCAGGATCGCATGATTCACGTGGCATCCTGGGCGGCCAAGTTTTTATTCACCGGGGAGCAATTGAATCAGCCCGTCGGAAGGCTTTCCGGCGGCGAGCGGGCGCGCGTACTGATTGCTCAGCTTATGCTGCAGCCAGCGGATATCCTGCTGCTGGATGAGCCAACCAACGATCTCGACATCCCGACGCTGGACATACTGGAGGAGAGCCTGCTCGAATTTCGCGGATCGCTGGTGTTGGTTACGCATGACCGTTATATGTTGGACCGCGTTTCGACTATTGTTCTTGGGCTTGATGGACAAGGCGATTCAGGAATGTTCGCCGATTATTCGCAGTGGGAGTCTTGGCTGCAGGAACGCGGGCGAGAAACAAAGGATGCCGAGCCCGCCGCGGATCGAGGGACTGAAGCGGCCGTAAGGAAGGACGCCTCCGGCAGAAAGAAGCTCTCTTACCTTGAGGCGCGTGAATACGACACGATTGAACATCGAGTCGCGGAGGCCGAACAACGGTTGCAATCCAAGCGCGAACAGCTTGAAGATCCAAAGATCGTGAGCGACGGTCCCCGCCTTATGACCGCCCATACGGAGATGGAAAGCGCTCAGCAAGAAGTGGATGCGCTGTATGCGCGCTGGGCCGAGTTGGAGAAAAAGAAAACTTAGCCTTCGATATCAGATGCGGCTTCAGGATCGACTTTCAGTATCCCAGGCAAAACGCAATGATCGTATTGCCACGAACCCCCGAGCTGCGTTCGATTTCTTCCAGTAATTCCGATTCCAGGTCCTCTGGGTCTGGCTTGATCTCGCAAGCCGCAATCGCCTCATCCGAAGCGCCCTTGAAGCAGAGTTCGCAAACTCCCAAACCATCTTCGGAGCGAAGCGGTGGACCAAACACACGGCAGGTCATCGGGCGGAATTCGTAAAGCTCACAAGTTCCGGTCTGCGGATTCAGGGCAGGGCAAGGCTCGTCGTTTCCGAATTTTGCGAACCTCTTGTCGTTCTCGTCCAGAGCTCCGGTTTGCGGGTCTCCCGGAAAATCCTCCGAGAGGCGAAGCAGCGTTTTCCGCGCTCGCTCTCGCACAAGTCCGGCGCGATCTGGCGCACTCTTCTCAAGCTCAGCCAAGCCTCTGCGCAAGCGAATAGCGTCGAGTTGATTGATGGGGAATACTCCGATGCAGCACTGCGTGCATCCGGGACGACAGAGCAGCCACTCGCCGCTTCGTCGCGCCGCATCGGCAAAGGCAGCGTCGACAATTTGAACCAGAGCTTTATCCTTATTTTTTACAACTGCGTGTAGTTCGCGCACAGCGATGACTCCATCATATAACCTCGGCCGGACGTTCTCGTGGCATGGGGAGGAGACTAGGGGTAGACGTGGTAAGTGATGTTGCGGCGCAAGCAGGGCCGGCAAAGAAAACTTGCCAATCCTAATTTGAATCCAACTTGACAACCGTAGTACACTTACATCGCTCAATGGTCCACTTATCGGACCACCGCCTATGGCGACTGCAATCAAGCCCGAATTCGAAGCTGTCCGGCGCAATCGCGTTTATGAAGAAGTCGCCAAGCAAATCGAGCGCCTGATTCTAAAAAAACTTCGCCCCGGCGACAAGCTGCCTTCTGAGCGTGAACTGGCGGAACTGCTGCGGGTAAGCCGCGGGTCGATTCGGGATGCGATTCGAAGCCTCGAACTGATGGGTTTGGTAGAACCGAGGCAAGGCACTGGCACAATCGTTCGTGCCGTCTCGACAGAGTCGTTAGTGAATCCCTTCGCCAATGCCCTGAAGAGGCGCAAAGAGTTGGTCACCGAGCTTTTGGATTTTCGCAAGATGCTCGAACCGTCGCTGGCAGCGCGCGCTGCCGTCCACGTTTCTCCGGAAGAGATTCTCGAGATGGAAGAGATTCTGCGGCGGCAAGAGGAAAAGCAGAAGCTGGGCGACGCCGCCGTAGATGAAGACCAGGAGTTTCATTACAGTGTGGCCCTCGCCTCCGATAACAGCGTTGTGCTAAAAGTGCTCGATGTTCTCATGGACCTGCTGCGTGACACGCGGTCTCGTTCGCTTCAGTTGGAAGCGCGTCCGCAAAAATCGCTCGCGGGGCACCGCCGCATTTTGGCGGCCATCAAGCGCCACGATGCAGAGGCCGCGAAGTCCGCTATGCGAAGGCATTTGGAAGATGTCGAAGAGATTGTGTTGAACAAGTTTTGAGAGGTAGCTGTTTTTGTGACTCCAGCGATTGGCGATTATGAGCCATGTGATCGCATTGATCTAACGGTTCGCTTGCAAGGGATGCTATGACAGAAGTCTCCTCGTCCGCGACGACGACCCTCACCCTGCGCGTTGCAGAAGCACGCGTCGAGGATGTCGGCCATGGCATCGCGCGTCTGGCTCCCTCCGACATGACGCGCATCGGCGCCCACTCCGGCGACGTGTTGAAAATTACCGGAGCAACAGTTGCCGTTGGACGCGCCGAACTTTCCGACGATGGACACGAGGGGATGATCCAGATCGATGGCACCTGCCGCAGCAACTGCGGTGCCGGATTGCAGGAGCAAGTTACCGCATCGGTCATTGAGCGGCAGGATGCAGTGGCAGTACGGCTCACGCCCTTATGGATTGGCGCGGCGCCGGCGACCATCGCTCCCGAGCGCATGCTGGAAGATCTGGTTGGCGTTCCGGTGATGGCGGGCGGTGTTGTGCGCGTGCCAACCTTCGCCAAAGCAGTGAATTTCCAGGTTGTCCGGACCATTCCTTCCGGCGCCGTCGTAATCGGCAAGCGCACGGATATTCGAGTGGTGGAAGGCGATCAAACGGCTGCGCGCGCTCCTTCGGTCTCCTATGAAGATATCGGCGGCCTTGAGCGCGAAGTCGAGCGCGTGCGTGAAATTGTCGAGCTTCCGCTGAAATACTCCCGCGTCTTCGAGCGACTTGGCATTCTCGCGCCCAAGGGCGTGCTGTTGTACGGTCCTCCGGGTACTGGGAAGACTCTGTTGGCTCGCGCCGTGGCCGCCGAAAGCCGCGTACATTTCATTCACCTCAATGGTCCCGAGATCATGCGGAAGTTTTACGGCGAGAGCGAGGCCAAGCTTCGCGAGGTATTCGAAGAAGCCGCACGCCATGCTCCTGCGATTCTGTTCATCGACGAGATCGATGCCGTGGCTCCCAAACGCGCCGAAGTAACCGGCGAAGTGGAAAAGCGCGTTGTAGCCCAACTTCTGAGTTTGATGGATGGTTTTGTCGCACGCGGTCAAGTCATCGTCATCGGCGCTACAAATATTCCCGAGGTTCTTGATCCAGCCCTCAGACGTCCCGGCCGTTTCGATCGCGAAATCGAAATTGGAGTTCCGAACCAACAGGCGCGGCTACAGATTCTCAGAATCCACACGCGCGCCATGCCGCTCGCGCCGGATGTCGATTTGCGAGAGATCGCCGAGCACTCGCACGGCTTCGTGGGAGCCGATCTCGAAGCATTGTGCCAGGAAGTCGGCATGAACGCTTTGCGTGGATTTTTGGCCACCTTCCCCATGGAATGCGACGGAGCCGCCTCGACTCAACTCGACAAGCTGCGAGTGACTCGTGAGGATTTTATCGCGGGCCTGAAAGAAGTGGAGCCCAGCGCCACGCGGGAATTCTTCCTCGAAAAGAGCAGAGACACTTTTTCGTCGCTTGCCGGACTCAGCGAAATCAAGCGAATCCTCGATACGGTGGTCGAGCATTCGCACGTTCACGACGAGATTTATGAGCAAGTGGGATTAACGCCGCCGCGGGGCATCCTGCTTGCGGGACCATCCGGCACCGGCAAGACTGCCATGGCTCGGGCGCTTGCGGGCGAAAA
>Ga0307474_10001292_pt1 | contig 18233 bp, 12 predicted proteins | sample atmos_gasesECM1C_2_FD_203312 | JGI IMG/M metagenome (GOLD analysis project Ga0307474, IMG submission 203312) | Hardwood forest soil microbial communities from Morgan-Monroe State Forest, Indiana, United States - atmos_gasesECM1C_05 | ecosystem: Environmental > Terrestrial > Soil > Temperate... | reverse complement strand
TCTTGCCGACCGCCCAAGTGAGGTCATCGCGAAGCAGGAGCTGATGGATCACATCTGGTCGGACGTAACCGTTGAGGAAGGGAGCCTTCGAGTCCACGTTGCCGCCATCCGCAAGGCGCTTGGCGACGGCCAATTTGGCAATCGATACATCGCTAACATCAAGGGACGGGGCTACGCGTTCGTCGGCACCGTCGCCCGACTTGAAGATGACAAGGACAGCGGGAGCAACAACCCCAATTTCCGAGGAAGACTCGCTGCCCAACCGCCAATGCAGATTGGCCGCGAGGTGACGGAGTCCGAGGTTTGTAATTGGATTCGACAGGGACGGTTCGTCACGCTGCTTCGTCCAGGAGGCATCGGCGAGACGACGGTCGCCGTGGCTGACGGTCATGACGCGGATGTGAGACTGATTGCAGCCTTGGTTCATGTGCTGAAGGCCCGGCGTTGATCGGTCCCAGTCTGGGTGATGGTGTCAACCGTGCCCGTGGGTACGACTTCGAGGCCCATACCGGGCGAGTGAACCTCGGAGGTACCGTGTGACAGGCCATTGCGGATGAATATGAGTGCTTCAATTGGTAGCGCTGCCTTGAACGACGGGTGGCAGAACTGCTGCCTTTCTAGCCCGATCGACGAGATTTCTTAACGTTCCTCGCTGCGATCCACCGTGCCCGTTGAGGCGATGTTTTAGCGGTACGGCGTGCTGAAGCCACTGCAAATTTATGCGCGGGAGAAAGCAGGGCGATTGGGCCTCACCGAGCCGGCATTTTGCCACAACAGAGAATCTCTCGAGGCGGTGCCGCCCCCAATTCCGCGGCAAATCGCCCGGAAGAAGGCCGAGAAGGCCACTAGGGGGAAATCCACGGACTACGTGGCGGAGAGGGAGGGATTCGAACTGATGATACGGAGGTTCCGCGTCGTTTTCGGCCTCGGATTACGCGCCGTGGCGGACCATTTTTCGTCCGACCCCGAATTCCCAAGGAAAAACAGATCCGTCCCGGCGGCTAAACCGAGACGGTGAGCGAGTTATAACAAAAGTGGTTGCGGGGAGGCGCAGCCACCGATACCGACATTCGCTGAAGTGGCGATTTGAATGTCCAAGCGACCTGCTGAAACCTGAAATCTATGCGGCCCGGACGGCCATTAGGAATCTCTCGACCTCGGCCTTCAGCCGGGCGCTATCGCCTGCGACCTGGCTGGCCGACGAAAGCACGTTCGAGGACGCCGTGCCTGTCTCACCGGCGCCGCTGTTGACCTCCGTGATCCGCGTCGCCGTGGCGGTCCGCTGCGCGGCTTCCTGAACATTGCGGGCGATCTCGCCGGTCGCCGCGCCTGCTCCTCGATCGCCGCGGCGATCGAGGACGCAATCTCGGCGACACGCGTAATGGTCTGCCCGATTTCGCTGATGGCGCTGACGGCCTCCTGCGTAGCTGTCTGCATGCCAGAAATCTGGGTGCCGATTTCCTCGGTCGCCTTGCCGGGTCTGCGCCGCTAACGCCTTGACCTCCTGGGCGACGACGGCAAAACCCCGGCCTGCCTCGCCGGCGCGCGCCGCTTCGATCGTCGCGTTGAGCGCCAGCAGATTGATTTGGCCGGCCACGTCGGTGATCAGTATCACGACGCTGCCGATGCGCGCGGCTGCCTCGGACAGCTCGGCGATGCGATTATCCGCCTTCCCCGCCTGCTGCACCGCCTCATTGGCGATGCGCGGCGATTCCTGCACCTGCCGGCTGATCTCCTTCACGGAGACTGCCATCTCCTGCGTCGCCGACGCCACCGACTGCACATTGGCGGACGCCTCTTCCGAGACCGTCGCCACCGTCGCCGAAAGCGACCGCGTGGTCTCCGCCGTCCTGGTGAGGGTCCCGCCCGCGCGTTCCAGATCCGACGATGCACCCGACATCGCCGTCACGATGTCACCACGGATGTCTCGAATGCGTCGGCGAGCTTGCGCATTTCGACGCCGCGCTGCGCCACCAGCGTCTGCGCGGCCCCGCCTTCATCCTCGACGCGCCGCAGCTCATCGGCGCGCTTCATGCTGTCGCGGAATTCAACAGCGAGCGCGCGATGCTGCCGATCTCGTCGCGGCGCTCGGTCTCCTCGACGACGATCTCAAAATCGCCCGTCGAAAACGCGCGCGCTCCCCCAAAGATCGGTTCGAGAAGTAAGCAGATCGGTGAACACCAGAAGCGAAATTCCGCGCACTTCAATGGGCGCGGCACAGGTTTAAGCGTCGCTTTCCGACTCCGCCAAGCGAAGCAGCGGACCAATGTGAGTCCCTGGCGGGTGGATGCCAAACGCCGCACGGTACTGCGCGGTAAAAGGGCCCACATGGGTACCCCCACTTTTGGCGGCGCAGTCGTTTTATGAAAACCGAAAGGGCATTGCGGGCTCATCCTACATCCCGCTGCTCTCGTGCTTTCTGCGAGCGCGGAGATGGCGCCTGTGCTAGACTGCCTTTCGAACGCACCCTGGCCAGGCGACGCCAACGAACATCAGGCTTCAGCGGCGCGATCGATCTGGTGGCGGAGTCCGGCAGTTGAAACCATCCTCTCGATTTAGCGCTGATGGGGATCGGGATCTCACGGTCTTGTGGGAGCATGACGAGCGCGTTTTCTGCGCAGCTTGGCGTGAGGCGAATGGCGGCGAGCGGACGGCTGCACTTGCCGTGATTCCCGCCTCGGCGCATCCCACCCAAAGCTGCCTCGATCGCCTCGCCAACGAGTATGAACTGAAGGAGGAACTCGCCAGCACATGGGCACTGCGACCCCTGGAACTCGTCCACGAACGCGACCGGACCATCCTGCTGCTTGAGAATCCGGGCGGCGAGCCGCTCGATCGCCTGCTTGGCGCGCCCATGGAGTTGGGACGGTTTCTGCGCTTCGCAATCGGCATCGCCATTGCTCTGGGCAAGCTCCACCAGCGCGGCCTTATCCATAAGGACATCAAGCCGGCCAACATCGTGGTGAACTGCACGGACAACCAGGTGCGGCTCACCGGGTTCGGCCTCGCTACCCGCTTACAGCGAGAACGGCAGGCGCCCGAGCCTCTCGAGACCATCGCCGGCACGCTCGCCTATATGGCGCCCGAACAGACCGGACGGATGAACCGCTCGATCGATTCCCGCAGCGATCTCTACTCGCTTGGGGCCACGCTCTATCAGATGCTGACGGGCTCACTGCCGTTCACCACCTCAGATCCGATGGAATTGGTTCACAGCCATATTGCGAGAAAGCCGGTAATGCCCAGCGAGCGGCTGGAGAATGTTCCGGCCCCAGTCTCGCAGATTATCATGAAGCTGCTAGCCAAAACGGCGGAGGAGCGTTATCAGACTGCCGCCGGCGTCGAGAATGATCTGCGGCACTGTCTGGACGAATGGGAGCGCCAGGAGCGCATCGACCCTTTTGCGCTTGGCGAACGTGACACACCAGACCGGCTGCTGATCCCAGAAAAGCTGTACGGAAGGGCGCGCGAATTCGATACGTTGCTCGCCGCGTTCGAGCGTGTTGCGCGGGGCAGCGGGCCGGAATTGGTCTTGCTCTCCGGATATTCCGGCATCGGCAAGTCGTCGCTCGTTCATGAGCTGCACAAGGCGCTGGTGCCACCTCGCGGGTTCTTCGCATCCGGGAAATTCGATCAGTACAAACGTGACATTCCGTACCCGACGCTGATGCAAGCTTTTCAGAGCCTCGTACGGCCTCTTCTCAGCAAGAGCGAGGCCGACCTGGCGAGCTGGTGCCACGACCTTTCAGAGGCGCTAGGCCCAAATGGCCGGCTCATCGTCGACCTCGTCCCTGAACTGCAGCTCATCCTCGGTGAACAGCAACCAGTCCCGGAGCTGGAGCCACAGCTGGCACAAAGTCGATTCAAGCACGTTTTCCGACGCTTCATCGGCGTCTTCGCTCGGCCGGACCATCCCCTCGCGCTTTTCCTCGATGATTTGCAATGGCTCGACGCAGCGACGCTCGACCTGCTGGAGGATCTCCTCACCCGGTCCGAGCTCCAGCACCTGCTGATTGTCGGCGCCTATCGGGAGAATGAAGTCGATGCCGCTCACTCGCTGAGGCGGAAGCTTGAAGCCGTCAGGAAGGCTGGCGGGAAAGTGGAAGAGATCACTCTCGCGCCCCTTGCGAGTGAACACACCCAACAGTTGATTGCGGATGCGCTGCGCTGCGAGTCGGATCGCGCCGCACCGCTGGCGCAGCTGGTGCATGTGAAGACCGCCGGCAATCCATTTTTCGTCATCCAATTCATTTCCGCGCTCGCCGCTGAGGGGCTGCTCACTTTCGACCATGCGCATGCGCGCTGGTCCTGGGAGCTCGGGCGCATTCGCGCCAAGGGCTACACCGACAACGTGGCGGATCTCATGGTCAGGAAGTTGTCTCGTCTGCCCGCCAAGACGCAGACAGCGTTGCAGCAGATGGCCTGCCTCGGCAATGCGGCCGGGGTCGCCACGCTTGCGATCGTTCTCGGGACGTCTGAGGAGGACGTCCACGCGGCACAATGGGAGGCGATCCGTCAGGGCTTGGTCGTGCACCTCGATGGTGCGTATCAGTTCATCCACGACCGTGTGCAGGAAGCCGCTTACCTGCTGGTACCGCCAGCGTTGCGCGCGAAGGTTCATCTCGCTATCGGAAGACTGCTTGCGGCGAATATTCCTGCGGAAGCGCGAGAGGAGGCGATTTTCGAGATCGTCAATCACTTCAGCCGCGGCACCGCCCTGATCACTGCACCGGAGGAGCGGGACCAAGTAGCCGAGCTCAACCTGATTGCGGGCAAGCGCGCGAAGGTGTCCACCGCCTACGCCTCGGCACTCAAGTACCTCGTCGCCGGTGCGGCACTGCTGCCGGAAGACACATGGGAGCGCCGCCATGAGCTGATCTTTCAACTGGAGTTGCATCGGGCCGAATGCGAGTTCTTGAGTGGCGCGCTTGCGGATGCGGAGCAACGCTTGGAAGCGCTTTCGGCCCGTGCCGCAAGCGCAGTCGAACAAGCTACCGTCGCGAGCTTGCGCGTGGATCTGTACACGGCCCTTGATCAAAGCGACCGAGCGGTCGGCGTCTGTCTCGACTACCTCCGGCATCTGGGCATCGATTGGTCGCCGCATCCCACAGAAGAGGAAGTACGCCGCGAATACGAACGGATATGGTCACAGCTCGGGAGCCGCGCGATCGAACAGCTCGTCGATTTGCCCTTGATGAGTGATCCAGCGTCCCTCGCGACGCTGGATGTTCTAACCAAGGTCGTGCCGCCTGCGTTGTTTACCGATTCGAATCTTCTTTCCCTGGTTATCTGTAGAGCCGCCAACCTCAGCCTCGAACGCGGCAATAGCGATGGCTCTTGCTTCGCCTATGTATGGCTTGGCGTTATAGCCGGACCCCACTTCGGCAACTACAAGGCCGGATTTCGTTTCGGTCGCCTCGGCTATGACCTGGTCGAACAACGCGGACTTAATCGCTTCGAGACCAGGACCCGTATGTGCTTCGGAAATCTCGTCGTGCCGTGGACGAAACACGTCCGGGTTGGCCGTGATCTGCTGCGCCGTGCTTTCGAGGCCGCGAACAAGGCCGGCGACCTTACTTTTGCGGCGTACAGCTGCCAGGCACTGAACAGGAACCTTCTCGCAGCGGGCGATTCGCTCGTCGAGGTGGAACGCGAAGCCGAGAATGGCCTGAATTTTGCGCAGAAAATGCGGTTCGGTCTCGTCATTGACGTCGTTCGCTCGCAGCTCAGGCTAATTCGGACCCTTCGGGGTCTGACGCTGAAATTCGGCTCTTTCGACGAAGAGGGATTCGATGAGCTGGCGTTCGAACGGCATTTGGCGAGCGAAACGGGTTTGGCGGCCTCCGAGTGCTGGTACTGGGTTCGAAAGCTGCAAGCTCGCTTCTTTGCCGGCGACTATGCTTCTGCGCTCGATGCATCATTGAAGGCGCGACGGTTGCTTTGGACATCACCATCACATTTTGAAACGGCGGAGTATCACTTCTATGTCGCGCTTTGTCGCGCGGCGTCGTGCGATTCAGCGTCCTCCGACCGATACCAGCAGCATTCCGAGGCTATAGCCGCCCACCACGCACAACTCGAAGTGTGGGCGGAGAACTGCCCGGAGACCTTCGAAAATCGCGCCGCGCTGGTGGGCGCCGAGATTGCGCGCATCGAGGGTCACGATGTCGAGGCGATGCGCCTTTACGAACAGGCCATCCGCTCGGCTTGCACAAACGGCTTTACTCACAACGAGGCGCTTGCCTACGAACTGGCCGCACGTTTCTACGCGGCGCGTGGCTTCGACGAGTTTGCGCGTGTGTATCTGCGGAATGCACGCGACGGCTATCTTCGTTGGGGAGCCGTCGGGAAGGTGCGACAACTCGAAGAGATGTACCCGCACCTCCGGAAGGAAGAGGCTGCGCTCGGGCCGACAAGTACCATCGGGGCAAAGGTCGAACATCTGGACCTCGCGACCGTGATCAAGGTGTCGCAAGCGGTGTCGGGCGAGATCGTGTTGAATAAGCTGCTCGATACGCTCATGCGCACGGCGATCGAGCAGGCAGGCGCCGAACGAGGTCTGTTGATTCTTGTGCGAGGGGCCGAGCAACGGATCGCCGCAGAAGCCGCGACCAGCGGCGACACGGTCGTCGTGCGGCTGCGCGATGAGAGTGTGACCGCGGCCGTCATGCCGGAGTCGGTACTTCGCTATGTCTTGCGCACGCAGGAGAGCGTAGTTCTCGACGATGCCGCGGTGCACGGCTCTTTTTCGCTGGATCCCTACATCTGTCAGCACCAGGTTCGTTCCAGTCTCTGTCTGCCCTTGATTAACCAGACCAAACTCATTGGAGTGCTCTACCTTGAGAACAACCTGACCTCCCGCGTCTTTGTGCCGTCTCGGATCGCGGTGCTGAAGCTGCTCGCGTCGCAGGCTGCGATCTCCCTGCAGAATTCACGTCTCTATGGCGATCTTCAGGAGCGGGAGGCGAAGATCCGGCGACTGGTTGATTCCAACATCGTCGGGATCGTGATTTCGGACCTCTGCGGTCCGATTGTCGAGGCCAATGACGCCTTTCTTGACATGCTGGGATATACCCGGGACGATCTCGTCTCGGGACGTATTCAGTGGACGGAGCTGACCCCCGCCGAATGGCAAGCCGCCAGCGACCGGGCCGTGGCCCAGATCCAGGCGACCGGAAGCTGTGACGTTTTCGAAAAGGCGTACTTCCGAAAAGACGGCAGCAGAGTGCCGGTGCTGGTCGCCGGCGCAGCCATCGAGCAAACCGAGAGTGTTGCTTTCATACTGGACTTGACGGAGCGCAAGCGTGCAGAAGCAGATGCGCGCGAAAGCGAGCAGCGATATCAGCAGGTGCAGACCGAGCTAGCGCACGCGAACCGCGTCGCCACCATGGGCCAACTTGCAGCGTCGATTGCCCATGAAGTGAAGCAGCCGATCGCAGCGGTGGTGACCAACGCGCAGGCCGGGCTGGGCTGGCTGTCCGCTCAACCGCCAAATCTCGAAAAGGCCCGGCGAACGTTTGGTTACATCGTTAACGACGGCATGCGAGCCCGCGATGTCGTCGACCGGATCCGGGGCCTTATCAAGAACGCGCCACCGCGAAAGGAGCCCCTGAAGATCAACGAGGTGGTGCTTGAGGTCATGGCCCTGACCCGTGGCGAAGTATTGAAGAACGGCGTCTTGGTGCGGACGCGACTCGCGGAAGGCTCGCCACTCATTCAAGCAGATCGGGTCCAACTCCAACAAGTGATCCTCAACTTGACCATCAACGCCGTCGAAGCGATGAGCGGCGTCGGCGAGGATTCGCGGGAGTTGCTGATCAGCACCGGCACAAGCACCTCGAACGGCGTACTCGTCAGCTTTCGGGATACCGGTCCCGGACTCGATCCGGACGCTGGGGACCGCCTGTTCCAGGCCTTCTACACCACCAAAGCCGAAGGCATGGGCATGGGCTTGGCTATCTGCCGTTCGATCATCGAGGCGCATGGCGGAAGCATCTGGGCCGACGCAAATGAATCTCGGGGCGCCCTCTTTCAGTTCACCCTGCCCTTGGAGCCAGACGACACCATTCGCGCCGAGCACGTCGGCCGGACCTAGAGCATGATGGGGGTACGAATGCTGCGGGTGATGCTCATGACGTCCTCTCGTCAGAGCGTGGAAGGATGGAATCGATCGATGCCGAGATCACCGATCCGGGTCTGGGTGCCGCCATTGACGATCAGCTCCGCCATGACCGCGCCGGCGCCGGGGCCAAGCTGGAAGCCATGCAGCGAGAAGCCGAACTGGTGGTAAAGGCCCTTGTGACGCGCGCTGGGTCCGAACACGGGCAGATCGTCCTTGGTCTTTGCCTCGATGCCGGCCCAGGCCCGCACGATCGTCGCGCCGCGCATGACAGGAAACAGCTCGAACACGGTGCGCGCGCTGACCGCGAGGCTCTTCCAGTCCAGCACCGTCTCGTTGCGCTCCTGGTACGGCGTCGCCAGATGGCCGCCGCCGATCAGCACAGTGCCGTTCTTGAATTGCTTGAAGGAGAGCTTGCGCCCGCGCAGGATCACCACGGGGTCGATGAAGTGCGGCACGCGCGAGGTGATCATCAGCATCGGCGCTACGGTCTCGACCGGGACCGGCTCGCCGAGTGCGGCCGAGATCCGTCCGGCCCACGCGCCGGCGGCATTGACGAGCACCGGCGCGGCGTAGCTATCGGCGCCGACATCGACATGCCAGAAGCCGTCGTTCTGCCGGATGTTCGTGGCGGCCACGCCCTCGAGACAGGTGGCGCCGAGTTGCTCCGCCTTGCGCCGGAATGCGGTCGTCGTCTGCGCGGGATTGGCCGCGCCGTCGCGGCGCGAGACCACGCCGCCGGGACAGGTTTCGGCCACGGCCGGCACCAGCCGCCGCAGCTCGGCCGCATCGATCAGTTCCTCATGGGTGAAGCCGAGCGCGTTCAGCTCCGCGACGCGCGCGCGACATGTCGCGAGCTCGGTATCGTTCTCCGCGACCAAGACCTGGCCGTGGCTCTCGAAGCTGCAATCGTCGTCGACGAGCTCTTCGATCTTCTCCCAGATACCCATCGAACGGATCGAGAGGGGGATCTCCGGGATGTGCCGCGCAAGCTGGCGAACACCGCCGGCGTTGACGCCCGAGGCGTGACGGCCGGCATAGTCCTTTTCGATCAGCACCGGCTTCATGCCGGCGAGGCACAGGTGAAGCGCGGTGGAGCATCCGTGGATGCCGCCGCCGATGACGATCGCATCCACGCGCTTGGTCATCCGCGCACCACCGCCTTGACGTCGGCTTCGGTCTTCGGGACGGCGGCAAGCTCGGCCAGCGTGATCGGCTTGACCGGCGCGCGCAGCCGGTAATAGCCGATTTCCTGCGGACTCTTGCCGCGCGCCTGCGCCATCAGCTCGGTGACGGTGATGCCACACAGCCGGCCCTGGCACGGCCCCATGCCGGTGCGGCGGTAGGCCTTGAGCTGATTGGGCCCAGTCGCGCCGATCGCAACCGCGTCGAGAATGTCCTTCGCCGTAACTTCCTCGCAGCGGCAGACGATGGTGTCGCCTGCGGGAATGCGAAACTGTGGCGCGGGGCGAAACAGCGTATCGAGGAAGGCGCGTCCACGCTCCGCCTTGACCAGATCGGCGCGCAACGCCGCCATGGGCGTGAGCTTCGCGGCGGCCGTGGGCGCCAGCGCTTCGACCGCAACGCGCGCCGCGATGCGGCCACGAAACACGGCGGCTCCCGCGCCCCCGATACCGGCGCCGTCACCGGCAATCGCGATGCTGGCAATCGACGAATTGCCGTACGGATCGAGCACCGGAGACCAGCACAATTGCAGCTCGTCCCAGCGATGCTCGATGCCGGCCGCCATCGCGAGATTGACGTTGGGCACGACGCCGTGATGCAACAGCAACAGATCTGCAGGGATCATCTCGCGTTGACCACCGGCCACGTAGCTCACGCCACCGAGTTGACCGTCGCCGGCCGCGGCAAGCTCCGTGACGCCTGAGACGACCGTTACCTTCGCCCGTACCTCGCGCATCATGGCGAGGCCCTTTGTGAAATAGGGCGAGGTCAGGAAGGCGAAGGCGTGGGGCAGCGCGGCGAAATAATTGCCGCGATGGGTGGTGTCGAGGATGCGATCAATGCGGCCGCCGAGGCGCAAAATCTGCGCGGCCAGCAGCCAGAGCAGCGGCCCCTGCCCAGCGATCACCGTTCGCCCGTCCGGCACCAGCGCCGACGACTTCAACATCGTCTGCGCGGCACCCGCGGTCATCACGCCCGGCAGCGTCCAGCCCGGAATCGGAAACGGCCGCTCCAGCGCGCCGGTCGCGACGATGACGCGCCGCGCCTTGATGAACGCCGAGGCACCGCTGATGGAGACGGCGATCTCGAGGTTGCGGTCAAGGCTCCAGACTGTGGCACGCTGGATCATCTCGGCGCTGCTCGCGCGCACCGCCTGCACGAGATCGGCGCCCCCCCAGTAGTCGGCGCCGAGTTGATCGCGCTCCGTCACCGGCGTCGAGGCAATGGCGCGGAAGACCTGGCCGCCGGGCCCGACATTCTCGTCGAGCTGCAGCGTCGACAGGCCGGCCTCGGCCGTGGTCGCGGCCGCGGCGAGCCCGGCAGGCCCGGCCCCGATCACCACGACATCATAGCTCTCGCGCTTGGGGGCCGTGGTCATTTTCCGATCTCCCGCTTACCCTTCTGGATCTCGATCTGCATGCCGTCGGCGACGGGCTCCAGGCAGCCTTGGCGGTTGCCGACGCCGTCGATGGTGACGAGACAGTCGAAGCACACGCCCATCATGCAGTAAGGCAGGCGCGGCGCGCCGCTCACTGCGGTCGCACGGCGCACGTCGCGGCCCGAGGCGAGCAGCGCAGCGGAGACAGTGTCGCCCTGCCGCGCTGCTACGGCAACACCGTCCACGAAGATCTGCACCGATGGTCGCTTGTCCTGACCGGATCGCTTGAACATGGGATGCCTCTTGGCTGCCTGTCTGTTGTCGCTAGAGCACCTTCGGTTCTGATTGAATCAGAACCGAAGCTCTCGATTCTTGTTTTGACGCGTTTTTTCTACACGCAAACCGTGTCCACCTCGCTCGAAAACGGGCTAGTAGCCGGCGCCGTTCGCAGCACGACCTTCGGCAAAACGGCGGGCCGAAAACGCGCCGACAAGCTCCGGCTCGAACGCGCCCGCCGCGATCATGCGCGCGACATCGAAGGCGTGGTTGGAGGCGAGTGTGACTCCGGAATGGCAGCAGGCTACGAATGCGCCGGGATGTGTCTCCGACTGGTCGTAGATCGGGAAGCCGTCCCGCGGCATGACGCGGATGCCGGCCCAGCTCCTGACGACGTTGAGCCGCGCCAGATGCGGAAACATGCGTTGGGCGCGATCGGCCATCACCGCGCTGACAGAATGTTTCAGCGTGCGGTCGTCGAGCTCGTCCTCCTTGCTGTCGCCGATCATCACCGTGCCCTCGTCGGTCTGGCGGATCGTGGTCAGCGGATGCCGCAGGAACGGCACCGTGCGCTCGGTCACCACGATCTGACCGCGCGTCGGGTCCATCGGAGCCGACAGACCGACCATCGGCCCGAGCGTCTGGTTGGCGTTGCCTGCCGCGAGCACGATCTTGCCGGCGCGGAGTTCGTCGTTCGGGGTCGTCAGCCGGAATTCGCCGCCGCTCCTCGCGATCGCCGAGACCGGGCGCTCCGGGAAATAGTCGATGCCGAACGCTTTGAAGCCGGTGTGGAAGGCGCGGAAAGTACGCAGCGAATTGACGTGACCGTCGAGCGGACAATAACTGCCGCCCGAGACCTCCGGGCCGATCAGCGGCAGCATCTTCTTCACCTCGGATGCCGCCAACATCTCCATCCTGTAGTCGGCCGCGCCGACCTGGTTATGCATACGCTTGACAAGCTCGATACGCTGCTCGAACTCGTCCTCGCCGAGGGTCAGATGAAAGCCGCCATTCTGCTGGAGGCAAACGTCGAGCCCGGTCTGCTCCTTCAACTCCGCGGCAAGCCGGCCCCACGTCTCCGACGCCCGCACCGTCCAGACCGTGTAGGCCGGCATGCCTAAGCCCTTGCTTTGCACCCAGACCAGCGCGAAGTTCGCGCGCGAGGCGCGCTTGGCAAGGTCCCCCTCGTCGAGAACGGCGACCGTCTTGCCGAGCCGGCCGAGACCCCAGGCGATCGCGGAGCCGAGCAGTCCGCCGCCGACGACGGCAACGTCGTAATCCCTAGACATGCCTCCTCCTATCGCCCCGTGTCACTCTTGCCGGCGAGCACGCGGTCGAGCCCGTAGAAGCGGTCGAGCAGAATTAGAGCGGTCATGGTGATCGCGATCACGCAGGCCGAGACGGATGTCACCAGCGGATCGATGTTGTCCTGGATGTAGAGGAACATGCGCACCGGCAGCGTCTCGGTGCCGGGCGCGGCCAGGAAGACGGTCATGGTCAGATCGTCGAAGGACTGGATGAAGGCGAGCGCCCAGCCGCTGATGACGCCCGGCAGGATCAGCGGCAGGGTCACGCGGCGAAACAGCGTCCAGCCGCCGGCGCCGAGCGAGACCGCCGCCATCTCGACCGAAAGGTCCATGCCGGTGCTCGCCGCGAGCGTCAGCCGCAGCGCGAACGGAAACACGACGATCACATGCGCGATGAGCAGCGCCGGAAAAGTACCGCCGATCCCGATCGATGTGAAGAAGCGGAGGAAGGCGATACCGAGCACGACATGCGGAATCATCAGCGGCGACAGGAACAGCGCCGCGAGCGCGTCGCGGCCGCGGAATTTATATCGCGCGATGGCGAGCGCCGCAGGCACCGCGAACAGCAGCGCCACGAAGGAGGACAGCATGCCGAGCCCGAGGCTGACCCAGAACGCATTGACGAATTCGGGATAGCTCGCGATCGCCCTGAACCAGCGCAGCGAAAAGCCGTTGGTCGGCAGCGACAGGAAACCCTCGGGCGTGAAGGCGACGAGACAAACCACCACGATCGGCGCCAGCATGAAGACGACGAAGAGCGCGTGGAAGATCAGTGCAAGCGGGCCGTTGGTCCTCATCGGAACACCTCGGCATAACGCCGCTCGATCAGCGCATTGCTGCCGACGACGATGAGCGCCAACGCCGCCAGCAGCAGCACCGCGACCGCAGCCCCCAGCGGCCAGTTCAGCGTGTTGAGGAACTCGTCATAAGCGAGCGTCGCCGCGACCTTGAGCCTGCGGCCGCCGATGATCGCGGGCGTCGCGAAGGCGCTGGCCGAGAGCGAGAACACGATGATCGCGCCCGACAGCACGCCCGGCATGATCTGCGGCATGACGATGCGGCGGATGATGGTGAAGGAGCCGGCGCCGAGCGACATCGCGGCGTTTTCGATCTGCGGATCGACGCGCTGCAGCGCGGCCCAGACCGAGAGTACCATGAACGGCATCATCACATGCGCGAGCGCAACCACCATGCCGGTCTCGGTGAACATGAAGGGCAGTGGCACGCGGATCAGCCCGAGCGACATCAGGAGCTTGTTGACGAGGCCGTTATTGCCGCCGAACAGAAGCGCCCAGCCCAGCGTGCGTGCCACGACCGAGATCAGGAGCGGGCCGAGGATCAGCAACAGGAAGATGCCCTTCCAGCGTCCGCTCATGCGGTTGAGGATATAGGCCTCCGGCGCGCCGAGCACGGCCGTGATCAGGGTTGCGAGCAACGCGATGCGGAAGGTCCGCCAGAACATCTCGGCATAATAGGGATCGGTCGCAATCTCGCGCCAGTTCTTCAGGATGAAGACCGATTCGATGCCCTTGTACTGGCCCCAGTCGTGGAACGACAGCATCAAGGTCATCACCAGCGGAATCACAAGCACTCCGACGAACAGCATCAGCGCGGGCGCCGTGAGCGCCCAGGGCGCGCGCACCGCCCGCTCATCCGCGGTCGCGGCAGCGCTCGCCGGAGCCGTCTCCACGACCGCGCTCATGCGGCGCCTCCGGCGCGCAGGCTCATGTCCTCCGGCCGCCAGGCAAGGCGAACTGCGTCGCCTTCCGATGGTTGCGCCTGGCCATCGTTCTGGCGGATCACGATCGCTGGGCCGCATTCGCTCTCGCACTGGAACAGCCAGTGATTGCCCTGGAAGATGCGCGTGACGATGTTCGCGGCCAACCCTGCATCCCCAAAGCCGATCCGCTCCGGACGGACGCTGATCGTCACGCGACCGTTGAAACCGGCCGGAGCCGGTGCGCTCCAGGAGCCCGCGACCAGCCGCGCAGGAGTTGCGCTTCGATCGATCGTCGCGGCGAAGTCGTTGGTCTTGCCGAGAAACTGCGACACGAAGGCGGAGGCCGGCCGCTCATAGGTCTCCTGCGGCGTGCCGATCTGCTCGATGCGGCCCTGGCTCATCACGACGATGCGGTCGGACAGCGACATCGCCTCGTTCTGGTCGTGAGTAACCAGGATCGTGGTGGTGCCGAGCGTGCGCTGGATCTGGCGCAGCTCGATCTGCATGTCCTCGCGTAGCTTGGCGTCGAGGTTCGACAGCGGCTCATCGAGCAGGAGCACGCTCGGCCGGATCACCAGCGCGCGGGCGAGCGCCACGCGCTGCTGCTGGCCGCCGGACATGCGGCGCGGATAGCGCTCCTCATAGCCGGCGAGACCCACCATCGCGAGTGCCGCGCGGACCCGCTCGGCACGCTCTGCACGCGGCACCTTCCTCATTTCCAGGCCGAAGGCGACGTTCTCCGCCGCGGTCATGTGCGGGAACAGCGCGTAGCTCTGGAACACGATGCCGAGCCCGCGCTGGGCCGGATGTATCGCAGTCAGGTCCCTCCCCTCCAGCCGGATCGCGCCGCGTGAGGGATCGAGAAAGCCCGCGATCATCTGCAACGTCGTGGTCTTGCCGCAGCCGGAAGGACCAAGGAAGGAGATGAACTCCCCCTTCCCGACCGCAAGACTGAATTCGTCGACGACGGTCTGCGTCCCGAACTGCTTCCCTATCCGATCGAGCTCGAGATAGGCCATGGCTGTCTCTCCGCTGCTGCGATCGGCTCAGCGCTCGACCTCGCGATTCCAGCGCTTCGTCCACTCCTCGCGCTTGTCGTTGATGATGCTCCAGTCGGCTGTGTAGAGCTTGGCGGCGCGCTCGCCGATCGGCGCCATCTTGCCGAGCTCCGGCGGGACCACCACGGATTTCAGCACCGGGCCGTAGCCGTAGTCCTTCAGCATCACGAGCTGGATCTTCGGCTCGAGCAGCTTCCGGATGAAGCTCGATGCGAGCGGCGACGCGTCGGGCTTGGCGATCGGACAGGCGGCCGTCAGCAGCGTGACCCCGCCTTCCTTGGGATAGACGAAGTCGACGGGAAAGCCGGTGTTGGCGAAGCTCTGCACGCGGCCCGTCCCCCACACGGCCAGCACCGCCTGGCCGGACTGGAACAGCTCGGTCATCTTGCCCGGCGACGGCTCGTAGGCCAGCACGTTGGGATTGATCTCATCCTTGAAGATCTTGAAGCCGGCATCGACATTGGCTTCGCCGCCGCCATTCATCTTGGCCAGCATCAACAGTGCGTGCAGGCCGTAAGTGTTGTTGATCGGCGGAATGATCAGCTGACCCCGGTACTTCGGATCCTTGAGGTCGTTCCAGGAGGTCGGCGGCGCCCAGCCCTTCTCTGCAAACACCTTGGTGTTGTACATCAGGCCGGTCGCGACCAGGCCGGTGCCGACGGCGCGATCGTCCTTGAAACGGGCCGCGTCATAGAGATCGGCCGGCAGGCCGTCGAGCTTGCCGCAGAAGCCGAGTTGAATCGCTTGGTACATCGGGCCGTCGTCGACGATGGCGACGTCGATCTGCTGGTTGCCCTTCTGAGCCTGAAGCTTGGCGAGCGTGTCGGTGGAGTTACCGGCCACATATTCGACCTTGACGCCGTTCTCCATCTCGAATGCTGGGATCACCTCGTCCCGGATCGTCTTCTCGAACGAGCCGCCATAGCCGGCGACGTAAAGCGTTTTTTGCTGGGCCGAGACGACCGATGGATTCGCGGCGAGCGCCACGACGCCGACCGCTGTCAGAAGGCTGAGAGTCTTCATGTGGACCGATCTCCAATGCCGAGATGAGGTGACGCGCCGACGATTTTCGCGGCCGAAGCCATCCGCGTTTCATCGGGCGCAAATCCCCATCCGACCAGGGCACCGGCCCCTGCTCAGCGGGTTTTGGCGCGATCGGGGGACTTTGGGCCCCAATCTGCCGCAAAAGCGGGCTGTCTCCAGCACTGATGAAAAAGATCGCAAACCTATACTTCCGTCGTCCAATGAATAATGTCACCCTTTGCATGCCAAAATATTATGAAAGGAAATTTGGATGGCGCGGATCAATTCTCGGCAGGTGGAGGCCTTCCGCGCGACGATGCTGACCGGCAGCGTCACCGAGGCAGCCAATCTGATGGCCGTGACGCAGCCTGCGGTCAGCCGATTGCTGCGCGACTTCCAGGCGCTCCTGAAGATGGAGCTGTTCGAGCGGCGCGGCACGGGACTGGTGCCGACCGCAGCCGCAACGGCGCTCTACACCGAGGTGGAGCGCTCCTTCGTGGGTCTCGAGCGCATCACGGCGGCCGCCGAAGAGATCCGCAGCCGCCGCACCGGCACGCTGAGGATCGCCGCGCTGCCGGCGCTCTCCAATGGCTACCTGCCCCGGCTTGCGGGACAATTCCTCAAGGAACGGCCCAACCTCAATCTCGCCTTCTTCGGCGTGATTTCGCCGATCGTCGTGGACTGGGTGCTGAACAACCAATGCGACATCGGTTTCGCCGAGGTGCCGATTGCCCATGGGTTGCCGAGCCTGCGACTGCCGCCTCTGCCGCGCGTCGCGGTGCTGCCTGCCGGACATCGTCTGGCGGCAAGGGACGTCCTGGAGCCACGCGATTTCGAGGGCGAGACGTTCGTGTCGCTTTCGGCGGGGTCGTCGAGCCGGCATCTGATCGACCAGGTCTTCCACCGCAACGATGTTCGCCGCGTGCTGCGGGTCGAGACCACGCTGTCGGAAATCATGTGCGGAATGGTGTCGTCGGGACTTGGCGTCGCGATCTGCGATCCCTTCACGGCGCAGGAATTCTCCACGCGCGGGATCGTCGTGCGTCGTTTCCTGCCGCGGATCGACTTCGAATTCGCCGCTGTCTTTCCCGCGCAACGCAGCCCCTCGCCGGTGGCCCTAGATCTCGTTGAAACTATGCGGGCGGCGCTCAGTGAATTGGATCAGAGTCCATCTACCTGCGAGATGTGACCGAATCGCCCAACCTGGCGGGATGATCGGGCTTTGTCTTCCCACTATGCCAGTACGGAATAGCCCAAATCGGCTGCTTCTCGTTCACAGTCCATGATGCGCTCGTACCTCCTCCTGCATGTGCAGGCTGAACAATCACCCTCCTGCCGCATCGTGCTGCCATCTATCCTGAAGATGGACGGTCGATCGTGCTCCTGACACGCCTTGATCTCATTCACGGTATCGTCGTGTAGCGTGAGCTGCAGCATAAGGGCGTCGAAAAAACGACAGCCCTTTCAGCGGAAGGCTGTCGTCTGCTTGCCGCGCTCTTTCCCCGCGTTACGCGGCGCGGACGCCGGTAAGAAATTTGTCGACCTCGGCATTCAGACTTGCCGTCTGGTGAGACAGAGCGCTCGACGAGCCGAGAATCTGCTCGGCGGCAGCCTTGGTCGTCGCTGCCGCGACATGCACGCTCCCGATATTGGCCGAGACGTCCTCGGTTCCCTTCGCTGCCTGGTTCACGTTTCGGGCGATTTCCGCGGTCGTGGCACCTTGCTGCTCGATGGCGGCGGCGACCTCGATGCCGAGGTCCGACATGCTGGCGACGATCTGTGTGATGTTCGCGATCGCCCCCACTGTCTTGGCCGTCAGTGCCTGAATCTCGCTGATCTGCCCTTCGATGCTCTTGGTCGCCTGTGCAGTCTGGTTGGCGAGGCTTTTCACTTCCGAGGCAACGACGGCGAAGCCCTTGCCGGTCTCACCGGCGCGCGCCGCCTCTATGGTGGCGTTCAGGGCCAACAAATTGGTCTGAGCCGCGATCGAGGAGATGAGCTGAACGACCTCACCGATGGAATTGGCGCTTTCGGAAAGGACCCGCACGGTCTCGCTGGTCGTCTGGGATTCCGCTATGGCCTGTTTGGCGATATCCCGAGACTCGGAAACGCGGTGACCGATTTCCTTGATCGAGGCGGCCAGTTCTTCAGCCGCTGACGCGACAGT
>Ga0307474_10001290_pt1 | contig 18246 bp, 18 predicted proteins | sample atmos_gasesECM1C_2_FD_203312 | JGI IMG/M metagenome (GOLD analysis project Ga0307474, IMG submission 203312) | Hardwood forest soil microbial communities from Morgan-Monroe State Forest, Indiana, United States - atmos_gasesECM1C_05 | ecosystem: Environmental > Terrestrial > Soil > Temperate... | reverse complement strand
ACATTGGTTTCCACAGCCGGCCTCGATGCTTTGAATCTCTCCAAAGCAATGACCTTTAAAGTCTCTTTTCGGTTACGGTTAAGCCCGGTATCCTAAATGTGATCGTCTGAGCGACACCCTGTCGCTGTAGCTAAAAGATCGAGCTTCGCCCCACCGGCGGCAAAGTCTTTCTGCGTCAGATATCGCCGTGCGCTTGGATTTGACCGTTCCACCGAAAACGCCTACTATGGCCCTCCGCTTTTTCGCGGGATTTCGGCGATCCTGGATCGCCGTGACGGAGTAAAGGCCCAAGGAGCCTTATTTATATATGGTGCAAATGCAGGATGTGATGTCGAAGCCGATGCCGGATTTCCGGGAGGGTTCGATTGTCAAAGGACGAATTTTAGAAGTGCGACCACGCGAAGTGCTGGTCGACATCGGTTATAAATCGGAAGGCGTCATTTCATTGTCGGAGTTTGAGGACGTCGAGAATCTCGAAGTTGGCGATGAAGTGGACGTACTCCTCGAACGCCTCGAGAACGACGAAGGCATGGTGGTGCTTTCCAAGGAGAAAGCGGCCTATCGCCAAAACTGGAACAAGATCGCAAGCGTGTTTCAGGAAGACGGCCTGATCAAAGGCAAAGTGAAATCCGTCGTCAAAGGCGGGCTCATGGTGAACATCGGCGTGGAAGCGTTTCTGCCCGCATCCCAGATCGACATTGTGCCGCCAAAAGATCTTCAGCAGTTCGTTGGCAACACCTACGATTTCAAGATCGTTAAAATCAACGATGACCGCCGCAACGTGGTGCTGAGCCGGCGAGAATTGATCGAGCAGGAGCGCAGCGAGAAGCGCCAACAATTCATGGACAGCGTGAAAGTCGGCGACCGCGTCAATGGCACCGTGAAGAATCTTACCGACTTCGGCGCGTTCATTGACCTTGATGGCATGGACGGTTTGCTCCACATCACCGACATGAGCTGGGGGCGGCTCGGACATCCGAGCGAGCTGGTCAAGGTTGGTCAACAGCTCGAAGTCCAGGTGCTCGACATTAACAAAGAGAAAGAGCGCGTTTCGTTAGGCCTGAAACAGCTGCAGAAAAATCCGTGGGACCAGATTGAAGAGCGCTTTCCGGCTGGCCAAAAGGTCAAAGGCAAGATCACGAACCTCGTCCCTTATGGCGCGTTCGTGGAACTCGAAGAAGGTGTCGAGGGTCTTATTCACGTCTCCGAACTTTCCTGGACGAAACGAATCATGCGGCCGTCCGATATTTTAACGGTTGGCCAGGAAGTCGAAGCCGTGGTGCTCGGCGTGAATAAAGAAGAGCAGAAGATTTCGTTGGGTCTGCGCCAGCTCGAACCCAATCCGTGGGATGAGATCGAGAAGAAATTCACGATTGGCAGCCGGGTGAAGGGAACGATCCGCAACATGACCGCCTATGGCGCGTTCGTGGAGCTCGATGAAGGAATCGATGGCATGATCCACGTCTCAGATTTGAGCTGGACCCGGAAGATCAATCATCCGAGCGAAATGTTTAAGAAGGGCGACGAAGTCGAAGCCGAGGTCATCGACATCGACAAAACAAATCAACGGATCAGTCTCGGCATCAAACAGCTGAGCGACGATCCGTGGAAAATAATCGATCAGAAGTACAAGATCGGCGATTTGGTGAAAGGGAAAGTCAGCAAGCTCGCCAGCTTTGGCGCGTTCGTCGAGTTGCAGGACGACATCGACGGTCTCGTCCACATTTCGCAATTGAGCGAGGACCACGTCGCCAAGGTGAAAGACGTTCTCAAGGTCGGCCAGGAAGTCGAAGCGCGTGTGATCAAGGTCGACAAAGTCGAGCGCCGCATCGGGTTGTCGATCAAAGCCGCGAACTACAGCGAAGAACAACTTCGCAAGGAAGCGGAGACTTTCGAGACCCTTCGACCCGGCGAAGACATGGTCGGTTTGGAGAAAGCTTTCGCCGCCGCCGAGCAGGAAGAATATCGCCCAGGCGAATCCAAGAAGGTTGCAGTCGCCAAAGAATCAAAGCCGGCCAAGGACGCGAAGGAATCCAAGTCGAAAAAAGAGTCGAAGAAGAAGTAACGAGCGAGTTGCGATTACACGCGCGGTTGCACTTTCGCGCACGATTCTGTTGAATCGGTGCAGATGAATTGGCGTCTGTTAACGGCAATCAATGCCGCAATCGCGCTCGTGACCGTTTGCGCGGTGATTTATCTCGTCACACGATCGCCCGCCACACAGCAGTCGCGGGCGAACCAGCGACAAACAGCGTCCGAGTCGAGCGCCGGAATCAAGCAACCCGAAGCGCAAGAACGGAAAGTCCATATCGAGTCTGTCGACGATCTCACTAACGCACGGGTCGATGATTTGGGCGCCGTGCCTGCCGTCGAGCTAACGGAACTCATGCGTCGCGCCACCCCCGAACAGTTGGCGGCGTTAGCGGCCAAATTCAACGACGCGCCAACCGACGCGCGAACTCTCGGCGGAATGGCCATATTTTTTCAAAATTGGGCGGAGCTCGACCCGAAAGCTGCGTTGATTGGAGGATTCCAGCTAAATGACGTAACCTTTCGAAAACTCGCCGCCACCGCCGTTGTCAATTCCGCATCCCCTTCCGCTGCCGCTGAACTAATTGCTTACCTCAGCGAGCATCCCGACAAGGATTTGTTGGATGAATGTAAGAATCGATTTCTCAATCCGCTTATCTCCAATTGGTCAGCTCTTGATCCGGAAGCCGCATCTAAGTTCATGGACGAATTGGGAGATACCAAAAATGATCTGAATTCCACCGCTCGAGATTCTATTGCGTACAATTGGGGAACTCTGGATCCAACGGCCGCGCTCGAATGGGTAAAAAAGCAAGACGGGAAGGACTTCATCGCTTTAAATTCTCTTTACGAGGAAGTCATTAGAGGTTGGTGCTTTAAAGATATCTTCGCTGCATCGGCTTACGTCGCGGAGCATACCGACAATTCTGGAGCTGGTTATGCGGCATCATCCGTTGTCGAGACGATGTTCGGTCGTGACGCCGATAACGCGATGAACTGGGTGACTGGACTGCCAGCAGGCACCGCACGCAATCAGGCCGAACATAAAATCGCAACGTTGTGGGCTGACAAAGATCCAGCATCGGGAGCGCGTTGGCTCGGAACACTTCCCGAAAAAGAACAATCCAATCTTATCGAAAACATTGTCCCCAAATGGATCGCGCAGAACTCGAGTGAAGCGTTTCGCTGGATTTCGACGACAACAGGCGAGGTCCACGATGAAGCAGTCATCGCCGCGATGAATGCTAACGAGTCGTACCCCGATTCGCTTTCCCTTGTATCCCAGATCAACGACCCCGAAAGACGAAACACTGAGATCGAAAACAATATTCGGAACTGGGCTTACAATGAGCCACAGGCGGCCGAAGCCTGGGTCAGAGGGAGCTCCCTCTCTGGCGAACAAAAGGATCATTTGCTTTCTATCATCGCAGAGACGCAAAAAGCCGCCGAGGACACTTCCGACCGGGTAATCGTCAACTGATGCTTAAGCGCAGCAACCGTTCAATTACTTCACCGCGCTCGCGAACTTCTTAACCAGTTGATCGATTAAACTGACGTAGCTGTCGGTGTCCGGAATCCCGCCGGGAAACACGGAGAAATCTACGACTGTTGCGTCGGTCGATCGCGCAATCTTCTCTGCCAGCCGACGGTCCTGATACGGCTCCACCAGAATCGCCTTGATATGGTACTCTTTCATTTTCTGGATCGCCTCGGTCAAATGCGCTGGCGTTGGCGCGCTTCCTGGTTTCGGCTCGAGAAAGACATCAATCTTCACATCGAAGCGGTGGGCGAAGTAGGCCCAGGAATCGTGGTAAGCGGCCAGATGCTTGTCTTGCGAATCCTGCAGAATTGCCCGCCATCCCCGGACTTTTGCGTTAATGACCGCGTCGAACTTTCTGTAGTTCACATCATAAAACGCTGCGTTCACGGGATCGACTGCCGCAAAAGACTTGGCGATATGCCGTGCGACCGCTGAGGCGTTGATTGGGTCGATAATGAAATGCGGATTGCCGTTGGAATGCGCTTCGGGGCCCAGCGCCACTGTCGTTACGGTCTCTATCAATCTAATTCCCTGCGACGCATCCACGTATCCGGGCTTTTCGACGTCGATTTTCAGATTGTGCGCTTTTTGCAAAAGCGGCGGCAGCCAGGCGCGCTCCAGATCCGCTCCGCTCTGAATTAAAACGTCCGCGTTGCGCAATGACGGAACAAAGTTCGCACGCGCAGGGACGAAGTGCGGGTCGTCGTTCGGTTTTCCCAACACCACCAGGTCGATCTTGTCCTTGCCGATCTCGTGGGCGAGCGAACCAACATCGGGAAACGTGGCGACGACATTCAGCTTCGCTTGAGCGACCAATGGGCCGAACAGAAGTGAGAGAACAATCGCGAGAGAGACCCGTTTCATTGTGTTGCTACCAACGAAGAGATTCCTCGACTTTGTTCGGAATGACAACCGCAGAGTACGCAAAGCGGTTAATCGGAGATCCTCGCGTTTACCGCATTTCGTCGAGCGCGTAGCCAACCGCATTGTCTAAAGGGTGTGGACCGTCTCCATCCAGCGCCAGATCGACATCTTCGAGGCGTCGGATCAGGTCGAGAACTTCGCGACGGACGATTGGTCCGCCGGCGGCGGCGCAAAAGTGAGTGCGGCAACCGAATGGCCGATCCTCGTAGATCAAACAGTTGCCCGTTTCTCGTTGAAGCATCGGGCACGATCCATCAGGATTTTCCGGTAGAGATTTTCGGCCGGTGGCGCGAAGCGCTTTTGCCGCGACCAACGCCTCGCCTTTCGTCAGATAAGGAGTGCGTCCGGTCAGTTTGAAATGACAGCATTCCGTCCGGCCTACGCAATTGCGCTGGATCGGCTTTTGCGCAAGATCGACATAAACTTGTCGCACTTCCGCCAGTGCGATCCGCAATTTTTCCGGAAGAACATCTCGATAGTTCATGGTCTGCCCGGTTCGACTCGAGCCATGGCGTGTCCCGCAATCCACCCGGTAGTCCAGGCCGCCTGGAAATTGAAGCCACCCGTGATGCCGTCAATATCGAGCAGCTCGCCGGCAAAATAGAGATTTGGCGTGATCCGGCTTTCCATGGTCTTGAAATTGATCTCGCGTAATCGCACGCCACCGCAAGTCACAAATTCCTCTTTGTTCAGCGACTTCCCATCGACCTCGAGTTCCGTCGCCCGCAGCTGCCGAATCAGTTCGTTTATTCCAGCGCGCGTGAGCGTGGTCCAAATCGTTCTCGGAGCAATGCCGGCGTTTGAAACCAGGTTTTCCCAGAGCCGCGTTGGAATTGCGCCGATGGCCGAATTGTTTATGCGTCGAGCGGGCTCTTTTTCTCTCCGGGATCGAAACTCGTTTCGGAGATCGGCCTCGTTCAAGTCAGGGACCCAGTTCACCCGAAGTGTGAAGCGATAGTTCTTCTCGTGCAAGGTGCGCGCGCCCCACGCAGACAGCCGCAGCACGGCTGGTCCACTGATTCCGTTGTGTGTGATCAGCAAGGCCCCGCGCTCACGCAATTGTTCAACAGACAATAATACGTCGCTCACCGAAATCCCGGGTAACGACCACAGCCAGGGCGCCGGAACGTGGAGCGAAAAGAGCGACGGCACAGGTGGTTCAATCGTGTGACCAAGCGAACGAACCAACTCGACGACGCTGCCGATACTTCGGCAACCTCCCGTCGCAAGAAGCAGCCGATCGCACAACACAGATTCACCGTCGCTGAATTTCAATTCGAAGCCGCTTTGGACTCCGACGCGCGCGCCTTCGATGCCTTTACGAGTAAATAGTCGCACTCCTGCTGCCTTCGCTTCTTTAATCAAGCAATCGATGACGGTTTCCGATGAATCTGTCACCGGAAAGATTCGCCCGTCCTCTTCACCTTTGAGGCGGACGCCGCGCGCTTCAAACCATGCAATTGTGTCATCCGCTGAAAATCGGTGGAACGGTGAAATTAGCTCCCGCTCGCCGCGCGGATAACGCGCCGTGAACATTCGTGGATCGAACAAAGCGTGCGTTACGTTGCAACGCCCGCCGCCTGAAATGCGCACCTTGGAAAGAAATTGCGAACTGCGTTCGAAAAGCGAAACCGTGCAATTCTTATTGGCGCGCGCCGCAGCGATCGCAGCAAAAAAACCCGCGGCACCGCCACCGACGATTACGATTTCAGTCACCCGCCAACTTAACGGTATCAATTAGGAAAGCAGGAAAAAAGGACTTACTTGGAGCGATGAAAGGAGGAGTTTAATTTTTCTTGTTGTATTGATTCATTCATTCTCTCGAATTCCTGATTAACACTGATTGATTCGCCGGATCTCTGCTCAGCCAAAATCTTCTGAACAGTTACGCGGTTATGCGGTCAAAAAGACATGAGCGAAGACCGGAGGTACACGTGTCTGTTCGAATTGTAGGACGGTTGTTCAGTCTATGGATCTTCGCATTTATGTTGACCGCGTTTACGCGGCCAGCTTGTGCGAACGAGGAGTTAACGGAGCGCAACAAGCAGGTCGTTCGGGATTTCTATACAACGGTGCTGATCGGGCGCAATGTCGACGCCGCGCCGAAGTTTTTGAGACCGGATTACATTCAGCACAATCCGCAAGTGCCGACTGGACTGCAAGGGTTCATGGACACGTTTCGGGAACGCTTCGCCCAGAAACTGCCACCGGATTACAAACGCGAATTGCTAAATGTGATCGGCGACAACGACATGGTCGTTGTTTACGTCCGTCAGACCTGGACCGGAAAGGACGGCCAGCACCATCAAGCGCTCGGGTTCGACATGTTTCCGCGTGCAGGACGGCATGATCGCTGAGCATTGGGATGCCGATTGATTGAACCAGTACGCAAAACGCGCCTTTCCGCTTCCGCGAAAAGGCGCGAATGTGTTGTCCGCCACGCTGTAGATTTAGCGAAGGCGGGTCGCGTTTAGCTCTTAATCCTCATCGAGGACTACGCGGTCGACGAGCATGTTGTCGCCTTCACCCATGTAGTGAACATGAACCGGAACGCCCACGCGAACGCGGGTCCGCACGGTCGCCTCGTCCAATTCCTTACCGCTTCTGGTCACATAAACGACCTTCTTGCCGAAGCGATAACTTCTCGGGCCGGCGCTTTCGCTTTCCTTCAGCACAATCGAACTGCCCGGCGTAAATGTCGTAATTGTGCCGCTGCCCTCAGTCGTGGTCGTGGTGGTGGTTTCAGAAACCTGTGCCCACGCGAACGGAGCCGCGACTGTCAATGCCATACTCAATATTAGCTTCTTCATAGTTCCTTAGACGGGAGCCACAGCGCACTATTCGGATTCAATTCTGCGTTTCTCGGCAATTTACCGAGAAAGTCCAGGCCATACCAAAACCAAATTTCTCGACTTCAACATCGCCGGCGGACACAAAGATTCGCTGGAACCGACTCCGCCGCCTGTACCTTCAACCTCGTCGCCGTTTCCGTCCCAGTCACCGCCAAAAGGTTGGTGGTCGCGCAACTGGAAATGGTTTGCCCTTTCCCCCCGGCGACTATAAGACCGACGTTTGCCTCGACGACGAACTGATTCAAACGGTCCGGTACAAAGTGCAGTGAAAAAACCTATGCGCTCCCCCTCGTTCATTTTCTGGCCCGTGATCGCTGGATTCACATCCTTTCTTGCGCTTTCGGCAACTGCTTCAAACAAAAGCGAACTCGCGGCGCTGGATGGACAAATCAAAGCCAACAATGAAACTCCCGAAGGTCGGCGCTATCAGAGGAAATTCATAGACGCGATTGATCCAGCGTTGAGGGCTGCAATGCAGAGTTGCCCAAATATGCCGAACACGAAAGATGGCAGCCTAGGAGAGATCACATTCATTATTGCCGCTGACGGGAAAGTGAAACGGATTGTCCATTCGGAAAATATTCCTCTCGCGGTGTGCGTTGCATCAAGGCTTCGAAGTGTTTCCAAGTTGCCACCGCCGCCGCACGACTCGTACGTCGTTGGCGTCGCGGTGGCGCAACACGATCAGCCGCATGAAGCCAAAGGCCCACCCGATACGCCGTATAAAATGAAAAGCCTAGCGCAGCGAAACGCGTACGATAAAGCGATTGCCCCATACATTGCGAAAGCGCGCGCGACTTACCCAGAAGCAAAGAAGCGCTTCTTGGCCGGGCTGCCGGCAGGTTACAGATTTTCGGTCAGAACCAGACTGACTGACCCGGATGGGGCAATCGAAGATTCTTTTCTACGAGTTGAAAAGATTGAGAACGGTAAAATAACCGGCCTTCTTGGCGCTGTTGATTTCGTTCACAGCTACAAGCAAGGACAGCGCATTAGTATTCCGGAAAGTAAAATCGACAATTGGGTGATCGTGCGGCCGGACGGAACTGAAGAAGGAAATTACGTCGGCAAATTTCTGGATCACTACAAACCGCAGTAGACCATTACTCGCGCCGTTCGCTGCCGTGGACGAACCGAGCGTGGTGATCGCAAAAAAGCTGAGCAAAACAATGGTGATGCTGTACGCGATCGCGACGGTGACGTGACCTGGATACATCACCATCCACCAGTTTCCGACCAGCGACGCGCCCGACAGAACGATCGCGATAAAAAGAAAATGTCTTCGATCACTGATGCTGTAGGAGCCAGCGATGAGAACCGCAGCACCGATGAGATTTACGACCAACAATCCATGGCGCATCGGCAGCGCGATCAAGAGCGTGAGATGCCGAGAACGAAACATCGGTGTCGCCATCGGCGACAAAGGTTAGGCGCCGGTCTCGAAGCAGTCGAGGTATTTGATACCGGAACCGGTATTGAAAATCACAACCCGCTCGCCGTTGCCGATCTTGCCGGACGCGCGCAATTTCTTAAGCGCGACAAAACAAGCCGCACCTTCCGGTGCAACGAAGAGACCTTCTTTCGATCCAACTTCACGAACCCCGCGAATCATTTCGTCGTCATCAACTGCAATCGCACCACCATTTGATTCGCGAAGAATATTCAGCATTAAAAAATCGCCGATTGCTTTGGGCACGCGTAAACCGGATGCAGTGGTGTGCGCGTTTTGAAATTCGGCGGCAAACCTTTCGCCGGCTTCAAATGCGCGGACGATCGGCGCGCAACCGCTCGCCTGCACCGAAAACATCCGCGGTCGTTTGTGATCAATCCAACCGAGCTTCTCCATTTCATCGAACGCTTTCCACATTCCAATCAGACCAGTGCCGCCGCCGGTCGGATACAAAATCACACCCGGCAATTTCCAATCGAGTTGCTCTGCGATCTCATAACCGAGGGTCTTCTTGCCTTCGATTCGATATGGTTCTTTCAACGTGGAAATATCGAACCAACCTTCCCTTTCTCTGCGTTTCGCGATTTCCGTGCCGCAATCAGTGATGAGGCCGTCGATCAACGTGACGCGCGCACCAACTTCGTGGCATTCGACAATGTTCGCGCGTGGCGTGTCGCGCGGCATAAAGATGTGCGCTTCAAGCCCGGCCCGCGCCGCGTAGGCCGCCATCGCCCCGCCGGCGTTTCCAGCGCTCGGCACCGCCAACTTCTTCGCGCCAAGATATTTCGCCATCGAAACAGCGACGCTCATTCCGCGCGCTTTGAAGCTTTGGGTCGGATTGACCGACTCGTCTTTGACCCAAAGATCGACATCCATTTCGTCACCAAATCTTTTCGCGTTAAGAAGTGGTGTGCCTCCCTCGCCCAACGAAACCGGCTCGACATCTTTTGGCAGCGGCAATAGTTCACGCCAACGCCACAGCGACTTATCGCGCTGGTTTAAACTTGAATGCATTTTGCATTCAAGTTTCCGAAGGCTTTCCAGGTCATAAATCGCGAAGAGCGGTTTGCCGCACGCGACGCACAGATTTTGGAGGCGCTTCCAATCGTGCCGCTTTCCACAGGCGGTACATTCAAGATGCGACAAGTACATAAAAACAATCAGGAAACCAGGAACGCAGGAAAAGACCTACAAAACTCACGCCTACAGTGAGCGCAATTCTTTCCTTCCATCCGATTTCCTGCTTTTCTGCTTTCCTAATTCTACTGAAATCTGCGGACAAAATGAATTCCGGATCGTCGAATCCAGTTCACCGGCGGTGGTATCGACCGTCGTTGACCACGCAGATCATGATCGGCCTGGTTCTCGGAGCATTGATCGGATGGCTGCGACCGGACTGGGGCAACAAAGTTTATTTTCTTCGCGATATTTTCATCAACCTGATCAAGTCGATCATCGCGCCGCTGGTCTTTTCAACGATCGTGGTCGGGATCGCCGGCGCGGGCGCGTTGAAAAAAGTCGGCCGGATCGGAATCAAAGCGCTCGTCTTCTTTGAGATTGTTACTACGGCTGCGCTTTTCATCGGACTGGCCGTTGTAAATCTCATCAAACCGGGAATCGGTGTCACGCTGGCAGCAAGCAATACCGACATCGTCAACAAGATCAGCCAAACACATGCCCAAAGCTTCACCGAGATCGTCGTGCATGTTTTTCCCTCGAGCATCATTGACGCGATGGTGCGCGGCGACGTGCTTCAGATCGTTGCCTTCAGCGTTTTGTTCGCGCTCGCCCTGTCCGCGGCCGGCGAAAGAGGTCAGCCGATCGTGCGTGCGATGGACAGTCTCGCGCAAATCATGTTCAAGTTCACAAACTACGTGATGATGTTTGCGCCCATCGGCGTCGGCGCGGCGATGGCCCACACGATTGGCACGCAAGGACCCGGCGTCCTCATCAATCTCGGCAAACTGATCGGTTCGCTTTATCTCGCACTGATCATCTTCGTGATCGTCGTTTTCGGAATCGTGATCCAGGTTGCGCGAGTGCCGCTCCGGCAATTTTTCCGGGCCGTGCGCGAACCGGCCGCATTGGCATTTGCTACTACGAGCAGTGAATCGGCGCTGCCGAAAGCAATGCAGGCGATGGAACGCTTCGGCGTGCCGCCGTCGATTGTCGGTTTCGTCATGCCGACGGGTTACTCATTCAATCTTACCGGCTCAATTTTGTACCTGGGGATGGCGTCGGTGTTTGTTGCGCAAGCCGCCGAGACAACGACGGGCTGGCATATGGGTTTCGGTCCGCAAGTCACCATGATGCTGACGTTGATGCTGACTTCGAAAGGCGTGGCCGGCGTGCCACGAGCCGCCCTGGTGATTTTGCTCGGGACCTTAAATTTGTTTGTTCCGGCAGGACTTGGCCCAATCGGTGTCGCCGTGATTTTTGGAGTGGACGAGTTGATGGACATGGGCAGGACCGCGGTAAACGTGATTGGCAATTGCCTGGCGACGGTTGTGGTCGCGCGGTGGGAAAAGGAGTTCGACGAAAAGCGCGCGCGCGTTTTCGGAACGCCCGAGGAAACGGAGTTGGACTTAAAATCAGGCGATGTCGCGTTCGCCGACGCGGTTCGGCAAGGCGACTGACTAGAACTCGGCGCTGCCCGGCGTTCGCGCGAACGGAATCACATCGCGAATGTTAGACACGCCAGTCACGAACATGAGCATTCGCTCAAAGCCGAGACCGAACCCGGCATGCGGCACGGTGCCATAACGCCGGAGATCGAGGTACCACTTGTAATCGGCGGGATCCATTTTGTGGCGGCGCATATTTTCTTCGAGCACATCCAATCGTTCTTCGCGCTGGCTGCCGCCCACAATTTCGCCGATTCCCGGAACAAGCAGGTCCATCGCAGTCACCGTTTTGCCGTCATCATTCAATCGCATGTAAAACGGCTTAATCTCCTTGGGGAAATTGAAAACCGTCACCGGACATTTGAAATGCTTCTCAGTAAGCCAGCGCTCATGCTCGGATTGCAGATTCAGTCCGTATTCGACCGTGAATTCGAACTTCTCACCGCTCTTCTTCAAAAGTTCGATCGCTTCCGTGTAAGCGGTGCGCTGGAATGGACGCTCGAGCACAAAATCGAGCCGCGGAATCAATTCCTTGTCCACGAATTTGCTGAACAACTCCATCTCGTCCCGGCAATTTTCGCGAATGTCGCGGACGAGATATTTCACGATCTCCTCCGCGAGATCCATATCGCCGTTCAGGTCGCAAAACGCCATTTCCGGCTCAATCATCCAAAATTCGCTCGCGTGCCGCGACGTGTTCGAGTTTTCCGCGCGAAACGTCGGGCCGAACGTGTAAACTTTCGATAGCGCGCAGGCGAACGCTTCAGCCTCGAGCTGGCCGCTGACCGTGAGATAAGTTTGGCGGGCAAAAAAATCCTTCGCATAATCGATCTCGGTGTCTTTCCGCGGAGGATTCTTGAGATCGATCGTCGAAACGCGAAACAATTCGCCCGCGCCTTCGCAATCGCTGCCAGTAATGATTGGTGTATGGACGTAAACAAACCCACGCTCCTGGAAAAATTTGTGGATGGCGAAGGCGAGCCGGCTCCGGACCCGAAATACAGATCCAAACAAATTTGAACGCGGTCGCAGGTGCGCGATTTCACGCAAAAATTCCGGGGTGTGTCCTTTTTTCTGAAGCGGATAGGAATCATCGGAGACACCGACGATATCGATCTTGTCGGAGACGAGTTCCCACTTTTGCCCTTTTCCCTGAGATGCGACTAACGCGCCGCTGACGCGGATGGACGCGCCGGTTGTCAGCTTCTGGGTATCGGCGTAATTCGAGAGCGAACTCCGCGCGATAATCTGGAGATTTTTCAGGGACGACCCGTCGTTGAGCTCGATGAAGGAGAAATCTTTCGAATCACGGCGCGTTCGCACCCAGCCCTGGACTTGAACGGAATCGATCGGACTGCTGCTTTCGAGGACAGCCTTGATAGAGGTCGGTGAGGGCATCATTTGACCGGGCAACTTTCAACGCTTTGCGCGCAGCGCGCAACGAATCGCCGGGAAAAATTCGGCGGCGAAACTTACATCTTCAATGCCTGGCGCAGATGAGGGACCAAGCGTTTGCTGAATTCAACCGATTCGCCGGCAGTCAAATGCGACCATTCGGGACAATTGAATCCCGACAGCTCCGGAAAGTCCGAGTAATAGATTCCGGGCGCGTGCGTCATTTGAAGTAGCGGATCCCAGCTCTGTTGGCGCGGCATAATTTTGTCCTCGAGCTCTTTCAATCCGCCGCTGTGGGGAAAGCGCACGAAAACAATCTTGCCGCCGCGGGCGCGAATTTTCTCAATTGCAGCCACCGTATCCCCAAAACGTTGCTGAATTCCCTCTTTAATCTTCGCCAGGAAAACATCCGGCGGGACGTAACTCGGCGGTGGTGGCGGCGTGAAAAGCGGTATCCAGATTTGCTGGATGCGTTTCGCGAGTTCGCTTTCAGGTTCGGCGCATTTCTCCCACATTCGGGCGCGCCGTTCGCGATCCTCCGTTTGAAAGTACGGCGGAAAAGTTGGCGGAACGCGTGCACCGGAACGATTCGGAATTGGCAACTGGTTCAAAAGTCCTTCGAGGCTGAGATCGTCCGGTTTCAAAAACGCGACATGTTCTTCCAGCCACATACCGAGGTACTCGCTCACGTGCTGGGCGGGCGTTTGATTGTGATATCGTTTCACTCCTTTTTCGGCGCGCTCCATCGGAGGGCTTCCAGGCGGCGCGAAGAACAAATGCGGGACGAAGCTGCAAATGATCGTGCCATGAAAATTTTTATCGTCCGCCAGATCGGCCAAGGCGGGGTAAACCGTAGAGCCGGCCATCGCCAGTTGGATTGGGCGCTTGCCCAAACCTTTTTGGAATTCATCAAGGTCGCAATCAAACCACGCGCGCGAGTCGCCAATGATCACGATCGATTCGGGCTCCACTCTTCGACGGGCCATTGTCCAAAGGTCTTCGTTGTCGTTGAGAGTTGGAGCGTACCCAAGTGAGCGGGAATACAATTCCCACCCAGCTGTCGCGGCGATGACGATAATCGTGACGACCACAGAGATTCCGCGCCACTGCGCCAGCGGAATCGGACGCTCGAATTCCAGGGGCGGCCCACCGTGAATTTGTTCTTCGCGCGAAGGTCTGCGAAAAAACAGCCGCGGTAGCCGGAGTCGCTCTTTAAAACTGGAAATAGATGAACGCATTACTGGTTCCCTGAGTGAAAATGATGGCGAACGCCATGAACGACCCAATCGCCGTGATCGCCCAAGCCGGCAAACGCATCACCGCCGTTTCGAACGATTCCTCACGCATCGTCCAATGCATGGCAATCACACCGACGGTGACGATCCCAATCTGCAAGAGTTCGCGCGTGGTGAGAATCATGTCGCCGGTCGGATGCCCGCCGAACATTCCGGTCAACATTCGGCTGGCCATCGTGAAATCGGAGGCGCGGAAAAATACCCATGCGATGCAAACCGCGCCATAAGTGGCACAGCCAGCAACCGCACGAGTGAGCGGACTGCCTGCCCACGGCTTGTTTTCAAAGAAAATCCGAAACACGCGTTCGATGACCAGATACGTACCGTGTAATAACCCCCATACGACAAACGTCCACGCCGCGCCGTGCCACAGGCCGCCCAGAAACATGACAATGACAAGATTGAGCGCCATGCGCAAAGGACGGACCTGATTGCCCCCGAGCGGAATGTACAGGTAATCGCGCAGGAATGTTGAAAGCGAAATGTGCCAGCGCCGCCAGAAATCGGAGAACCCGATTGCAGCGTAGGGAAAACGAAAATTGTCCTTGAGGTGAAAACCGAGCGTCAGCGCCGCGCCGATTGCACAGATCGAGTAACCGGCGAAATCGAAAAAGATCTGCCCGGCAAACGCGAGCACCCCGGCCCAGGAATCGAGTGCGACAAGTGGCCCGGGATATCCGAAAATCCGATCGGCCGGGCCGGAAAGCAGCGTGTCGGCGAGCACAATCTTTTCGAACAGGCCCAGTGTCATGAGCGCCAGACCCCAAAGAAACTGGTTCGCCTTAAGGCGCGGTGGGTGGGCGAGCTGCGGGAGAAAATCGCCCGCGCGGACGATGGGTCCTGCTACGAGCTGCGGGAAAAATGAAACTGCGAGAATAAAATCGCGCAGTGATCGCGTCGGCTGCAACACGCCCCGATAAATGTCGAGCGTGTAGGAAAGAGAATGAAAGGTATAAAACGAAATGCCAACCGGCAGCAGAATGTCCAGATGCGGGGGCTGATAAATGATCCCGACCCGAGCGAGCAGCCATTGGAAATTTTGCAGCAGAAAATTTCCGTACTTGAAAAAGCCGAGCATGCTCAGGTTCATGCAAACGCTCGCGACCAACCATCGTTTCTTGCCCGATTGATTTTGGGCTTTGGCGATTTGCCGCCCGAGCCAGAAATCCATTGCGGTTGTGGTGAAAAGGAGGGCTGCGAACGGTGGGTTCCAAGCCCCGTAAAAAATGTAGCTGGCGACGACGAGCAGGTTCTTCCGCAACTCCCAACGGCGAATGCTCCAGTAAAGTGTGGTAACGACCACGTAAAAAGCGACGAAGGTGAGCGAATTAAAAAGCATGGCGAAAGTTTTTAGTTACGCTGCTACGGCAGACATGTAGGCCAGCCATAACGAGGTGAGTGTTTTAATTACTCTCTTGAGATTGGGCAAGAATCTTAAAACGGGTGCGATATGCGACGCTGAAACTAGCCCAGCCTTTCAATCCTGGTCGCAATGATTACAGCGAAAGCAGTTCCACAAGGACGAAAGAATGATTCTTCCGTCCTGAAGGACAAGCATGTACTTCTACATCGTTGTCCGAGCGCTGAAGCGCTGGGCTATTTTCATCTGAATGTGATTCGGCGAATTCCATGAGACCGTTTTTTCTTTTCGCTCCAGGCGCGGGCGCGCCTTCAACGCATCCGTGGATGCAGCGGTGGAAAAGGCGGCTTTGCGAAATCGGCGAGGTCGAGACATGCGACTACGATTACATGCGCGAGGGCCGGAAACGCCCTGATCGTTTACCTCAATTAATTCAAGCCCATCGCGCTGCGCTTGCGGAAGCGCACAAAAAATTTCACGGGCCAATTTTCCTGATCGGCAAGAGCATGGGTGGCCGAATCGGGTGTCACGTTTCGCTTGAGGAAAAAGTTTCCGGCGTGATTTGCCTCGGCTATCCGCTATGCGCAATGGGCGACCGCACGAAATTGCGCGACGAAGTTCTGGTCGCGTTGCGAACACCTATCTTTTTCGTGCAAGGGACGCGTGATGTGCTCTGCCCTCTCGATTTGCTCAAATCCGTTCGCGCCAAAATGGCAGCGCGCAATTTTCTACACGTAGTAGAAGGTGGAGATCATTCCCTGCTCGTTCGAAAAAAGGACCTCGGAACTGAAACGCAGGAAGAGGTCGATCAAAGAATCCTGCGCCAGATTCGAGATTTTTCCGGGCAAGTCACCGAAAATGTGAGCCTAAACACTTAAAACGCCTTATAGGTATAACTGTCGAACGTCCAGGAACCGTTAATCTGCGAATAAAGCCGCACGTAGATCGTTCGCCCATCAGTTGGGATATTTGATACCGTCTGGGAAAGAGCGTGCAAAAGGGACGACGCATAAATGTCCCCTGCTCCGGGCGAGCTGCCCACAGTTAATCCATAGGCCGTCGCGTTGCCGGCAGTCCATTGGAAGGTCACTGTTGATGAAGTAAACGTCGATCCTGGCGATGGACTTATGATTACGGCAGGGCCAGAACCTGGAGTGGAAGTAGGCGTTGGAGTTGGCGTCGGCGTAGGGCTGGCTACCGGAGTCGGTGTCGGCGTGGGCGTAGGAGTAGGAGTCGGGCTGGCTACGGGAGTCGGCGTCGGTGTGGGGGTAGGACTCGATGCCGCAGTAGGAGTAGGGGTTGGACTCGGAGCAACAGTCGCAGTTGGGGTGGGCGTAGGACTGCTTATCGGTGTCGGAGTAGGAGTCGGTGTCGGAGAGGACGCTCCATTAGCGGCATGGTAAGTGTAAAGCGTACTTACCCAAGAGTTGTTTACCTGGGAGTAAAGCGTCGCGTAAACAGTGCGGCCATCCGTAGGAATGTTGGTCACGGTGACCGAAAGCTGGTGAAGGGTGCCGGAGTTGTAGATGTCGATGGTTCTTGCCGAACTGCCCAATGTCAAAGCGTAAGCGGTGGCATTGCCGGCGGTCCATTGGAAGGTAACGGTCGACGAGCTAAAGGTAGATCCTGACGCTGGACTAACCATGACAGCGGGACTGGATCCCGGCGTGGCTGTTGGAGTGGGAGTAGGTGTTGGTTGGGGGGTGGCAGTGGGTGTTGGAGTAGGAGTTGGTGTAGGACTGGGGTGAGGCGTGGGGGTAGGTATCGGACTAGCTACCGGCGTCGCACTTGGCGTAGGGGTCGGCGTTGGATTACCAGTCGACGGAGCAACACGAACATAATAAATGTCCTCCTCCTGGTTAAAGGTAGCGGAGTAGGCAACATTTCCTCCGGTATTGTCGGACACAATGGTAATGTAATCGCCCATTTTGTCCTGGTTAGGGTAACCGAGGAATGGATTGAATGGCTGGCTCACTGCCACATTGGGTGACCAGGTGTTGCCACCATCTGTGCTATACGAGTAAAACAGCTGCGAATCCGTATTATTCGAAGCATTTCGGCTGTCCAGCCAGACGACATCGATGCGTCCATTCGGGGCCACGGAAAGGGTGCCGAACCAATGCCATTTGGCTTGATTCACAGAATCATCATTGATCCGACGGGGCGAGGAGAAGGTTTGGCCGCCATCGCTGCTCCGAACAAACATGACATCCGCACCGTCGCCTGCGCTGAAGGGTCGGACACTAGCCAGCATATAGATATTGTTGTTCGTGCTGGTGCCGGAACGATCAAGCGCCAGGAAGACCTGGCCAGTCAGTCCCGCAGGATTGATCAGGTCTCCAGTACTTATATTACCGCCAAGATTGACTGCTGTGCTTTGATCGAAAGTCGGAATAATCGCGCCATTTTTGGCGCTGGTCGACCGAATGCACCAAATCTGGCCTGTGTTGAGATTCACTCCGGCCAAGAAAAGGTTGCCGTTCGAGTCGACATCGAGCGTTCCCCAAGCGGGCGAGTGAGGAATGTTAATTGGATTTAGCCAGCTAACGCCACCATCTGTCGACCGGGTAAACTGTCTGCCTCCATAATTATTACCGGCAGTACTCCAGGATTGGTACTGGAAGCCATGCCCGCTGCTGCTGGTATTGTCGATCGTGAACCATTCTTTATCGCCGCCGTCAGCCGGGGAAATATCCGTCCAGGTCTGCCCGCCATCGAGAGAGCGCCACATGTTGTCGAAGAACGAGTTCAGCAGGCTGAGGTAGAAGAATCGGC
>Ga0307474_10001289_pt1 | contig 18265 bp, 12 predicted proteins | sample atmos_gasesECM1C_2_FD_203312 | JGI IMG/M metagenome (GOLD analysis project Ga0307474, IMG submission 203312) | Hardwood forest soil microbial communities from Morgan-Monroe State Forest, Indiana, United States - atmos_gasesECM1C_05 | ecosystem: Environmental > Terrestrial > Soil > Temperate... | reverse complement strand
TGCTTTTGCGCATCACTTCGGTGGGGTGAGCCGTCAGCACGGGCGTAATCAGCGCATGATCCAGGAGCGTGGCCGCATGCTCGCGTGTGACGCCTTGTGCCTCCAGGAAAACAAGGGCAGATCCCAAGGTGCTGTCTTTTTCAGCCGCCGCGCCCTGCCGGTCCTCGGCGAGATTCGCCAGCATCGAAAACAGCATGAAGCTGCGGACAAAAGCCACCGTTTCATCGAGCGACAGGCTCTCCCAGCCGGCGGGAAGGCCTCGCGGATTGGCAATACCACGGAATCGATCGACTGACGCCGCGCGGATCGCCTCGATCCGATCGAGCAGTGCGGCACCGCCATAAGTGCGGATGACATCGCCGAGAAGCTTTCCAAGGAAGCGGACATCCGCGTTCTGGGCAACGACGGGTGGGGAGACCGGGGCGGCTGTCATAGGCAAAACCATTATATGAGCGGCGGGCAATGCCGAATTGGAGCTATAAGCCATATCCTACAGGCGTGACCGCAGCTTGCTGATTAAGAGAGCGCCGCCTTCCCTATAGAGTGGCCCTACAAGAATTTGTGCGGCAACGCGCTACTCATACGTTCGGAGAAAATCATGCTCTCGAAGTCCTGGCATTTGTCTGTTATTCCGGCGTTGTTGTTGATGTTGTCGCCGGCCTTGAGTTCGGCGCAAGTCAACGTAACCGTCAGCGTCGCTCCGCCCGAATTGCCCGTCTATGATCAACCGCCGCTTCCCGGAGACGGTTATATCTGGTCGCCGGGCTACTGGGCCTGGGGTGATGACATCCAGGATTATTACTGGGTGCCCGGTACGTGGGTTGAGGCACCTCAGCCCGGCTATTTATGGACGCCTGGCTATTGGGCGGCCAACGGCGCCGTATTCGTCTGGAACGCCGGATACTGGGGACCCCAGGTCGGCTTCTATGGCGGCGTCAACTATGGTTTCGGCTATGGCGGCCGAGGCTATGAGGGCGGTTATTGGCAAGGCGGACATCTTTTCTACAACCGCGCGGCCGTCAACATCGGTTCGGTGCACGTCACCAACGTCTACAACAAGACGATCGTGAACAACGTCAGCGTAACGCGAGTCAGCTTCAATGGCGGCAATGGCGGCGTTCGCGCGGAGCCCACCGCGGCAGAAGCGGCGGCAGCGCGGGGGCCGCATGTCGAAGCGACGGCCGCGCAGCGACAGCAAGTCGAGACAGCGCGCGGCAATCCCGAATTGCGCGCTGCCAGCAATCACGGTCATCCGGCGATTGCCGCGACGCCGCGCGCGGGAAATTTCTCTAATCCCGTACCCGCACGCAACGCCGCCGCACCGGCCCGGAATGCAGCCGCCGGCGCGGAGCGCCCAGCCGCCGGCGCCGAACGCCCAGCGCCACAGCCACGATTGAGCACGCCGCGACCCACACCCGCAGCGAACGCGAGTCCCCGCGAGAACCCGAGCCCCCGGGAGAACCCGACCCCCCGCGAGAATCCGGCGCCGCAAACGCGTGCCGCCCCCGCGAGTCCGCCGCGGCAGGCCGCCCCGCCACGGCCGGCAACACCAGTTGAGCCGGGCCGCGAACCGGAGCACACTCAGGCTCCTAAGCCTGCGCCGAAACCGCAGGCGCGCCCTGCTCCGAAACCCCCGGAGCATCCGGAACATCCAGCGGAGCACCCAGAGGAACATGAGCACCATTAGCCATGATCAGGACGCCAAACGATTCACCACCGAGGTTGACGGCCACCGCGCGGAATTAGATTACACGCTCGCCGATGGGGTAATGACCATCACGCACACCCGCGTTCCGCCCGAGATCGGCGGACGGGGCATCGCGGCCGGGTTGATGCGTGCGGCATTGCAAGTCGCCGCCGAGCGCGGTTTGATCGTAGATCCGGCGTGTTCTTATGCCGCGGCGTATATGCGCAAGCAGCACCAAGCGCCCAACAAAGTTCACATGGATGAGCTGCTGGATGAGGCGCTGGAGGAGTCCTTCCCGGCCAGCGATTCTCCGGCGGTTGGGGGCGCTAACTAGTCCTCCAGCAGGGTGAGTTTGAGCGGCATGCGTACGCGTAGGCCGAAAAATCACGTCTCGCCCGACGCCTGCCGATCTCGTCGGCCTGTGATATCAATCGGCTCGAACTCCCGTCAGGGAGGGTGAGAAGAGTCAAGGCCCTTTGCTTTCGGGCCTTGACTCTTCTCACCCTCCCTGACAAGCGTTAACGCCGGTCGAAATCAAAATGCCAGCTAGCCCGGCAGCATCGGGCGCCCTTCATGCGCCACGAGCAAGTCATGCATGTCATTCGCATGCTCTTCTTCCACCACCAATATGCCCTCGAGCATCGTGCGCGTACCCGGATCCTTGTCGCCGAAATATCGGATCAGCTCGCGGTAGTGATCCACTGCGATCCGCTCCGCGATCAGATTTTCCTTGATCATTTCGACCAGATTGCCGGCGGTGCCGTATTCAGAGGCCGCACGTGACGCCAAGCCTTCGGGATTGAAATCGGGTACACCGCCAAGCTGATTGATGCGCTCGGCGACTTCGTTCATGTGTCCCTGCTCTTCCTTGGCATGCTGCGCGAATTCCGCCTTGACGCCCTCGCTGGAAATACCCTGCGCCGCAACCGCGTGCATGGTGTAACGCAGTACACAGACAATTTCCGTGGCAAGAACCGCTTGCAAAATGTCGATCGCCTTCTTGACGTCACCCTTGTACGTAAAGGTTAAGCCGCCGGTGGCAATGTGTTTACGTGCCCGGTCGCGCAGCGTCTTTACGTCGGTCAAAAACGGTTTTGATTTTAGTTTCTTCTTGGCCACTGAAGTCACTCCTGAAGGTCGAGATAGCGCGCCCGTATTTATACACCGCCGCGCAAGCGTTTCCGAGAACATCTGAATGCGGGTTCGTCAGACATTGAGCCAAGCGACTGTCAGCATTTCGCCGACACTTCTTCCGGCACTAGCCGCCCAAAGCCGTGTCCAGCGCCGCCATCAGCGGCCCGAGCTTGGGAGGACTGGCCTCGAACGCCGGCTCGATCCCGTAACGGCGCAAGGCGCGCGAGCAGACAGGACCTATCGAGGCGACCAGCGAGCGATTGAGATTATTCGCCAGATCCGCCGCACTTCCGGCCTTCTCGGCCATCGAATAAAGGTTATGGATTTGAACCGCACTGGTAAAGACCACGGCATCGACGCCCCCTCTGCTAAGCGCCTCGAGCAGGTTCGAGAGCGGCTGCGTATCGGCGGGCAACGCCCAGCGGTATGTGGCGATCTCCTGCACGGTTGCGCCCCGGGCTCGGAGTCCCGTGGCGAGTGCTTCATTGGTTTCGCCATAGCGCTGCACCAGAATCGAACTGCCTGCCACGGGAACATCCGCGAGAGCCGCGAGCACCATCTCGGTGGTGAATGGCGAAGCGGCCCTGATGTCGATGCGAACGCCGCGCGCGTTGAGTTCGCCAACCGGCTTCGGACCCCGCACAACCACGGTTGATGCAGCCAGCAGGTCCCGTAACTCGCCGCTCAAGTTGGCCGCATCCGTGGCCGAGAACAGCGCGCGCGTTCCCACGCCGGTCTGAAAGATGCAAATATTGAACGGCCGCTCTCGCCATTGCACCAGCAGCGCGCGCACGGCCTGTGGATCGATATCGGGCACCTCTTCCAATGCCGGCGCAAGCAGCGGCACGCCGCCGCGGCGCGCCACCAATTCGGCCAGATGGGCGCCGCTGCGCGTTTCCAGGATTGCAACGACCTTAGATTTCATGCGGCTCGCCATCAAGCTCCATAATACGGGCATGTCGACCTGGCTCAAAGCGCCGAAGCGCGCCGTCATCGTCTTTGCCTTTGCGCAGCTGCTGTCCGCGCAACCCCTCGCGGCGCAGCCGGCTGCGCAAAAAGATGCGGTCCGCGACGAGTTCGTGGCAGCGATGCAGCGCATCCGCCTGCATCAGCCGGATAGCCCGGATTCACCCGCGCTGGAACAGTACGCCATCCACGACTATCTGGTCGCAGCAAGGTTGCGGCGCGATCTGGCCGCTGGCGCGGACGACAAGTTGGATGCGGCGATCGATGCCTTTCTTCGTGCGCATGCCGGTCAACCCGTCACGCATGGTTTGCGCAGGGACTGGCTCGCAAGCCTGGCGCAGCGCCGGCGCTGGGACTGGTTTTTGCCGCGCTCCGCCGATGTCGCAGATCCTGTGTTGATTTGCGATCGGCTCGAAGGACGCTTGTCGACCAACGACACGCAAGGCTTGAGCGCTGCCGCGCTCACTCGCTGGATGGTTGCGCAGAAACCGCCCGCGGAATGCGCCGATGTATTCGCCTGGTTGCGCCAGCAGGGAGTGCTGACCTCGGCGCTCGCGGAGAGTCGCACACGCGCTGCGTTGTCTGCAGACGCGCCGCGGCTGGCGAGAGAATTCGCCGCCGACGTGCCGCTGGACCGCCGGGCGGCCCTGCTGCAGTGGTCAGATCTCTTGGATTCGCCGCACTCGGCACTGAACGTTCTGGCGACGCATCCTTCTCTGACCGTCGAGCCGGAAGCCTTGGCTTCAGGGTTCGAGAAGCTTGCGCGCACGGAGCCGGCCAATGCCCTGGATTTGCTGCCGCAACTGCTGACCCGAGATGACCTGCCGCCGGAGTTCAAAGATCGGCTTAAGCGCGCGGCTGCACTCGGCGCCGCCTACGACCGCGATCCGCGCGCGATCGCCGCCTTCGACCAGGTCCCGCCGGCGGCGGTAGACGCTCAAGTACAGGAATGGCGGGTCCGCGCCGCGCTGTGGAACGGCGATTTTGCGCGGGCGCTCGCCTGGATCGAGCAGATGCCGCCGACCCTGGCGATGCAGCCGCGCTGGCGTTACTGGCACGCGCGCGCCATCGCCGCGACCTCGAACGATGCGGCGGCCGCGCCGATGTTCGGCGAAATCGCCGGACTGCGCGACTACTACGGCTACCTCGCAGCGGACCGCATCGCGAAACCCTATAACATGAATGCGCGCCCCTCGCCGCTCGACGCCTCGGCGCAAACCGCGCTGTCGAAACTGGCGGGGATGATTCGGGCGCACGAATTGTTCGACTGCGACATGGTCGATGAGGCGGCCTCAGAATGGAACGCGGCTTTGGAGGGCGCCGATAATGCCTTGAAGGTGCAAGCCGCCCTTCTCGCCTCGCGCTGGGGCTGGTTCGCGCAGTCCATTACGACCCTGGCGCAAAGCGGGCAATTCGATGACGTGATGCTGCGATACCCACGGCCCTTTTTGGACGACGTGAGCCGGGCGGCCAAACTCGCGCAATTGCCGCAGGATTGGATACTGGGCGTCATGCGCCAGGAGAGCCTGTTTCGCAAGGACGCGGTGTCCCGCGCGGACGCTCGCGGCGTGATGCAAATGGTGCCCGCGACCGCCTCGGCCGTCGCGCGCCGCTGGCACCTGTCTTCACCGGGGCGGGACGGCCTGTTTGATCCCTCGATCGCCGTGCCCTTGGGCGCCGCCTATCTGCGCGAACTCCTTGATCGGTATGGCGAGCAGCTGAGCTTGAGCCTTGCCGCCTATGACGCAGGTCCCGCGGCGGTCGCGCGCTGGCTGCCGCAAAAAACCATGGACGCCGATGTGTGGATTGAGAATATTCCTTATAACGAGACGCGGGCCTATGTGCAGCACATCGTGGAGCACATCGTCGCCTTCGCGTCGGTCCGAGGTGGGCAAGCGCCGCGGCTGCAGATCTTATTGTCGGACGTCGAACCCGCCGCGCCTTTGTTGTGATAGTTTTCCTGAGGTCAAAAAGGGGGATGAGCATGCGATCGAGTCTTCTTCAACGCGCCGCCATCATTGCCGGCGCGGTGCTTAGCGTTGCCGCAGTGAGCCCGGCGTTCGCCGATACCGTGGTGGTCGGCGCCGACCGGATGATCGATGTGCTGACTGGACGAATCGTCGATCACCCCCTGGTCACCATCACCGATGGACGCATCGCGGCGATCGGTCAAGGCTCCGCCATGCCGCCGGGCGCGCGCCACGTCGATCTCAAAGGCATGACGCTGCTGCCGGGATTGATCGACATGCATACGCATCTGACCTCCGACCCGCGTTTCAGCGGTTATCGCCGGCTGCAATTCACCGACAATTTCTGGACGGTGGTCGGCGTGGCCAACGCCCAAAAAACCCTCGAGGCGGGATTCACCACGGTCCGCAACGTGGGTTCGGCCAATTACGATGATGTCGCGATCAAACAAGCCATTGAACAGGGCATCGTGACCGGTCCGCGCATCGTTCCTGCCACTTACGCCATCGGCGCCACCGGCGGCCACTGCGACGCCACCGAATTACCGCCGTCGGTTACCGTGAATAGACCCGCGGTTGCGAACGGGCCCGAAGAGATCCGCGCGACGGTGCGCAAATTGCGCAAATACGGCGCGGAAGTCATTAAGTTCTGCGGCACGGGCGGCGTGCTCTCCAAGACCGACACGGTCGGTGCACAGCAATACGACCTCGCGGAAATGAAAGCGCTGGTGGACGAGGCGCACATGCTGGGATTGAGAGTCGCCGTGCACGCGCACGGAACATCGGGAATCAAGGATGCCATCCGCGCGGGCGTGGACACCATCGAGCATGCCAGTCTCGCCGATGAAGAGGCATTCACGCTGGCGAAACAGCATGGCACCTGGTTTTCGATGGATATCTACAACGACGACTACATCATGGCCGAGGGTGAGAAAAACGGCCTCTACAAGGAATCGCTGGAAAAGGAACGCATGATTGGCCTGAAGCAACGCCAGACATTTCAAGCGGCCGTGAAGTCCGGCGTCAAAATGATCTTCGGCACCGACGCAGGGGTCTACCCGAACGGTTACAACGCGCGCCAATTCGTCACCATGGTGAAATGGGGAATGACGCCCATGCAGGCAATTCAGGCGGCAACCGCGAATGCGGCGGAGGCCTTGGGGCGCCAGGCTGATGTCGGCGCCATTGCCGTCGGACGCTACGGCGACCTGATCGCCGTCGCCGGTGATCCGCTCGCGGACGTCTCACGGCTGCAGTCGGTGGCGTTCGTCATGAAGGGCGGCGAGATTATGAAAGCCGCCGCCAACTGATACGCAATGCGCTTCGGGCGTCAGCCGCCGATGAGGCCGGCGGTGACGTTGATGGCGAACCCCAAAATCGACGCGTTGAATAAAAACGATATCAGAGTGTGGCCGATCACGACCCTGCGAACGTCGGCATGCTGCGTCGATACGTCCGCGGTTTGACACGCCGCGGCGATGGTGAAGGAGAAATAGGCGAAGTCCCAAAACACCGGGTCGGGAGTATTGGGGAAGTGCAACGGCCGATCATCGGCGGTCGCGCTGTAAAACATGTCCGCGTAATGGGTGGTGAACATCGTGGGAACGAGCAGCCACGAACTGATCAGCGTGAGTGCGGCCAGGGCGAAGTGCGCGGTGCGCACTGAACCGCTTACCTGCTTGATGGTGGCCAGCGGCTCGACGATGGCAAACAGACTGGCAACGGCCGCGACGACGACCACGAAGAGAATGAAGGGCGCCGTCTCGTCCTCTTCGATGTACTTGGTGCAAATCTGCTCGGCTGTGAGGCGCGTCATCCAGATGGAAATCAATGTCAGGAACAAAATGACGCCGCCGTTCCAGCACACCAGCACCCGGCTCAAGATGGACCAATCATGCGGTAGGAAAAAGAACAGCACGATACCGGCGATGAACGCGATCCACAGCCGCGGATGCCCGAGAAAAAGATCCTTCATGGCTTTGGCCCGGGCTGCGCCGCGAGCCCCTACTTGGTTTCCTTGGCGACCAAGTACTTGACCAGGTCGATCAGTTGCTGATCGCCACCCGCTGATTCCACGTGCACCCGGTACTTGCCGTTGACGATGATGGTGGGCGTCCGATCGATCTTGTACGCCATGATCAGATCGTCATCCGTGCGGACCTTCAAGTCCGCCGAAAAAGACTTCGATGCCGCGATGAATTTATCGACCGGGACCCCGGCGCGCTGGTTGTAAAACTTGGCCGCGTCCTCAATGGTGGGCATGCGGGTCTTGAGGCCGCGGGACGCTGGATCGGTGATGCTCAGGTCGCCGCCCTTCCACACGGCGTCGAACATGGCGTCGTGATTCTGCTGGTCCACACCGAGTATTTGCGCCGTTACGTAGGCTAGTTGAAACATCGGCCAATCCTCGGCGGGATTGAACGCCGCCGGGAGGTAGTCCACCACCACGTTTGCCGGCATGGCCTGCTTTAGTTTGTGTATGGTGGGCTGGAAAATATTGCAGGCGGGACAGGCGTAGGAGAAAACTTCGGTCACTTCGACTTTGCCCGCCGGTACCGACGGCGTTCGCGCCGGTTGTATCAGAAAATAATTCACACCCTCGGTCCACACCTGAGCGCCGTGGGTGGGCATCGACAGCGCCAACGCCAGCACACCTAAGCATGTCATGGACTGGATCAATTTCATCGCGGCTCCTTATGTCTTTCGCGCCGCGAATTCTAGCACCCGCGCTGTAGGGGTTTCCGCCGATTCTGGCCTGTAAGCCGCCCGGTTTATGCCCCGGCCCGAGGCATCGTTCACAATACTTTACATTGGCTTATGAACTTTCGGGCTTTCCGCGGCTCTACATCACGCCGCCGATGATCAGTGTGTAGTTCAGAGTCGAATCTGGTTATAGTCTGCGGCTCGCCCGGGATGATCGTTTGGCAGTGCGTGCCAAGGCATGGGCTCGCATATTGGTGAATTAGTGACAACTGTACAAGAAGATCCTCAATTTCTGTCGTCCCCGCGAGACTCTAGACCCTTCATCGCCCGACACTGGCGGGCATTGATCATCGCGCTGATCATCCTGGCGCTATTGACCGGATTCGCGCTGTACCTTCGCACCATGCGGCCGGTCGCTGCGCCGCCGCGGGGCCGCAATGGCCAAAACGCGCCGGTCGCGGTATCGGTCGCCACCGCCGTTTCGGGCGATGTCCAAGTGAATATCCCGGCCCTAGGGACCGTCACACCGCTGGCGACTGTCACGGTCCGGACCCAGATTACGGGCACGTTACAAAGGATTTTCTTCACAGAAGGTCAATTCGTTCACCAAGGCGATGCGTTGGCGCAGATCGATCCGCGGCCCTATGAAGCCGCCCTGCAGCAAATGGAGGGCAATTTGAAGCGCGACCAGGCGCTCTTGGCCGACGCCAAATTGGACCTGACGCGTTACGAAAACCTGGTCAAAGAGGACTCCATCGCGCAGCAACAACTCGACACGCAGCGTGCATTGGTCGATCAGTACGTCGGCACCATCCAGGCCGATGAAGGGCAAGTCAAGACGGCCCAGGTGAACCTGATCTATACGCACATCACGGCACCGGTGACGGGCCGGGTGGGCTTGCGCCAGGTCGACCAAGGAAATTACGTGACGCCCGGCGATGCGAACGGCATCGTACTGCTCAACCAGCTGCAGCCCATCACCGTCATCTTCACCATCCCCGAAGACAATGTGCCCGCCGTCATGAAGAGGCTGCGCGGCGGCGCGACCCTTACCGTCGGGGCGTTCGATCGCACCAATGCCACAAAAATCGCCGACGGCAAATTGCTCACCGCCGACAACTCGATCGATGTGACCACCGGCACCATCAAATTGCGCGCGCAGTTCGACAATGCCGATAGCGCGCTGTTTCCAAATCAGTTCGTCAACACTCAGCTGCTGGTGGATGTCCTGCACGATCAAATCGTCATGCCCAATGCCGCGGTACGCCGGGGGGCGCCAAACGGTGTCGCAACGACCTTCGTCTACGTCGTGAATGCGGATCGAACGGTTTCGGTTCGACCGGTGACGTTGGGAGTGGTCGACGGCGAAAAAGTGGCGGTGACAGCCGGTCTCAAGCCCGGCGAAGTCGTCGTCACCGAAGGCGGCGATCGGCTGCGCGAGGGCGCGCAAGTCACGCTGCCGAGTTCCGCTCCAGTCGCAGCCCCCGCCGCCGGCAACGAGACGGCGCAGCCGGGCAAGCCCGGAGCTCCCGGCACGCCCGGCGCGCGGCGCGGCCGTTCGCGCGGCAAACCGCCGCAATCGCCGCCGTCGCAATGAAGGCGGCGGCCGGTCGCATACTCAGGACAGGCTCCTAGCGCATGAACCCCTCGCGCCTATTCATACTGCGTCCGGTCGCCACCACCCTCTTGATGGTGGCGATTTTGATCGTCGGCGCCATGGCGTACTTTCAGTTGCCCTTGTCGGCGCTGCCGGAAGTTGCCTACCCGACCATCCAGGTGCAGACCTTCTATCCCGGCGCAAGTCCGGAGGTGATTACCTCGGCCATCACCGCGCCGCTGGAGAAGCAATTCGGACAGATGCCGGGCTTGAACCAGATGTCCTCGACCAGTTCGGCCGGCGCGTCAGTCATTACGTTGACGTTCAATTTATCGCTCGCCATCGACGTCGCCGAGCAGGAGGTGCAAGCGGCCATCAGCGCGGGGCAAAACCTGCTGCCGCAGGATCTACCGGCGCCCCCGATCTACGCGAAGGTCAATCCCGCCGACGCGCCGGTGCTGATTCTCGGCATCACCTCGAAGACGATGGCCCTCACCGAAGTCGAGGACCTGGTCGATATCCGCATTGCGCAGAAGATCTCACAGATCAAGGGCGTCGGCGTCGTCAGCATCAGCGGCGGCCAGCGGCCCGCGGTCAGGGTGGTGGCCAATCCGCGCGCCATGGCCGCCTATGGACTCAATCTCGATGATTTGCGCACCACCATCAGCAACGCCAACCAGAATGGCCCGAAGGGCACGCTGGACGGCCCCAGCAACGCCTACACCATCAATACCAACGATCAAATCCGCAATGCCGACGATTACGGCGAAGTGGTGGCGGCCTACAAGAACGGCGCGCCGGTGCGCCTCAAGGATGTGACGAAGCTGGTATCGGGTGCCGAGAATTCCAAACTCGGCGGCTGGATGAATAACGAACCGGCGCTGATCCTCAATGTGCAACGCCAGCCGGGCGCAAACGTCGTCGACGTGGTTGATCGGATTCAGGCCCTGTTGCCGTCGCTGCAGGCGGACATGCCGGCGGGCGTGGATGTGAGGCTGCTGACTGACCGCACCACCACCATTCGCGCTTCGGTAAAAGACGTCGAATTCGAGCTGGTGCTCGCGGTAATACTCGTCGTGCTGGTGATCTGGCTGTTCTTGCGCAATATTCCGGCGACGATCATTCCGAGCCTGTCCGTGCCGCTGTCGCTCATCGGCACCTTTGCGGTGATGTACCTCGCGGGCTTCAGCCTCAACAATTTGTCGCTGATGGCCTTGACGATCGCCACCGGATTCGTGGTCGACGATGCCATCGTGATGATCGAAAACATCTCGCGCTATATCGAGGCGGGCGACCCGCCGCTCGAGGCCGCGCTGAAGGGCGCGGGGCAGATCGGTTTCACGATCATTTCGCTCACGGTGTCGCTGATTGCCGTGCTGATTCCGCTGCTGTTCATGCAAGACGTGGTGGGACGCTTGTTTCGCGAGTTTGCGGTCACTCTGGCCGTGACCATCCTGATCTCCGCGGTCGTTTCCCTGACGCTGGTGCCGATGATGTGCGCGAAGCTGCTCAAGCATCGGCCGCCGAATGAGCACGCGCAAACCGAATCGGGCAAGTGGTTCACCGCCGTGGTCGATTGGTACGGCAAGCGGCTCACCTGGGTGCTCGACCATCAAACTCTGACGCTGTGGGTCGCGCTCGGTACGTTGGTCTTGACATGCCTGCTCTATGTGCTCATTCCCAAGGGTTTTTTCCCGGATCAAGATACGGGCCTCATCCAGGGCGTCTCGGAGGCAACGCAGTCAATTTCCTATGTGGGCATGGCAAAGCGCCAGCAAACCCTCGCCGCCGCGATTCTCAAAGACCCTGACGTGGTCAGTCTTTCGTCCTTCATCGGCATCGACGGCAACAACGTAACCTTGAATAGCGGACGTTTCTTGATCAACCTGAAGCCGCGCGCGGACCGCTCCGCGACAGTGACCGAGGTGATCCGGCGGTTGAAGAGCGAGACGGCGGATGTCGGCAATATCACGCTGTACATGCAGCCGGTTCAGGATTTGACGCTCGACAACACCGTCAGCCGCACGCAATACCAATTCACGCTGGAAAGTGCGGATGCGACAGCGTTGTCGGCTTGGACTCCCAAACTCGTCGCGGCTTTGCGCCAAAAGCCGCAGCTCGCCGACGTCGTCAGCAATCAGGAAGATGATGGACTCGCGGCCTACGTTACCATCGACCGCGACAGCGCTGCGCGCCTGGGAATAAGCGTGGGCACGGTCGACAACGCCCTTTACGATGCTTTTGGGCAGCGCATCGTTTCCACCATATTCACCCAGTCGAATCAGTACCGCGTCATCATGGAGGCGGATCCGGCTGCCTACCGTTCGATCGACTCCCTGCAGTCCATCTACGTGCCGTCGGCGAGCGGGGGCCAGGTGCCGCTGTCGGCAATCGCCAAAGTCGAAGTGCAGACCCGCCCGATACTCATCAATCATATCGCGCAGTTCCCGGCGACGACGGTTTCCTTCAATCTCGCGCCGGGTGTATCGCTCGGCGCCGCCGTCTCCGCCATCGAGGATTCCGAGCACACCCTCGGCCTGCCCGTCAGTATCCGCACCACCTTTCAGGGTGCGGCGCTGGCGTTTCGCAGCAATTTGACCAATGAGTTGTTGCTGCTGATCGCCGCTGTCATGGTCATGTACATCGTACTCGGCGTTTTGTACGAGAGTTTCATCCATCCGATCACGATTCTCTCGACGCTACCATCGGCCGGCATCGGAGCGTTGCTGGCTCTCATGCTGTTCGGCGACGATCTGACCATCATCGCCTTGATCGGCATCATTCTACTCATCGGCATCGTCAAAAAGAACGCCATATTGATGATCGATTTCGCCATCGTCGCGCAGCACGACGAAGGCCTGGCGCCGCGCGACGCCATCTATAAGGCATGTCTTTTGCGGTTTCGTCCGATTCTGATGACGACGGTGGCGGCTATCTTCGGGGCTCTGCCCCTGATGTTCGGCACCGGGACGGGATCCGAACTGCGACATCCCCTGGGCGTCAGCATCGTGGGCGGTCTACTGGTCAGCCAGGTGCTGACGCTGTTCACCACGCCGGTGATCTATCTGGCATTCGACCGCATTGCCGCACGCGTACGCGGCCGTATGCAGACTCCTGAGTCTGACGCGCCGTTGGCGGAGGGCCCTGCGTGAACATTTCCGCGCCCTTCATCAAACGGCCGGTGGCAACCACCTTATTGACGCTCGGTGTGGCGTTGTGCGGCGTGGTCGCATTCACGTTATTGCCGGTCGCTCCCCTGCCGCGCGTCGATGTACCGGCGATATTCGTATCGGCGCAACTTCCCGGCGCCAGCCCGGAAGTCATGGCGGCTACGGTTGCGACTCCATTGGAGCGCCACCTCGGCGCCATTTCCGATGTCGATGACATGACCTCCACCAGCGGCGTCGGCACCACGAGCATTCAGCTCACCTTCGGCATTGACCGCGATGTCGACGGCGCAGCGCGCGATGTGCAGGCCGCCATTTCCGCCGCGCACGCCGATTTACCGACCTCGCTGACCAGTAATCCCTCCTATCGCAAGCTCAACACCTCTGCGTTTCCCGTGATGTCCATTGCCATGACATCCGATGTGCTCACCCAGGGGCAGATTTACGATGCGGCGGACGCGGTGATTTCGCAGCGTCTATCGCAGATTGGCGGTGTGGGAGGTGTCAGCGTCAACGGCAGCGCGCTTCCCGCCGTGCGCGTCGAGATCAATCCGCTATCCCTTTCCAAGTACGGCATCGGCCTGCAAGATGTGCGCGCGGCCATCTCCAACTCGAACGCCAACGCGCCGAAGGGCGCGATTGAAACCGATGAGCTGCACTATCAGATTTACACCAACGACAATGCCCGCGACGCGGGACCCTACCGCGACCTGATCATCGCAAATCGCAACGGCGCTCCCGTGCGTCTCAGCGATGTGGCGACGGTCTTGGACATGCAGGATGGCGCCACCGAAAATATTCGCACCTACGGACTCTACAACGGCAGTCCGGCCGTGTTCGTCACGGTATATCTGCAACCCGGCGCCAACATCGTGGAAACGATCGACGCGGTAAAAGCCGAGCTTCCGGTTCTGAAAAATTCCATCGACCCGAAAATCGACCTGGTGGTGAACTTCGACCGTTCGATCACCATCCGCGCCTCGCTGCGGCAGGTTGAACAAACTCTCTTGTTGGCCGTGGCCTTCGTGATTTTGGTGGTCTACATTTTCTTGAACAGCTATCGCGCCGCCCTGATTCCCGCAATCGTGGTGCCCGTATCGCTGATCGGCACCTTCGGCGCCATGTATCTGCTGAATTATACGCTCGATAATTTTTCGCTGATGGCCCTCACCATTGCCACAGGCTTCGTCGTCGACGATGCGATCGTGGTCATGGAAAACACCACGCGGCACATCGAAGCGGGCATGACACGCATGCGCGCGGCATTCCAGGGCGCGCAAGAAGTCGGATTCACCGTGCTCTCCATGAGCTTGTCGCTGGTGGCGGTATTCACGCCATTCATCCTGATTGGCGGCATTCTCGGACGCATATTGGTCGAATTCGCCATGACCTTGTCGGTGGCGATCCTGATCTCGCTGGTGATTTCGCTCACCACGACGCCGATGATGTGCTCGCTGCTGTTGAGACCCGAAATCAACCGCGTGCCGTCGCGATTCGCGCGCGCTTTCGAACGCAATTTCGAGCATCTGCGCGACAATTACGCGCGCACGCTCGACTGGGCGCTGCGCCACCGGCGCGTCATGCTGTTCATTTTCTTCGCGACCATCGGGCTGAATGTTTACCTCTATATCGTGATCCCCAAAGGATTGTTTCCGCAGCAGGATACCGGTCAATTGCGGGGCGGCATCCGCGGCGATGCGGCGAGCTCGTTTCAGCTGATGAAGGCGAAGCTCCAACAAGTCGCCGCCATCATCCAGGCGGACCCGGCGGTGGACACGGTCACGGGCTCCGTCGGGTCCGGCGGCTTCGGTCCCGGCGGCGGCGGCGGCGCATCCGCCAATGTCACGATTAATCTCAAACCGCTGAACGTGCGGCGCATTTCCGCGGATCACGTCATTGCGCGGTTGCGCCCGCAACTGGCACAAGTTGCAGGCGCGAACACCTTTCTGCAGGCCATACAAGACTTCGGCGGTCCCGGCGGCCGCAGCGGCAACTCGCAATATCAATTCACCTTGCTGGGCGATGACCTGACCGAACTTCGCGTTTGGTCGCAAAAGCTGCGGGTTGCCCTTCAGGACATGCCGGAGATCACCGATGTGGATACGGATTTGCAGCCCGGCGGCCTGGAGACCGACTTGATCGTGGATCGCGACAGTGCATCGCGCCTGGGATTGTCGGAGATACAAATCGATAACGCGCTGGGCGACGCGTTTGCCCAAGCGCAGGTATCGACCATCTACAACCCATTCAGCCCGCAGCAATATCACGTCGTCATGGAAGTGGCGCCGGAGTTCTGGCAAAACCCGGAGATCTTGAAGAGTTTGTATGTCAGCACGGCGGGCGGCGCGCCGTCCGGCACGCAGCTGACGCAGGCGGTGGCGGGCACGACCATTCTGCAGCCTGCGAGCGCGGCATCCAGCACCTCGGTGGCGCAGGATGTGGCGCGCAATCTGGCCGCCAATTCACTGGCGAATGCCGGACGAGGCAATACCTCCACCGGATCTGCCGTCAGCCTCTCGCAGGAGACCATGATACCGTTTTCCGCATTCAGCCATTTCGTCACGGGCACCACCGCGGTGTCGGTCAATCACACCGGCACGTCGGTCTCCACGTCGATTGCCTACAACTTGCCCGAGGGTGTCTCCCTGGGTACCGCGACCGACGCCATCGCCAAGAAAATGTCGGACATCCACGTGCCCGTCAGTATTCGAGGCGGCGACTACGGGACGGCACGGCTGTTCCAGCAAGGAATCGGCAACCTACCGTTGCTGCTGTTGGCTGCGATCGCCGCGATCTACGTGGTGCTCGGCATGCTCTATGAAAATTATGGCCAGCCACTGACCATCCTCTCGACCCTGCCGTCCGCGGGACTCGGGGCGTTGCTGGCGCTCCTCGCCACCGGCACCGAATTTAGCCTGATTGCATTCTTGGGCATTCTTCTTTTGATCGGCATCGTCAAAAAGAACGCCATCATGATGGTGGACTTCGCGCTCGATGCCGAGCGCACTCTGGGGATGGATCCGCTCAAGGCGATCGAGCACGCCTGCCGGCTGCGCTTCAGGCCCATCATGATGACCACCTGCGCCGCCATCGCCGGCGCGTTGCCGCTGGCCGTGGCCACGGGCAACGGTACCGAAATGCGCCGGCCGCTCGGTATTGCCATCGTCGGGGGCCTCATCGTCAGTCAGCTGCTCACCGTGTACACCACGCCGGTCATCTATTTATATCTGCGCCGCTACTGGAAACATCTGAAGGACGGCAAGTACTCGCCGCCACAGAGGCTCAAAGGCAGCAAAGATTCAGGCGATCGGGGCTTAGGTCCTATCGGGGTCCCGACATGATCAAGCCGCTCGCCCGGTGCTTCGCCGTGATGTTCGGCGCCTCTCTCGCCGCCGCCTGCGCGGTTGGCCCCGACTATCATCGTCCGCCATTCGAGACGGCTGCAAATTACAAGGAGGCCGGCGACTGGAAACCGAGCGAACCCAACGATGTGCTGTCGCGCGGACCCTGGTGGAAGATTTTCAATGACGCGGCGCTGGATGATCTCGAGGTGCAAATCGACATTTCGAATGAAAACGTCAAGGCGGCCGAGGCCGCCTTCGAGCAGTCACGGGCCCTGGTGTCTCAGGCGCGCGCGGGATTTTGGCCCACCATCGCCGCGAGCCTCGGGATGCAACGCCAAGGCCAGCCCGTGGTCACGACCAGTGCGGGCGCGACGGCCGGGATACCTACCGGCGGCACCGGCACCAAGACACTCACGCAAAATACTTATTCGACGGGCGTCTCGGCCAACTGGGATATCGACATCTGGGGCCGCATCCGGCGCACCACGGAGAGCGATGTCGCGGCCGCCCAGGCCAATTCGGCGGCGCTCGCGGCGGCACGGCTGTCCGCGCAGGCCGAATTGGCGACCGATTACTTTGAGCTGCGCGCCCAGGATCAATTGGAAAAGCTGCTGGACGACACGGTCGTCGCCGAGACGCTGTCGCTCAAGATCACGGAGAGCCGATATAAATTTGGCGTCGCGGCGCGCGCCGATGTGGTCACGGCCGAAACGCAACTGCTCTCGAGTCAAGCGCAGCAGGTCAACGCCAAGATCATGCGCGCCACCCTCGAACATGCGGTGGCCGTGCTGATCGGCAAGCAGCCGGCGGAGTTCTCCTTGACCGCCTCGGCCATGCGTTCAGACGTGCCGACGGTGCCCGCCGGCGTGCCCTCCACGTTGCTGGAACGCCGGCCAGATGTCGCGGAAGCGGAACGCAAGATGGCGTCGGCCAATGCGCAAATCGGCGTCGCCAAGGCCGGATATTTCCCGGACCTGACCTTGACTGGGCAGGATCAGTATTCGAGCCTTTCGTTCAGCCGACTCATTCGAAATTCCAATCGCGTCTGGGCGGTCGGACCGACGCTGGCGCAAACCCTGTTCGACGGCGGACTGGTGCGTGCTCAAGTACGCGGCGCGCGCGCGGCCTACGACGGAACCGTGGATGCGTACCGTCAAACGGTCCTGACCAGCTTTCAACAGGTCGAGGATGAAATCGTCACCCTGCGGGTGCTCGAGCAAGAAGGCGTGATCCAGGACGAAACCGTCAAAAAGGCGCGCGAAGCCGAAGCGCTGACCCTCAATCAATACAAGGCCGGCACGGTCCCCTACAGCAGCGTCATTACCGCCCAGACCACCCGATTGAGCGCCGAGGAAACGGCCCTGCAAGTGCTGTCTTCACGGCTGCAGGCCAGCGTGGCATTGATCGAAGCATTGGGCGGGGGCTGGGATGCGTCGATGGCTACGGCGAAATAAACGCGACGTTGGTACGTCGGGTGATGGGGCCACATCTGATTTTGCAACCTACCTGTGCACATGAGGCCACCCGATCGACGGTGGCCATTCGAAACTCATCCTCCGGCACTGTGAGTTTGAGCGTCGACCATGAAATGCCGGGGGGATAGAGAAGCGTCGAGGTCCTGTTCTCACGGGCCACGAAGCGTCTCTATCCCCCCAGTCATGCGGGCCCGCGCAAATTCACAGTGCCGCGGGAGGGGGGGA
>Ga0307474_10001288_pt1 | contig 18266 bp, 17 predicted proteins | sample atmos_gasesECM1C_2_FD_203312 | JGI IMG/M metagenome (GOLD analysis project Ga0307474, IMG submission 203312) | Hardwood forest soil microbial communities from Morgan-Monroe State Forest, Indiana, United States - atmos_gasesECM1C_05 | ecosystem: Environmental > Terrestrial > Soil > Temperate... | reverse complement strand
GGTGCGCGCATAGGCCTCGACATCCTTCATGTCGGCGCGAGTAACGCCCTTGTTTTCCTTTTCGCGCGCGACCGCCGCATAGCTCGGCAGGCTCGCCATGTATTGCAGAATGCTGGAGCCTGAGAATTCGCGGAAGTCGAGCACCGGCGAGACCAGGATCAGGCCGCTGACGCCGACGCCCTGCTGCATTTGCAGGTTATGCACGACCTTCGGACCGCGGATGCCGCCATAGCTCTCGCCCGCGACATATTTGGGCGACAGAAGACGATCGTTCTTCTCCAGCCAGCGACGGATTGTCAGCGCGATCGAGGCGACATCGCCGTCGACCGAATAGAATTTCTTCCGCACCTCGTCATTGGATGCGACGAAACGGCTGTAGCCGGTCCCGACCGGATCGATGAAGACGAGATCGGTGAAATCGAGCCAGGTCTCGGCGTTGGGCTTGAGCTCCGGCGCGGTCGACGGCGTCACCGCATCGGCATTGATGGCTAGTCGCCAGGGCCCGTTGTTGCCGAGCTGCAGCCAGGCCGAGGACGCACCCGGGCCGCCGTTGAAGACAAAGGTCACGGGGCGGTTCGCGCGATCGGTGCCGTCGAGCTGATAGGCGGTATAGGCGATATCGGCCTGGGCCTCGCCCTTGTCGTCGAACAGGCGGATCGAGCCCGCCGTGGCCGTGAAGGCAAGCTTTCGGCCGGGAAGATCGAGCGTCTGCTTGGTCACGGAATCCGGCGGCAGCTTGTGCTGCTCGGCGCTCGCCGCTGACGATGGCGCATTGGCGGCACGCGCACCGCCCCCCTTTTGTCCTGCCGGCGCCGCGGCAGCGGGGGTTTCAGGGGCAGCCTCATCTGCGCGGGCGCTTGCAACCGTCGCACAGAGCAGGACCGCGGCACTGAGAGTGCGGACTATGGACATTGCGATGCGCATGATTTGTTTTCTCCCGACCCCCGCGAGTAGGCCGATTGCCCGCGCAATTCGCGGGCAACAGCATCATTTGCGGTACTTCTAGCCCGAAATTGCGACATGTCCACGGTACCGGCAAGCCAAGCCGGCGGCAGCGTCATCAAAATCATGCAACTTGCCGCCGGCGAATGCCGGCGTTTACTCTCTTTGGCAGGAAAGCAACGCGCTCGACCTCGACAACGGCGGCACGGATGTATAGACGACGCGGGTCCCTTATCGCGCCTGCAACGAGCCTTGAGTTCATGAGTAGACCTAAGCGATATGAACAGATTGCCTTTGTCGCGAGCACCGTGCCGGAAGCCCAGTCCGCGCTGGCGCAGCTCACCGAGATTTACGGCAATTGCGCACCCGAGGAAGCCGACGTCGTGGTTGCGCTCGGCGGCGACGGATTGATGCTGCAGACGCTGCACAAGCACATGCGCTCCGGCAAGCCGATCTACGGCATGCATCGCGGCACCGTCGGCTTTCTGATGAACGAGTTCTCGACCCACGATTTGCGCACGCGGCTTGCAGCCGCGCGCGAGTCGCTGATCCATCCGCTTCTGATGCGCGCCAGCGACAGCAACGGCGCCGTCCACGTCCACCACGCCATCAACGAAGTCTATCTCTACCGCCAGACCTACCAGGCCGCGCGCCTGCGCATCCTGATCGACGAGCAGGAGCGCATGCCGGAATTGATCGCCGACGGCGTGCTGGTGGCTACTCCCGCCGGTTCGACCGCCTACAACCTCTCGGTCCAAGGCCCCATCCTGCCGATCAACGCCGCGTTGCTCGCGCTCACCCCGATCAGTGCCTTCCGCCCCCGGCGCTGGCGCGGCGCGCTGTTGCCGAACACCGCCTATGTCACCATCGAGGTGCTCGAGGGGGAAAAGCGCCCGGTTGCCGCAGTCGCCGATCACGACGAGGTGCGCGACGTCCGCCGCGTCGAGGTGCTCTCCGACAAGACGATCTCGATGCGGATGCTGTTCGACCCCGGCCACAGCCTCGAGGAGCGCATCCTGCGGGAGCAGTTCGGCACCTGAAATTGCCGCACGGCTCTGCCCCGCAACCGTTCGTTAACCGCCGGCCCATATGGTTAACGGCAATATACCGACACACGACGTCGCGCGTTCAGCGTTCCAGGGCCGGGCCATGTACCGCATCGATTTCAACAAGCTGCGCTTCCTCGTCTGCGACGACAACCCGCATATGCGAAGAATCCTGCGCACGCTTCTACACTCCTTCGGTGCGCGCGAGGTCTACGAGGCCGAAGACGGCGCGACTGCACTCGAGATGTACACCCATTCCGTGCCCGACATCGTCATCACCGACTGGGCAATGCCGATCTTCGACGGGCTCGAGCTCGCGCAGATGATCCGGCAGCCGGAATCCAAGGGCAACCCTTACGCGCCCATCATCATGCTGACCGGCCATTCCGAGAAGCGGCGTGTGACGCTGGCGCGCGACGCCGGCGTCACCGAATTCCTTGCCAAGCCGATTTCGGCCAAGGGGCTCTATCAGCGCATCCTCAACGTGGTCGCCAATCCCCGCCCCTTCATCAGGACCAAGACCTATTTCGGTCCCGATCGGAGGCGCAACACCAACACGGCCTATATGGGCCCCGAGCGCCGCCTCGGCGGCGAAGTCGAAGTGCTGCAGCAGCCCTCGCTGCTCGACAAAGCCAGATCCTCCATCTAGCGGCGACAGAGTTCGAGAGCCATAAGGCAGGAACATGGGCAAGAACAGGCCGTCCGATATCGAAATCAAGAGCTATGGGACGCACCACGTCATCACCCAACCCAATCCGCTGCGCAAGGTCTTGCGCCGGGTGGAGGAGGACAAGGATTCCGACGACCCGGTGGCGCGCGCCGAGCAGGCGCTCGCGGGGCTCTCCGGCGAATTCAAGGGCTGGATGCTCGCCGAGGCTGACCGGCTCTCGGCAGCCTATGCGACCATTCGCAAAGACGGCTTCACGCCCAAGACGAGCGACGAGCTGTTCCGCGCCGCCCATGACATCAAGGGCGATGCCGCGACCTTCGGCTATTTCTATGCCGGCGCGGTGGCCGACAGCCTGTGCCGCGTCATTGAACATGCCCCCGATCTGAACCAGGTGCCGGCGCAGCTGATCGAGCACCATGTCAACGCGATCCAGGCTATCGTACGCGATCACACCAAGTTCGAGGCAACCAAGGTGGCGACCGAGCTGAACCGTCGCCTGCGCCGCGTCGCCGACGAATATCTCGCCCATGCCAACCGCGACCGGCCCGAGCACCTGGAGGCCATCCTCGCCCCAAGCATCGTGCCGGGGGAGTAGTCGCCACGCCTTCCTCAATCGTCCCGGCGAAGGCCTGGCAAAGGCCCGTATCCATAACCCCTGGCCTTCGTTGTCGCGCTCGCTCGTAGCCCGTTATTGCGAGCGAAGCGAAGCAATCGAGAGCTACGCACACAACTCTGGATTGCTTCGCTTCGCGCGCAATGACGGTGGAGACGCACGCCGCAACAACTAGGGCCTGGGGTTATGGGTCCCGGCTTTTGCCGGGACGACGGTAGGATTACGCCGCAATCAGTTCGTGGTTCATTGGCGCAATCGCCTTCTCCGATACCAGCTCCTCGCAGAACAGGCGCGCCTCTTCGCGGGCGGATTCGGTGGCGAAGCGGCGCAAGAGGATCAGGAGTTGCTCGGTGGCCCCGCCGTCTGTCTCGCACTGGGTCAGCACGCGCTCCACCATCCGCCGCCGCAGCCGCGCCGCAGTGCCGGCAGAATCCGCAAAGCCGATCTCGTGACAGACGTCGAGCGCGACTCGGAAGGCGGCAAAGGTCGATTCCGGCAAGCCGGCGCGGCGCAAGAGCGCCTCGAGGCTCGCGCCGCCGCGATCATGCAATAGCGAGGCGACGCGCGCCTGCCCGAGTTCGGACAGTTCAGCCAGCGCAGCCTCGAACAATTCGAGATTGCCTGACAATAGCGCGCGCAGCACGAGACCTGCGGTGAGTTGGCCGGTTTCGCGCAGATGCCTGACGAGGCCGCGCATGTCCTCACCGCGCGAGCGCGCTGCGATGCTCAGCGTCGAGCGGTCGCGCGCTTCGCTGGCGAGGCGCCCTGCCCGGTCGGCGCTCAGCCAATTCCTGGCCACCACGAACTGCGCCAGCGTCTCCGACAATTTTGCCACCAGCGCCGCGCGCGTCGCTGCCGGCAAATCGTCCAGCACCAGCATCGATTCCCTGATGGCGGCGAGATGACCGAACCGTTCGACGATACGGTCCCAGGAAAAAGGCGCGAGCTCGGCGTAAGGATTTTCGATCAATTCAAGCGCCGCAGCCGCGCTGCCGACCTCGGCGATCGCAGCACAGACCGACACCGGCAGCTTGACGCGGCGGGCGACGGCGCATTGGGTTTCGCAATCACCGGTCGCGACGATGTCGACAAGATCGGCGTCGATCAAAAGCGGTGAATGTTCGAGCACGGGAAGCGCGACCGAGGACTGGTCCAGCGACAGCGCCTGCACGATCGCCGCCGGCGCCTCGGCGCTGCGCGCGAACACGTTCGCCATGGCCTGGCGCACCAGAGGCGACGGATCGTCGAGCATCAGCAGCAGCGCGCCTTCGGCCGCCGCGCGGTCGTCTTTGGAAAGATCGGAAATCAACCAGGCACGCGCCAGCGAACGCGTCGCCTCCGCCCGCTCGCCCGCGGAAGCCGTCCTGATCCAAGTGATGAACTGCCGAACGATCATTGTCCTTCCGGCCTACGCAACGAAACCATACAGGCCCTCGACGGCGCCTGTTCCGCATCAAGCGGAGCATGCGCGTTGGCCATGACAAGGCAAAATAAACCAAGACGCTTAACAAAGCGTTCACCATAACCGGCTGGTTTTATTGACGTTTTGTTAAGGGCGCCGGTCGGCCAGTGACCGAGCGGCGCTAGCCGCTGCTGAAAGTGCCGTTGCGGTCGCTGAAGAGATCGAGCGGTGCCGGCGCGCTCGTATTGCCGCCCGGGGCAGCGTCAGTCGAACCGCTCGACGACGCGTTCGAAGTGAGCGAGGACGAATTGCCCCACAAGGCCTGGACCGTCGGGGATACGGCCTGCGCGCCGTCCTCGGCCTGGAACAGCGAGCGGAACATCGGGTCACCTGACTGCGAATTGCCGCCGCTATTTGCGTTGGCGGACGACGCGGACGACGCCGCGTGAACATCGGGGAACGTAGAAAGATAGACAGCGCTAGAGACCGTGGGCGGCGCCACCGCGCCCGACACCGATGCGCTTGCCGAGGCCCCTCTGCCGAACATTGCCAGCGCGGTTTGCGTCGCCGACGAATTGGCCGCACCGGCATAGCGCGCGTTCAAGACCGAATAGACTTCCGAAACGCTGCGGGCGTTGCCCGAACGATCGTAGAAGATGGAACGGTTGGCGGCGGCCGCGTTCGGAAACATCCGCGCCGCATTGGCCTGCGGATTGTCCTCGGCGCTCGTGATCAGCTTGGCGGCGCCACCGGCCCCCATGAAATGGGCCATGTAGAGTTCACCATCGGTCGGCCGGCGGCCGATCATGCCGGTGAGCTGAAAGCTGTTGGACTGGGTGAGCGCACCCGCCATCGCGGAGGCGATCGAGGGATCATCGCGCAGCTTCATGATCGCCTGCCGTGTCGTCGAATCGCTCACGACATAATCGCCCGACGCAGTCTTGGTGATGGCGTCGGCATATTGGCCGTAACCGAGTTCGCCGCCCGCTTCCTTGACGGTGGCAAGCCAGGTCTGGTCGATGAACTGGTAGAGCCCGCGAGCGGACGAGGTCGAGGTGCCCGCGCTCGGATTGAATTCCGACTCCATCTTGGCGGTCGCGAGCAGATATTCGAAGCTCGCGCCGGTCGAATTGGCAGCCTGCTTGATTGCGCCGGTTACGCGCGCGGCACCTGTCGCAGCCGTAGCGTTTGACGTGTCGACCGACATTGCCTGGTGCCCCGTTCCGGCGCCTCAATTGGGGCCGCACACTGGGACGGTTATGGTTAATGCGGAGTTAAATTAGGCCATTGGCTGTGTCATTCCGGGGCGCGCTTCAGCGCGAACCCGGCGCGAGATTCCGGGTTCGCGACTACATCGCTCCCCAGAATGACGGGAGCACCCCTATTTCTTGTACACCGCACTCGGATCGAACAGCCGCTCCGCATCCCCAAAAGCAAGGCGCGGGCCGCCCTCGGCCTTCTGAATCTTGCGGTAGAAGCAGGAGTGCCGACCGGTGTGGCAGGCCGCCCCCACCTGCTCGACCTTGATCCAGACCGCGTCCTGATCGCAATCGGTACGAATCTCGAGCACCCGCTGGACGTGACCCGAGGTCTCACCTTTTCGCCACAACGCCTTGCGGGAGCGGCTGAAATACCAGGCCTCTCCGGTGTCGATGGTCTTGCGCAACGCTTCATCGTTCATATGCGCGACCATCAGCAATTCGCCAGTGGCCGCGTCGGTCGCGACGCAGGTGAGAAGTCCGGACGCGTCGAACTTGGGCTGAAAGCTCAAGCCCTCCTCGCGCTCATCGACGGCAGCGGATGTGGACGACACGACAAACCCTCGCTCATTCAAAAGCGAGGGCTGGCCGATCAGCGGTTCGGCCCTCGCACCAGGGACAGGAAGCGTTGCTGCTCCGCCGGATTGTCACGGAACATGCCGGTGAAGCGGCTGGTGAACGTCGTTGCGCCATGCTTGGCGACGCCGCGCACCGACATGCAGGTATGCTCCGCTTCGATCAATACCGCAACGCCGCGGGGCTTGAGGACCTCGTCGATCGCGGCCGCGATTTGGGCGGTGAGATGTTCCTGGGTCTGCAGGCGGCGGGCGAAGATGTCGGTCAGCCGGGCAAGCTTGGAAAGTCCCACCACCCGCTCGACGGGCGTATAGGCGATATGCGCCCTGCCATAGAACGGCATCATGTGGTGCTCGCATTGCGAGGTAAATTCGATATCACGGACCAGCACAAAATCATCATAGCCGGCGGTCTCGCCAAAGGTGCGGTCCAGCACCTCGGCCGGGCACTGATGGTAGCCCTGGTAGAGCTCGTCGAACGCCTCGACCACCCGACGCGGCGTATCCAGGAGGCCCTCGCGGCCGGTATTCTCGCCGATATAGGCGAGCAGCGTCTGCACGGCCACCTCAGCTTCCGCCCGCGACGGGCGCGCCTGTTCGGGTCGGACGGCAACCGACATGAACTCGGCAGGATCGAGCTCGCCGGGGCGGGCCTCGGGCAGCTTGCCGTCAGAAGGCTTGTTGGGGCGGATCGGTTTGATCAATGCGTCCATGTCAACTCCGTTCGACCGGTCGATTTCTTGAGACCGGAGTGTCACCGGCAGACGGGGCGGCTTGCCGCCGGACGCCTGAGTACAGCTGAAGCTGTATTTGCGCCGAATGGTCCCTATATAGGACGGTGAACGCCGGCCGCCAAGGCCGCCTCGCTGCGCCCGCGGAAGACCTGACTGCCATGCTGAACGACATCTACAACAAGAAAATCATCGAGTTGGCGGGAAATATTCCGCGGCTCGGACGCCTGCCCGCTCCCGATGCCAGTGCCACCGCCCACTCCAAGCTGTGCGGGTCGACGGTCAAGGTCGACCTCAAGATGGACGGGCCCGTTGTCACCGACTTCGCCCACGAGGTGAAAGCCTGCGCGCTCGGCCAGGCCTCCTCCTCGATCATGGCGCGCCATGTCGTGGGCTCTACCGCCAGCGAACTCCGGGAGTTGCGCGACACCGTTCGCAAAATGCTGAAAGAAAATGGTTCACCGCCGCAAGGGAAGTGGACCGAGGTTGGGTTGTTGGAGCCGGTGCGTGACTTCAAGGCGCGCCACGCCTCGACAATGCTGACCTTCGATGCCGTGGTGGACGCGATCGGCCAGATCGAGGCCAAGATCCAGGCACAGGGTGAGGCACAGGGTCGCGCGCCGGCTGCCGCCGCTCCGGGCTGACTTATTTCCCGGTCGGCGCAGGCGCGACCGCCGCGGTCGCCTCCGCCGTCTTGGTCGAGTTGGCCGATGTGTCCATGTCGGGTTCGGCGCTGACCAGGCGATCCGTCATCGACTTGGATTTGAGGCTCGTGAACTTGTTCGACCGATCGGTCCGCGGCAGCACATCCGCGATCTGATCGGTGGTGATCAGGTTGGTCAGCCGCAGTTCCGCAGATGTCAACTCATGCAGATCTTCCCACGGCGGAACATTGAGCGAGAGCGCGAGCAGGTCGCCCGCGCCGCCCATGTCGAAGGTGTATTTGGCGAGCCGCCCGATGTCGCGCTCGACGATGGTGAGATCCTGCGCCGTGTAGCTCGCGGCCCTGGCGTCGTCGGCGCGGTCGCCCATCCAGATCTGATGCACGCGCACATGGGCGCCCGGGGGCACGTAGCGCATCGTACCGGCGAGCAGGAGATAGACGCACATGGATTCGCAGTAGGCGCCGGGCGTCACGCTGGAGCGATCGCCGTCCGACGAATGCGCGATCACGCTGGTGCCGACCATCGTCGAGAGGCCGAGAGTGCGGAACCGCCGCCCGAGGGTGATGGCGTCGTTGACCGAGCCGCCGCTGGAATCCAGCACCACGGTGGTGCCGCCCAGCTGCCGCCCCCGCACAAAATCATCGAATTCTTTCGGTGTGTCCGCGGTGACAACGCCAACCGCGCTGACCCAGCCGCGGCAATTGGGTTGGCAATCGACCCACCCGAACTTCATGGGCTGTTTGCGCTCCTCCAGCGCCGTGCCCGCATAAGCGGTGCCGAGCGGATGGAACGAGGTAAACAAGGCAAGCACGAAGAGCGCCGCCCCAAGGAATGCCGAGGTGTCAGTTGCGGAGGATTTCAAGCGTGTCAAACCGGTTCCTTCCCCAAGTCCCAATCGACCCATGCAAGTCTCACACAACCATCACAAAATGGTATCCGGGGGACTACGCGTCGTCCATAGCGACTTGCTGCGCTGCCCCTAAAAAGCAGGGAATAGTTGCGGAAAATGTGGCGAGAACTCGGGAACTGCGGTTCCCTGCCAAGGAACACCGCAGACCTGCGCTCAGGGTGGTAGCAGACGGCTTATGAACACATCACCTCGTGATCATCTCGACCTCTCGCGCGCGTTGCTGCGGTTGCCGCGTAACACCGGTCGCGGGCTGATCTGGCTATATCGGCATACGCTCTCGCCGCTCGTCGGCTACAACTGCCGTCACTTGCCGACTTGCTCGGTCTACGCCGACGAGGCGATCGAGCGCTTCGGACTGTGGGCCGGCTGCTGGATGACGCTGGCGCGGCTATTGCGCTGCCAACCGTGGGGCACCTCGGGCATCGATCTTGTGCCGACAACGCCGCCGGCGCATGCGCGCTGGTATCTGCCCTGGCGCTACGCGCGCTGGCGCGGCGTGAACGCGCCCTGATCTTGTTGCATCGCCTTCAAGCATGCGGCGCATATTACGGTTTTGTCGGGAACCTGCGCAGGCCCGCTCGCATTGTTTTAAGAAACACTCCTTCGGGAGACAACAATGCGCTGGAAATTCAGCGACCACGGTCACGATCCCCGGCAGATCGATCTGCTCGCAGTCGTCGTGATCATTCTCGCCAGCATCGGCGCCTTCGTTTACGTCGCAAGCTCGGCATTCTCGACGCCGCCCAACACCACGGCCTTCATCGTTCCGAGCCAGCACGTACGCTGGTGATCGTGCGCGCCTAAAGCTCAGTTCTGATTGGCTCAGAACCAAAGCTCCAGTTTCTTGTTTTGACGCGTTTTCTTCACGCGAACCGGTGTCCACTTCGCTCGAAAACGCTTTAGCGCCAGAAGAAGAAGCCGAAGATCCCCTGCTGCGGCCTGACCGGCGCCGTCGGGCGCGGCTTTTTCTCCCGCACCGGCTTCGGCGTCGAGACCGGCTCGGCCACAGAGGCCGTCTCCGCCGTCGCGGGCTCCTCAGCGGCCGTCTTCACCGAAAGCAGCAGATTCGATTCATGAGACCGCCAGCGATAGCCGATACCGAAGTCGATCGGGTGGGCGCGGGTGAACAATTCCGCATATTGCTGCTGATAGCGCCCGGAGAATTCCGAGATCGGACCGGCATAGCGGCCGAAGGGGAAGAAGCTCCATTTGCGCGTGCTATAGTAGGCAAGCGGAATACCGGAATCATCCTGGATGATGGTCGCGCTGTTGGCGAGCAGCCAGCTGCGGACCGCAGAGAAATTGCCGGCGTGCAACAGATAGGACGCGCTCTTGATCAGGCTGTTGCCGGGCGCGAGCGTATCGCAGAACTTGAGGAAGCCGCTTCCCCTGACGCCGGAATTGGAGAGATCGGTCGAGAAGTAATACAACGTCTTCTCGACCCCGTCCTGGCCCGTAAAAATGATGCGCGCGCCGTGGGTGACCGCCCTGCCGGCGTCAGCGCCTGTGAGCGGCGTGCCCATGTCGTCGAGCCCCACCGCCTCCACGCTCTTCAGCGTCTTGCCGGAGCGCGCCATGAACACATAGAGGATCGGGAGCGTGCCGTTGATCTGGCTGGCGTGGAAGTCGACCTTCATATGCTTGGTGATGAAGAACGAGAAGCTCAAGATCGAGCTCAGCGAATGCTCGACATTGGCTAGCGACGCCCCGATGCTGCCACGCGGCAGCCTGGTAAGATCGGGCACGCCGCCGGGCGGCTCGAGTGCGGCCAGCACGTAAGTCGAGGCGCTGGGATAGAAGGCGTTGGCGTAGAGGAAGTCCGGCCCGGAGAACATGTAGAACATGGTCGGGCGCGGTGCTGCGAGGTTGGCGTCGGCCCAGGCGTGGATCCTGGAGAGCTGGTGCTGCTCGAGCTGGGCGAAGGCCGCATCGAAGAATCTGGCGTGGTGCTGCCAGGCCGGATCCTTGGTGAGCGGCATCAGCGGGGACTCGGCCGAGGGCTGCATCCCTGCGAGAAAGCGAGCGGTGTCGTCGGCGGTGACGTCCGCGGCACGCGCCGGCAGCGCGGCTGCGAAGAGCAGACTCACGGCGACAGCCGCAATTTTCAGCATATGATGCATCTTGCGTCGCGGCCTCAAGCTGCGGTGCCTTTTGCGGCCCGCTTGTGAAAAATGGCGTAAATCAAAAGGCCCGACGTCATGATCAGCATTCCCAGGAATGACTGCAGCGGCCGCTCGGTCAAGAGATAGTACATCATGAAACCGGTCACGAGCAGGAAGACCACTGGCGTGACCGGGTATCCCCAGGCGCGATAGGGCCGCGGCAGATCAGGATGCGTGATGCGCAGCTTGATCACGCCGAGCACCGTGAAGAACGAGCAGAACAAAAGCGCGAACTGAATGAAGTCGAGTACGGCCTCGAAGCTGCGCGACAATAGCAGCAGATTTGCGACCGCGAGCTGGAACAGGATGGCCGGGATCGGTGCACCGGCTTCCGAGCGGCGGGCGAACAGCCTCAAGGCCGGGATGTCCTCCCCCATGGTCATCATCACCCGCGGGCCGATCCACATCATGGCCGAGATCGAGGAGATCAGACCGATGCAGATCATGGCGGCGACGATGCGTCCGCCAATGTCGCCGAAGATGAACCTGCCCGAAATGCTCGCGACGTCGATCTGGCCGGCGAGCTCGTCCATCGGCGCGGTGTGCAGGAATACCGCGTTGAGCGCGACATAGAGCACCATCACAACCAGCGTGCCCGCAAGCATCGCGCGCGGCACGTTCCGCGTGGCATTGTCCATCTCGCCGATGATGTAGGTCGCGGCATTCCAGCCCGAAAACGAGTACATCACGAAGACGAGGCTGATCGCGAAAGGCGCGCTGACGACATGGGCGAAGTCGCCCGCCTGTGGCGCAAAGGAGACCGGTTGCGGGGTCGCGACGAAGACGCCTGCGAGCAGGAAGGCCGAGACCAGCAGCACCTTCAGGACGGTCGCGACCAGTTGAAAGGTGGAGGAGTGCTTCACACCGGTGAGTTGCACCAGCGAGACCAGCCACACCACGACGATGGCCAGCGCGAGCGGCGTGCCGTCCGGGAAGACCGACTTGCCATATTCCCCGAACGCCATGGCGGCCAGCGCCACCGGCGCGGCAAAGCCGACGGTTGCGGAGACCCAGCCCGCGAGGAAGCCGAAGGCCGGATGGTAGGCGCGGCTCAGGAAATTGTACTCGCCGCTCGAGCGCGGAAACATGGCGGATAGCTCGCCATAGGAAAACACGCCGCACAGCGCGACCAGGCCGCCCACTACCCATAGCAGCAGGATCGAAAAGCCTGAGGGGATGTCCTTGACCTGGAAGCCGAGGCTCGTGAAGACGCCGACCCCGATCATGTCGGCGACCACGATGGTCGTGGCGACAAGGATCGATACTGAGGGCCCATTTTCGAGAAGCCGGGCCGGCCACGCCGCGCTCCCTGTCTCTGATGCCGTCATTCGATTCGCACCCCGAATATTCGCCAGATGGTGCAGAGTGACTGAGCCCAATTCAAGGAATGGTAAACATTGGCTAAATTTAGTGCGGATGTGCGGTATTTTGACACCAATATCCTCCCCGGGCGATCACGGCATTGTCCGAATGGAATCCTCCTCCCCACAATCAGGACATGATTTGGTGCTCTGCTTTGTTGATGTTCTTCTTGGGGTTTTCCGGATGTGGGGAGTTTTTCCGGAAAGCAGACGACGTCGCCGGACGACTAGCGCGAGTGAGCTGACAGCAAAAGCGAGCTGACGCTTTTCGCCGGCGGACTAGGGTCTGGTAGGCTTGGGTAAGGGGTGGATGGTCGGGGACGATCCGCATTTCCATGGAGTAGAATTTGCGCGCCTGGACAAGCAACCGGCTGCGCGCGCCCATGTGCGTTTGCGTCGCGTCGCCACAGCGTTGCTGCTGATCCCGGCCTCGCTCCTGATCGCCCAATGCAGCCGCGGCCCCGATGCCGGCACACTTGCGGCCAATATGCACCCCGTCGGCGCCGAGGCAGCGCCCAGCGCGACCTTTGACGACCGCTTTCCCGCGCCGCAATTCCGCGACCGCTTCCCCTCCCCGAGCGAAGCGCTGGCCCGGCACGAGATGTCGGACTTCGCCCCCAAGCCGGCGATAGCGCGCGCCGAGCCTGCGCCCTACCGGGTGGCCTCGCTGGAGCCGCAGGTCCCCTATCACAGGCCTTCCGCGCGAGACGACCTGACCACGCTGGTCAGCATGAAATATTCGGCGTTTCCCTATTCAGGCAACAACCCCCAGTCCGACTCGGCGTTCCTCAACGTCTCCAGCGGCGGTCGCCGCGGACATCGCAGCTATTCTGGCCGGGTCTACTGGGAAAACGAGACCTATAGCGACAGCCGCGTGCTGGTGCACATCCCCGAAACTTTCGACCTGCGCAAGCCCGGTGTGATCGTGGTGTTCTTCCACGGCAACGGCGCGACCTTGGAGCGCGACGTGCGCGACCGGCAGCTGGTGCCGCAGCAGATCTCGGAGTCCGGTGTCAATGCTGTGCTGCTCGCCCCGCAGATGGCCGTCGATGCCGCCGATTCCAGCGCCGGCAAGTTCTGGCAACCGGGCAACTTCCGCCGCTTCATCATGGAATCCGCCGACCACCTCGCCCGCCTCTATGGCGATCCCGGTGCGGCCAAGGATTTTGCCAAGCTGCCGATCGTGATCGTCGGCTACAGCGGCGGCTTCCTGCCGACCGCCTATAGTCTCGGCGTCGGCGGCATGTCCGATCAGGTCCGCGGCGTCGTGCTTTTGGACGCCGTCTACGGCCAGCTCGACAAGTTCGCCGACTGGATCGAGACCCACCGCTCCGGCTTCTTCGTGAGCTCCTACACCCACTACACCGCGCCGCATGACCACGAGCTGATGCAAATGCTGCGCGCCAAGGGCGTCACGGTGTCCGAGGACGTGGACGCGCCGCTGCGTCCAGGCAGCGCGGTCTTCGTCGAAACCGGCGAAGGCATCACTCACCGCAGCTACGTGACGCAAGCCTGGACCAAGAATCCGATCGAGCGGGTGCTGGTGAAGATGGCGGCAACGCCTTCGATGAAGGTCGCCTCCGGCCTGCCCGCCTCGCCCAACCGCTAGGGCGTTTTCGAGCAAAGTGGGCACCGGTTCGCGTCAACAAAACGCGTCAAAACAAGTATCTAGAGTTTCGGTTTCTGATTCAAAAAGAACCGAAGCTCTAGAACCGCCGCGCGGGCGCGACGGCAGCGCGCAAGCGGTCCCCATACGGGTCCAGTTCAAGCCGATCCAATTCAGGACTTGGGCAGCTTTGGCATGCTCTCGACAAAGCCGTTGTAGCAGGCGAGCCGCTCGTCCTCTTCCTTGGCGAATTTGCAATCGGCAATACGCTTTGCGGTCGGCGCCTTCTCCTTCGGCTCCGGCTTGATCACGGCGTCATAGCAGTTCAGCCGCTCCTTGGTGCCGTCGTCGATGTCGAGGCATTCCTGCAGCCGTACGGCCACAGGCTGATTTTTGCCAGCTGCTTTCGACTTCGGCGAAGCCGCTTCCTTCGGCTTGACCTGCACCAGCGGCTTGTCGCCAACCATCGGAGGCCCGGACGGGGGCGGTGCGGATTGGGCGAAGGCTGGGCCCGAACAAACAACGGCGAGGAACGCCAGGGCCGGTTTCAGGGCTACTCTCATCTCTGATCACTCTTCTTAAGTATCGGAAGGGCAGTTAACTATCGGAAGGGCCGGTCGGCGACTGACCGACGAGCTCGGTGTGCGATCTGGGCTTTAAGCCGGTCCAGTTCCGTTTGCCAAGTTGCAAAAGGCTTCTTCGGCAGGCAAAAGGTCCGCCTTGTTAATTCGCGGCCCCCTCGGCTGAGCGCGCCGCCCGGGGTGCAGCCGCCGATACTGCGCAAGAGAGAACGAGAGCAGCGAACAGACGCACAGTCATGAGAATGGGAGAAATGCCGCTGAGAAACTGGCAGGAGCCTAACAAGCTCACGGCGGCAAGTCCATGCTGCGGCAACCAAGGGCTGCGCTGAGCCAAAGGCTATTTTCTGCCGTTTTTCTCCCTTTGCACCGATTGCAACGCCCGAATCCCCTGCTATATCGGCATTTTCCCGCTTACCTGCGCTCGTTCGCAGGAGTGAGCTTCAGGAGCTACGCAATGTCCGATCCAAACCCCCACGACTTAAACCCCCAAGATCCAAACCCTCAAGATCCAAAATCCCAGGATTCAAAACCCTCCGCGCACAAATCCGAATCCGGCTTCCAGTACAGCCTCAGCAATCTCAAGCCCGCGCAGCCCCTGGAAAAGATCACCATCACCTTCCCTGACGGCGCCAGGCGGGATTTCCCTAAGAACACCACCGGCCTCGACATCGTCAAGGGCATCTCGCCGTCGCTTGCCAAGCGGACGGTGGCGATGGCGCTGAACGGCGACCTCGCCGACCTCGACGATCCAATCGCTGACGACGCGAAAATCGAATTTGTCTCGCGCGAGGAGCCGCGCGCGCTCGAATTGATCCGGCATGACTGCGCGCATGTGCTGGCGGAAGCCGTGCAGTCGCTGTGGCCCGGCACCCAGGTCACCATTGGCCCGGTGATCGAGAACGGTTTCTATTACGACTTCTTCCGCAACGAGCCGTTCACGCCCGAAGATTTCTCGGCAATCGAAAAGAAGATGCGCGAGATCATTGCCCGCGACAAGCCATTCACCAAGGAGGTTTGGGAGCGCGAAAAGACAAAGCAAGTTTTTCGCGACAAGGGCGAGGCCTTCAAGGTCGAACTGGTCGATGCAATCCCCGGCGACGAGCCGATCAAGATCTACTTCCAGGGCGACTGGTTCGACCTCTGCCGCGGCCCGCATATGACCTCGACCGGCAAGATCGGGAACGCCTTCAAGCTGATGAAGGTGGCGGGCGCCTATTGGCGCGGCGATTCCAACAACCCGATGCTGACCCGCATCTACGGCACCGCCTTTGCCAAGCAGGAGGAGCTCGACGCCTATCTCAAGCAGATCGAGGAGGCAGAGAAGCGCGACCACCGGCGGCTGGGCCGCGAGCTCGACCTCTTCCACTTCCAGGAGGAGGGTCCGGGCGTGGTGTTCTGGCACCCCAAGGGCTGGACCATCTTCCAGCAGCTGATCGCCTATATGCGCCGCCGCCTCTCCGGCGACTACAACGAGGTCAATGCGCCGCAGATCCTCGACAAGTCGCTGTGGGAGACTTCGGGACACTGGGACTGGTACCGCGAGAACATGTTCGCGGCCCAATCCGCGGGCGACGAGGCCGAGGACAAGCGCTGGTTTGCACTCAAGCCGATGAACTGTCCGGGCCATGTGCAGATCTTCAAGCACGGCCTGAAGAGCTACCGCGACCTGCCCTTGCGATTGGCGGAATTCGGCGTGGTGCATCGCTACGAGCCGTCGGGCGCCATGCACGGCCTGATGCGCGTACGCGGCTTCACCCAGGACGATGCCCATGTCTTCTGCACCGAGGAGCAGCTGGCCGACGAGTGCCTGAAGATCAACGACCTGATCCTCTCGACCTACGCCGATTTCGGCTTCGAGGGCGAGCTCACGATCAAGCTCTCGACCAAGCCGGAGAAGCACGTCGGCACGGACGCGATGTGGGACCATGCCGAACGGGTGATGGCGACCGTGTTGCGGGAAATCCAGTCGCAGCGCAACAACATCAAGACCGCTATCAATCCGGGCGAAGGTGCCTTCTACGGGCCGAAGTTCGAATATGTGCTGCGCGACGCCATCGGCCGCGACTGGCAGTGTGGCACCACGCAGGTCGACTTCAACCTGCCGGAGCGGTTCGGCGCGTTCTACATCGACCATGACGGCGCCAAGAAGGTGCCGGTCATGGTGCATCGCGCTATCTGCGGTTCGATGGAGCGCTTCATCGGCATCCTGATCGAGCACTACACCGGCAACTTCCCGCTTTGGCTCGCGCCGGTCCAGGCGGTGGTCGCCACGATCACATCGGAGGGCGACGAATACGCCAAGCATGTGTTGGAGGCCTGCCGCCGCGCGGGCTTGCGCGTCGAGATCGACCTGCGCAACGAGAAGATCAACTACAAGGTCCGCGAACATTCACTGGCGAAAATCCCGGCGCTGCTTGTGGTCGGCAAGAAGGAAGCCGAGACCCATTCGGTCTCGGTGCGCCGGTTCGGCAAGGACGGGCAGACGGTGATGCCGACGGACGATGCGATCGCGGCGCTGGTGGAGGAAGCCATTCCGCCGGATGTGCGGCGGGCGCGGCTCAGCGCATGATCCGGAAAACCGAAAGGATCATGCGCCAAAAAAGAACGGCAGCGGCGTGAACCGTCCATAACCGCTCTAAAGTGCGCTTCCGCTTGCGGGAGCGCACACTTATCTGTCAGCCGATTGTCATTTCCGACGAGAAACATCGTGCCCGACGCCCTTGAACTGTTGAAACTCCGCCGCTCGGTCAAACCGCGCGAAATGACCGGCCCGGGCCCCTCGCCGGCCGAGCTCGAGACCATCCTTACCATCGGCGCGCGGGTTCCCGATCACGGCAAGCTCGCGCCCTGGCGCTTCATCGTATTCGAGGGTGATGCCCGCGAGCGCGCGGGCGAGGTCATCGCAAAAGTGTTTGCGACAAAAAACCCTCAGGCCACGGCCGCCGATATCGAAATTGAAAAGAAGCGCCTCACCGACGCGCCACTGGTAATCGCGGTGGTCAGCTTCACCAAGCCGCACCCCAAGGTGCCGCCCTGGGAACAGGAGCTTTCGGCAGGCGCCAGCGCGATGAATATCGTCACCGCAGCGACCGCGCTCGGCTACGGCGCCTGCTGGCTGACAGGCTGGTTCACCTTCGACCGCGACGTGCTGACAGGGCTTGGCGTGAAGGCGGACGAAAAAGTCGCGGGCTTCATTCATATCGGCAAGCCCACTAAGCCCAACGAAGACCGCCCGCGGCCGGCACTGTCGGACATCGTGACGCGGTTTTGACGCTCCCTCGTCCTGGCGAAAGCTGGGGCCCATACCGCGGAATCTTTCGATGAGAGTCGGTGATGCCCGGGCTTGTCCCGGGCATCCACGTCTTTGATCATGCGCGGAGGCGCGTGGATGGCCGGGACAAGCCAGGACAAGCCCGGCCATGACGATGGGATTGGGTGCGCCCTACGCCGCCTTCGTCGCCCGCGCACCGAACCGAAACAGCAGCTGCTCGATTTCTGCCGCCGGCTTGGCGGCGCTGAACAGAAAGCCCTGCACCTCGTTACAGCCCGCCGCGCGCAGCCAGTCGAGCTGGTCGAAGGTCTCGACGCCCTCGGCCGTCGTGGTGATGTTGAGGCTTCGGCCAAGGCCCGAGATCGCACGCACGATGGCGACGCAGTCGGAGCGCTCGGTGATATCCTTGACGAAGGAGCGGTCGATCTTGATCTTGTCGAAGGGGAAGCTGCGCAAATAGCTCAGGCTGGAA
>Ga0307474_10001287_pt1 | contig 18281 bp, 10 predicted proteins | sample atmos_gasesECM1C_2_FD_203312 | JGI IMG/M metagenome (GOLD analysis project Ga0307474, IMG submission 203312) | Hardwood forest soil microbial communities from Morgan-Monroe State Forest, Indiana, United States - atmos_gasesECM1C_05 | ecosystem: Environmental > Terrestrial > Soil > Temperate... | reverse complement strand
ATAAGGAAAGCGCCCAACCAGTTGTGCGCTTCGGCGGAGGCTGGAGCGAGTTGCACGGCCTGTTTAAAAGCGTCGAAGGCGTGTTGGTAATCACCCTGATTCCAGCGCGCTTGCCCAAGTTTGACGTAAAGCTTTGGATTGCTGGGCTCATGCTGGAGCGACGTCTGAATCTCTGTCACGTATGGGGCTGTATCGGCCTCCTTTGTCTGCTCCTTACTCTCAGTATGAAGAGGCGCCTGTGCGGGACAGCGGACAATGAAGAAAAGCGAAACGATGCAAGCGGATGTAAGCCGGAGGGTGACCTTCATGAATCGGGGCCCTGACAGTCGAAGAATGTATTCCACGTATGCTCTCACCCCAGGGAAAAATTCGCAAATCTAGAAATGCAGTTCAGCTTGCCTTCCGTCGAAAACGAGCTTCTTTTCATTTCCCAGCAAATTCACAGAGATGTTTCTTCGCAACGGCGGAAGCATGCGCGATTCTGGTGCGAGAGTGAGTGTCAACGTTTTTGTCGCATCGTTCCAGTTCAATCTAGTGCCCATCCATTCGCCCTTGCGGTAGTTGAACGAACGACCGTCATCTTCATATAGGAGAAATGAACCACTGGCGCCGGGATAAATTGAAATCGACAGCGGCTGTTCCACTCTTTCGCTCGTATGCTGCTTGACAGGACCGAGAGGCAAAACAGTTCCCGCAGCAACATAGAGCGGCATAGTTTCGAGATCAACAAAGCGCCTGATCTCCCGGCCTCCTTCCACGCGTTCGTTCGACCAGAAGTCGTACCAACTGCCTTGCGGAAGATAGACAGAACGCGCGGTCGCTGCTTTCTCAACCACTGGTGCGACGAGAATCTGCCGTCCCCACAGATACTGGTCTTGACGCGCAACCGCGATCGGATCTTCCGGATAATGCAACCAGAGGGAGCGCATTATGGGCATCCCAGTGGTAGCGCACTCGCGTACGGCGCTATACAAGTAGGGCAGCATGCGGTAGCGGAGTTCGAGGTATTTTCGACAGATCGGTTCGACCTGCGCGTTGTGGAGTTGGCTGGCATCCGGAACGGCGGCTCCATCGTAGTTGCGGATTTCAACCGGGCCAGGATCGCCAGTATTCCAGCCCCAGGGGAGGCGAAGTTTCCAGGTGCGCCCGTGAGAACGGAATAGAGTGCAGAACGCTCCGAATTGAAACCAGCGTACATACAATTCGGCGGTGAACTCCGGTGTGGGAACGAAACCTCCAATGTCGGTGCCCCAATATGGAATGCCGGTAAGCGATGTGTTGATGGCGATGGGGATTTGCGTCTTCAGTGTTTCCCAGGTGGAGTACACGTCACCAGACCATAGAAACGATGCATAACGCTGCATTCCGGCATAGCCATTGCGGTGCAGGGCATACGGACGTTCATTTGGGCGGTCAATCTGCGGGCCTTCCCAGTGCATCCGGTTGCGTGCCAGGCGTGACGCGATGTCCAGGGGATCGCCCTCGTCGGGCCACCAGCCGTCAACTCCCATCGCGAAATCTTTGCGGTGCGCATCCCAGTAACAACTAGCTTCTTCTGCATCGAACGAGAGCGCGTCGCAAGAGTCATGAACCGTACCGCGAAGTTTGTCGGTCAGGATGACGTCATGAAGCACAACGCGAAAGTTGTCTTCATGCAGCTTCTCAAGGATTTGCTTTGGATCGAAGAAGACCCGCGAGTTCCAGGAGAACGATCCATTTTCAGTGTTCCAGCCCGATGGGCAGAACCCCGTGCCAAGATAAATCAGCGCATCGCATGGAAGTTTCTTTTCGCGGAATGTCTTGGCTTCGGCGAGAACTTCTTCGCGGTTGGCCAGAGTGCGATGCGATTGCTGGTATCCGAAACTCCACAATGGCGGCATTTCAGGATGGCCCGTGAGTCGGGCGTACTCGGCCATGATGGTGGGAGGATCTGGGGAAGCGACGAAGAAGATATCGAGAGCGGCATCAGGATTCGAGGGCTGAAACTTGCTTTGCGGTCCGCTGAAATCGAGTGTCCCGAACGGCTGATGGACAAACATCGCCCAACCCGCGGTACTAATAATCCAGGGAATCGGAACCCGCCCACCGTGCGTGGCCAGGCGGTAACCGCCTTGTCCGCTTTTCATCGGGTCAATTGATCCTCGGCGATCGAACTGTGGCCCGCCTTCGCCGAGTCCGAGCAGCAGTGAAGTTCCGGTGGCAAAAGAGACGATACCGCTATCTGGTTCAATCTCGATCTTTTGAATCTCTCCGCCGTTGGCAGTCGAAATCGCAAACCTAATTGGACTTGTTGAAACGTGAATAAGAAGCCTGCCGGATTTGAATTCCTGGGCAGGAGAGTTATTACGCAAGTGTGCGATGGGCTCGCCCCACGAGGTTTGGACCAACGATCCATCGTAAGGAACTGCGACAGTTTTTCCGCGTGCGACGGGCATCCCTGAGAGGCGCACGGTGTTTTCACTGATGGAGGTGACGTGAATCTCTCGATCCGAAGAGGATTCGCGGAGAAAGGTATTCGCAGCCGACGCGCCACGCGGGAGCACGAGCGCGGTAGAGCAGGCAGCTAGGTGCTTTAACAGCCGCCGTCGGTTCCAGCGCTGCGTCATCCAGTCCATTGCCTCCTTCGATCAGTGCGAGTCGCGGGCGACACGAGCTCCGCTGCGGCCAACAAGAAAATCCAGATCCGCGCCCACATTTGCCTGCTGTACGTGTTCGACGTATAGCTTTTCCCATCCGCGCGTTGGTACTGGCGGAGCGGTCCACTGGGCCCGACGGCGGGCAAGAGTAGCGTCATCGACATCCAAGCGAATTACGCGTTGCGCCACGTCGAGCGTAACGAAGTCTCCGGGCTGTACTAGCGCAAGTGGGCCGCCTGCTGCTGCTTCCGGTGAGATATGTAGAACAACTGTGCCGTAAGCGGTGCCGCTCATGCGCGCATCCGAAATACGCACCATGTCGGTCACACCTTTTCGCAAAAGTTTCGGAGGAAGCGGCATGTTGCCGACTTCGGCCATGCCGGGAAATCCGCGCGGTCCGCAATTCTTGAGAACCATGACACAGCTCTCATCGACATCGAGTGCGTCGTCATTGATGCGGGTGTGAAAGTCCTCGATGGACTCGAAGACTACCGCGCGCCCGCGGTGCTGCAGCAGGTGAGGGCTGGCCGCGGATAGCTTAATCACCGCACCGTCGGGCGCAAGATTGCCTCGCAGCACCGTAATCCCGGCATTCTCTTTGAACGGTTTCGCAAAAGCATGAATCACATCGCGGTTCCAGCAGGGCGCTTCTTTGACATTCTCCCAAATGGACTTTCCGTTAACCGTGAGAGCGTCGCGATGCAACACCCCTGCTCCTCCCATTTCTCTCAGAACCGCCGGAAGGCCGCCAGCGTAGTAGAGATCCTCCATCAAGTACTTGCCGGAAGGCTGCAGATTCACGAGGCAGGGAAGCTTTGCGCCAAGCTGTTCGAAGTCATCGAGCTTGAGCGGGACACCGATGCGGCCAGCGATTGCGATCAGATGGATGACTGCGTTCGTCGATCCGCCAATGGCTGCATTCGTTCGGATTGCGTTTTCGAATGCCTCTCGCGTCAGGATGCGGGACATACACAGATCTTCGCCGACCATCTCGACGATCCGGCGTCCAGTCAACTGCGCCAGCGTATTTCGCCGCGCATCCACGGCGGGAATTGCCGCATTTCCAGGCAAGCTCATGCCCAGGGCTTCGACCATGTTGGCCATTGTGGAGGCAGTGCCCATGGTCATGCAGTGGCCTTTGGAGCGGTGCATGCAGCTTTCGGCCTCGAAGAATTCCGCAATCGGCATCTCACCGGCCCTAACTTGTTCATGCATTTGCCAGACGCCGGTGCCCGATCCGAGATCGTGGCCGTGAAACTTGCCTGAAAGCATGGGACCGCCGGATAGTCCGATGGTGGGCAAGTCGCATGACGCCGCGCCCATGAGAAGCGACGGCGTTGTCTTGTCGCAACCCATGAGAAGAACCACGCCGTCGACAGGATTACCTCGAATGGATTCTTCGACGTCCATGCTTGCGAGATTGCGGAAGAGCATGGCTGTGGGACGCAGCAGAGTCTCGCCGAGCGACATGACGGGAAACTCCAGGGGAAAGCCGCCAGCTTCCCACACGCCGCGCTTTACATACTCGGCGAGCTCGCGAAAATGTCCATTGCACGGCGTGAACTCGGACCATGTGTTGCAGATTCCGATCACCGGCCGGCCATCGAATAAGTCATGGGGCCATCCTTGGTTCTTAATCCAACTCCGATACATGAACCCCATCTTGTCCTGGCGACCGAACCATTCCTGACTACGAAGTTTTTTCATCGATGCATGACTCAAGAATTCTCTAGAAGAATTGAAGATTGTTGAAAGCGTTCCGATGATATCGTAAATCGCGAGGGTAAACGTAATCTCAATCAAGGGAGCAAGGCTCTTGGGTCGGTGGAGAATTGCTGTTCTAGTAACCGCGGCAATTGCGATCAGCTATCTGGATCGCCAGACTCTTCCGGTCGCTGTGAACGCGATTGCGAAGGACATCCCGCTAACCAATCAACAATTTTCCACGCTGCAATCCGCATTTTTGTTTTCCTACGCCCTCATGTATGCGGGCGGTGGAAAGCTGACTGACGCATTGGGAACGCGTCGGGGCTTCACGGTGATCATGATTTTCTGGTCGCTGGCGTGCGCGAGTCACGCGTTGGCGTTTAGCTTCGCAATGCTGGTGCTGAGCCGGTTCCTGCTTGGCATCGGAGAAGGAGGCGGCTTTCCTGCGGCCACGCGGGCGGTCGCGGAATGGTTTCCAACCGACGAGCGGGCGACTGCGATGGGCATTATCAATGCGGGAACGGCCGTCGGAGCCGTGATCGCCCCGCCGCTGATTGCCGTTATCATCACATTCTTGAGCTGGCGATGGATATTTGTGATTACGGGCGCCCTTGGTCTGATGTGGACAGGATGGTGGCGCTTGTCGTATTTCTCCCCGGAGAAAAATTCGAAAATAAGCGGCGAGAGTGGCGGCGAGTTAGCAGCGAATCTACGCTGGATGGATCTATTTCGGATCCGGGAGGTATGGGGAATGGTCGCGGCGAAATTTCTGAGTGATGCGGCCTGGTACTTCTATCTTTTCTGGTTGCCAAAATATCTATACGACGCCCGCGGCTTCGACATCAAGGCGGTCGGTGCGTTCGCGTGGATTCCGTATGCAGCGGCCGGAATCGGTTGTCTAGTGGGCGGCTGGTTTTCAAGTTGCCTGGTGCGTCGGGAGTTCTCACTGAGTGCAGCGAGGAAACTGGCGCTGGGTTTGAGTGCATCGGTGATGCCGCTGGTCATTCTCGTTCCCCATGTCGCCGTGCCGTGGGCAATCGTAATCTTCAGCGTGGCATATTTCGGGCAGCAATCATGGTCAACGCTGGTGATGGTGCTGCCCACCGATCTTCTGCCGCGGCGTGTGGTCGGTTCCGTGGCGGGACTGGTCGGCTTTGGGGGAGCGATGGGCGGAATTGTGTTTGGGCAGTTAGTGGGCTATTTGCTGGATCACGGCATCGGCTATAAGGTTGTTCTTACGCTCGCCGGGATGTTTCATGTCGTCGCCTTCGTTATTATTCTGGTCGCGATTCCTTTGTTCCAGCCTGCCGATATTGAGCGGAGGCTGACATATCAGGGAGCACGATGAAGATTAAAGAAGTACGAACGCGCGTGTTCCGATGGCGTGGCAAGACGGTGCCGTTGCCCCCGCATTTCTGCACGAATCCGATGGATTTGCTGCAGTTGCCGCAGGCGTCGATGGGCACGTTCACCTTCCACGGTTGGCTGGTCGTCGAGATCTTCAGTGACGATGGCCTCGTAGGAATCGGCAACGCAGCGCTTGCTCCGCAAGTCACCGAACAGATGATTGATCTTTATTTGAAGCCATTATTAATAGGTCAGAATCCGTGGGATATCGAATTCCTCTGGCAGCACATGTATCGCAAGACGATGGCATTTGGGCGCAAGGGGATTGGGATGGCGGCCATCAGCGCCGTCGACATCGCGCTGTGGGATCTCTTGGGCAAGTCTGCGAAGCAGCCCGTGTACCGGTTGCTGGGAGGCAGAACGAAGCCGCGGATTCCAGTTTACGCGAGCCGTCTGTATGCAACCGAGCTTGGTGCACTCGCCGCCGAGGCGACGCGTTATAAGAGTGAAGGCTACAAAGCCATGAAGCTTCGCTTCGGATGGGGGCCGACGGATGGGGCCGCAGGGATGCAGCGTAATCTCGAACTGGTTCGGACCGTTCGCGAAGCTGTGGGGAACGAGATCGATGTGATGGCAGACGCCTACATGGGCTGGACACTCGACTATGCAAAAAGGATGCTTCCGCTCCTTGAACCATTTCAGCTTCGCTGGCTTGAAGAGCCCGTCATTCCTGATGACATCCATGGGTATGCCGAGTTGAAATCTTACGGACAAATCCCGATCGCTGGCGGCGAGCACGAATTTACTGTGTATGGATTTCGCGATTTGCTGGAGGCGCGAGCAGTTGACTACATTCAGTTCGATACGAACCGCGTGGGTGGTATTACGCAGGTGCGTAAAATTGCGGCGCTGGCCGAGGCCTACTCGGTTCCGGTGATTCCTCATGCCGGGCAAATGCATAACTACCACGTGGTCATGGCCAGTCTCAATTCTCCGATGGCGGAGTATTTTCCTATGGTAGATGTCGAAGTGGGGAACGAACTTTTCTGGTATCTCTTTGCCGGCGAGCCTAAGGCAAAAGACGGTTTCATCAATCTGGATGATGATGTGCCAGGCCTTGGGCTCTCGATCGATGAGTCCAAGTTGCAAGATTTCGAAGTTGTCGAATAATGCGTGGAGCGGATCAAGTTCTATGACGCGGCTGGTTCAAATCAAAAAGGGTATTGTGCGTCGCGTAGCGCTGGTGGAAGAGCCCCAGCTTCGCGTGCTCGACGGCTGCAATTCTGTTTACGAACTGGCGCATTCGGCCATTAAGGGTCGCGCGACGATCAGCGACCTCGTGCGGAAGAGACTCACGAGCGAACGCCTCGACTATGACCTCGTGTACAGCGGTCGGTCAGAATGGCGATTGTTGCCGCCAGTTGACCATCCCGATGAGGTAGCGCGTTGCATGATTTCCGGAACCGGCCTTACTCATCTTGGCAGTGCGCGAGATCGGCAATCCATGCACGCTGTCGACAGCAATGATATGACCGACAGCATGAAGATGTTTCTTTCGGGGAAGCAGGGAGGGCGCCCGGCTGCTGGAGAGATTGGCACTGCGCCAGAATGGTTTTACAAAGGCACTGGCACTACGTTGCGAGCACACGGGCAGCCTCTTGAGATTCCAAGCTATGCGGAGGACGGCGGCGAGGAGGCGGAGATTGCGGGCGTGTACGTAATCGCGCCGGATGGATCGCCTTACCGCGTGGGGATGGCCGGCGGCAATGAATTCTCGGATCATCGATTCGAGAAAACGAACTATTTGAATTTGGCCAGCTCTAAACTCCGAACCTGCGCGCTGGGTCCGGAACTCGTCATAAACTCGGAGTTTTCCTCCGTGTCTGCGAAAGTAAAGATTGAACGTGACGGTAGCGTGCTTTGGTCTGGGGGCTTCCGAACTGGCGAGGCTGAAATGTGCCACAGCCTGCGGAATCTCGAGCATCATCATTTCAAGTTTGAGGCTCACCGCAGACCGGGAGACGTACACGTTCATTTTTTTGGAACCGATTGCTTGAGTTTCGGCGCCGGCGTTCGCCTCCATGATGGTGACGTGATGGAAGTTGAGTTTGACGGCTTCGGGCGACCGTTGCGCAATCCGGTTCGCTTGGCCAAGTCGGAATCGATGCCGATTGAAGTCAGTTCTTTAGGGTGAGAGTGTAATGTCAAAACCACGCGTCGCAGTTCTAGGCCTCGGTATTATGGGCGGAGGGATGGCAACGCGCCTGCAATTCGCCGGTTTTCCGTTATCGGTCTATAACCGAAGTCGGGAGCGGGCCGAGAAATTTGATAGATCTGGCGCGTTCGTTGCGGCTTCTCCACGCGAGGCTGCTGCGCGAGCCGAGATCGTCATCAGCATGGTCGCGGACGACGCCGCTTCGCGCGACGTGTGGCTTGGGGAAGGAGGCGCATTGGCAGGCGTTGTGGCAGGCTCGCTGTTGATTGAATCAAGCACTCTGTCGGTTGATTGGGTTCGGGAACTCGCTGCTGCAGCGACGGAGAAAAAATGCGAGTTTCTTGATGCGCCTGTGACTGGCACCAAGCCGCACGCCGCATCGGGCGAGCTATTTTTCATGGTAGGCGGCTCGAGCGCAGGCTTCGCCCGGGCGCGAGATATTCTGTCTATCTTGGGAAGGGAAGCGCTGTATCTCGGCCCGAACGGTAGCGGCGCGCTCTTGAAGTTGATTAACAACTTCATTTGTGGGGTTCAGGCTGCATCTTTTGCTGAGGCCATGTCTCTCATTCGTCAAAGTGGCCTTGATCGTGAAAAAAGCGTTTCCGTCCTGAGCAATAGCGCGCTGGCAAGCCCGCTGATTAAAAGGATAGTGTCCGCGATGGCCGCGGACGATTTCACTCCAAATTTTCCACTTAAGCTGATGGCGAAAGATATCCGATACGCGATCAACGAAGCAGCAAAATGCGGGCTTCCGCTCCGGACTGCCACACCAGCCTTAGAAGTCTTTAAACACGCCGTTGGCGAAGGTTTGGGCGAACAAGATTTTTCTGCCGTGGTGAAATCGGTAGGTGGTGGGAACTGAGGTCGACACCTCAAAATCAACGATGTTTGTTTTTACCTGGAAGAAAATCAGCGGCGTCTTGGCTTTATTCACGGTCCTGTCCCCGGGGTTTGCGCAAACGGCTAGTGATCGGGTCAGCGCGATTACCTCAGCGTTGAGCAGCGGGGAATTCGACAAAGCTCTGCAATTGATCGAGCCTGCACTGCAGGGGTCTCCAAAAAATCCGCAGCTCTGGATGTTGCGCGGACTGGCCTACTCGGGAAAGGGAGAACAGAAGACGGCGCTGTCTTCCTACCAGAATGCGCTGAAAATTGCACCCGATTATCTTCCTGCGCTTGAGGGCGCGGCCCAATTGGAGTATGACGCCGGCAGCCCATCAGCGATTCCAATGTTGCAGCACGTGCTTCGGTTGCGCCCCAACGACTTTACCAGTCATGCCATGCTGGCCGTGCTCGCGTACAAGAAGCGAGATTGTGCCACGGCGGTTCAGCACTTTGCCCAAAGTGGTTCGCTGCTGGATTCGCAGCCCGGAGCTCTTCAGGAATACGGTGCGTGTCTGATGGAGCTTAGGCAGACGGAAAAAGCGATCCCCGTGTTTCAGAAGATATTGGCATCGCATCCTGAGGATTCGCGCGCCAGGCGCGGCCTGGCTGCGGTTCAACTTGCGGGGGAACAGCCGGAAGCTGCGCTGGCAACTCTGCAGCCACTTCTGGTTGTCGGCGATCCAGATGTGAACGCGATGCAGCTGGCGGCTGCTGCCTATGAGGCGAATAAAGACACGCCCAACGCGGTCAAAATGCTCCATGACGCCATCGTCAAAGACCCGCGGAATGTTGCGCTCTATGTGGATTTTGCGAATCTTGCGATGACGCATCAATCGTTTCAAGCGGGCATCGACCTGATGAATGCGGGCCTGAATCTCGAACCCAAGTCCGCGGACCTTTACCTGGCGCGCGGTGTTCTCTATGTGCAAATGGCGGACTATGAGAAAGCGGAATCAGATTTTGAAAAGGCCGAACAACTGGACCCACTTCAAGATCTGAGCGCCGCAGCGCAGGGCATGATCGCGGAGGAGCAGAACCAGAACGACCCTGATAAGGCCCTCGCGACGGTACGGTCAAAGCTGGCAAAGAAACCAACGGATGCGTTTCTTTGGTATTTGCAGGCAGCCATCCTTTCGCAAAAAGCGCCCGACCCGGATAGCCCGGAATTCCGGCAAGCAGTGCAATCGGCGAAAAAAGCAATTGCTTTGCAGCCGACTCTTTCGGCGGCGCACAATGTTTTGGGGAAGCTCTACCTGCAGGCGGGACAAAATGCACTTGCGATCAAAGAGTGCCACCTCGCGTTGCAAGGGAATCCGAGCGATCAAACTGCCTTGTACCATCTGATCGTTGCCTTACCAAAGACGAACGATCAGGCAGAGGTTCCTGACCTGTTGAAGCGTCTGGCGAAGGCCCGGCAGGACGCCACTAAAGAAGAGGCGGAGCACAACCGTTACAAGTTGGTCGTGTCGCCGGCCAGCCAATAGCGAACCTGAAGTTCAGTAAACCTTTACTCGCACCCTTCGTTGCCGCGATAATCGTACGTCCCGGAATCAACCCTGATTATGGCCATTTCCCGTCGCTCGTTTCTCGTGGTTTCTTTTTGCGCCACGGCCCAACAATTGCTTGCTCAGCAGCAGGGAATCGCGACCCGGGAGGTGAAGGCGCAGGCGAAGCCGGCCCCGTCGGGTCGACCGTTTTACGCGCACTTCACCGATGTTGCGAAAGAAGCCGGCTTGCATATGCCCGTCATCTATGGCGGTGTGGACTCGAAGAAATACATTATGGAAGCGAACGGGTGCGGTTGCGCTTTCATCGACTACGACAATGACGGATGGATGGACATCTTTCTGTTATCGGGCACGCGGCTGGAAGGCGATCCGCCCGAAGCAACCAATCGGCTCTATAAGAACAATCGCGACGGAACCTTTACCGACGTGACGGAAAAGGCCGGACTCCGAGCTGTGGGATGGGCGAACGGCGTGTGTGTCGCTGATTACAACAACGACGGATTCGATGACATCTTCTGCACGTATTTCGGACAGAATCGCCTCTATCGCAACAATGGCGACGGAACGTTTACAGATGTGACCAAGCAGGCCGGACTGTGGGAAGCGGGGCCGGCGCGGTGGGGAGCCGGATGCGCTTTTTTTGACTATAACCGCGACGGTCATCTGGATCTCTTCGTGTCCAACTACATTCGCTTCTCGTTTGAACATTCCCCCGCGCCAGGCGAAAACTCAACCTGCAACTGGAAGGGCATTCCGGTCAACTGCGGACCACGCGGACTTCCCACGGGCCGGCATTCTCTCTATCGCAACAACGGCGACGGGACGTTCACCGATGTGACCAAGCAGGCGGGCATTGCTGGCGCAACCGAGAGCTACGGAATGACCGTGGTCACCGCGGATTTCGACGAAGATGGATGGCCGGATATCTTTGTTGCTTGCGATTCCACGCCCAGCCTGCTTTTTATGAACAATCATGATGGCACTTTCCGCGAGGAAGGCGTGATGCGCGGTGTCGCATTGAGCGACGATGGCATGGAGCAAGCGGGAATGGGAGTCGGCATTGGAGACTACAACCTCGATGGTCACCTCGACTTGTTCAAGACACATTTCATCGGGGACACCAGCGGCTTCTATCGCAATGATGGGAAGGGAAACTTCGACGAAGTGACCCGCTTGGCCAAGGTAGGAGTCGAAACCCGCTTTACCAGCTGGGGCGCGGGGATGGTTGACCTGGACAATGACGGCTATCCGGATGTGCTCTTCGTCACCGGTAGCGTCTATCCGGAAGTCGAACGCAAGTTGCCGCAGTATCCGTACAAGACCCCGCGGGTTCTGTTTCGCAACTTGGGCAATAATACTTTTGAAGAGCTCGAGACGCAGGCTGGTGACGGAATTACGACCCCACACAGCAGCCGAGGATGCGCCTTTGGAGATTTTGACAACGACGGCGACCTCGACGTTCTGATCGTCAACATGAATGAACCCCCTTCACTGTTGAGAAACGACATGAAGGTCAAACAGAACTGGTTGAAGATTAAGCTTGAGGGAGTGAAATCCAACCGCAGCGCGATTGGAGCCCGAGTCTTGGTCCGCTACGGTGGCAAAGTGCAGGCGCAGGCGGTACTCAGCCAGTCCAGCTATTATTCGTGCAACGACTCCCGTCTGCATTTTGGTCTCGGTGGGTCAAGCATGGCGGAAGTTGAAGTGTTTTGGCCCAGTGGCCTGCACGAACAATTCAAGAAGGTTTCTGTTAACCAGCTGATCACCATTCGGGAAACCTTGGGAATTGTAGCCAACAAAGGATGGAGCCGTTCCTAGCTCCCTCCGCGCCTTCCGGGAAAACGTCGACGTTCCAAAAAGTTCTTGACAGTGTGCGGCGATAGTATTTATACATTACGCGCTGGAGTAAACGTTTTCTCAATAGTCCCAAAGACCCTTCATCGCTAGGCAAGACTTTTTTGTGGAGGAATCCATGCCGCGAAGCATGCTGACTCGCCGTTCGATCTGCTTGTTCTCAATCCTCGTGATCTCCGCCTCTGCGGCCTTTGCACAATTCACCGCCAGCATCCAGGGAGAAGTAAAGGACCAGACCGGCGCGGGTGTTTCCAAAGCGAAAATTGTGCTGGTGAACACCGCGACAGGAAGCACCGCGATCGCCACGAGCGACGATTCGGGGAACTATCGTTTCGTCAGTCTGGCCCCGGGCAAATATAAAATTACGGCTGAAGCGCCGGGCTTTTCGAGATCCGAGGCGGGCGTCACGCTTCTCACGGAACAAAATCTGGATGTGCCGATCGCGCTGAAGGTGGGCTCAGCGAGCGAGTCCGTAGTGGTAAGCGCCGAGGCGCCCGTGGTCGATACGGCGGACAGTCGCACCCAGTTGACGATCGAGAATCGAGCGGTAGCGCAGTTGCCGATCATCGGGCGAAACCTCGTCACGCTGGTGACCCTGGCGCCGGGAGTTTCCGGCTTGGGAACAAGCACCTCGGGAAGCCCGGCCTCCGGCGTGGATAATTACTCCACCGAAGAGCAAGTTGATGCCAGCGCCAACGGCCAGGGGCAAAACAACAATCAATACGTGGTGGACGGCCTTGATGTGACCAGTGGCATTCGGCAGGGCGTCCTCAATCTGACCCCACAACCTGAAGCGATCCAGGAAACCAGTGTTCAGGTCAACACATTTTCCAGCGAGTACAGCCGCGCTGCCGGGCTGCAAACCATGTTTACGACAAAATCCGGGACCGATCAGTTTCATGGTTCGGCTTCGGACTGGTTTAACTATCAGGGCATGTTCGCGAATCAGCACTTCGTGAGTTCGGGAACGAGCCCCTACAAACCTTTCCACTCGAACAATATGGACTTCGCCATTGGAGGCCCGATTGTTCCGCATCACAACAGTTTCTTTTACTTTGCGGTCGAGCCACTGCGCTCATCGTCGAGCGCTGGCGGGTCGGCTACATTCGCGGCTCCAGAATTCATTTCATTCGCAAAAACGAATTACCCGAACACGGTCGGCACGCACGTGCTCACTACATATTTGCCGTCCGGCATTGGCGGTGTGACTGTCCTCCAAACGGGACAGGACGTATTCGGATCGGCTCCGGGTGGTTGCGGGACAACAGCCGGGCAGAACGGAGTGCCTTGCACATTGCCGGTGATTGACCAAGGCTCGTTCGGTGCAACGTCAATTCGGAATGGCACGCAATACTTTGCCCGCATCGACCAGGGATTCAAGAAGGACAGAATTTACGTCAGTCTTTTCCGGACGCTCTTGCTTACCGGGGCACCGTCGCCCATGCCGCAATTCTCCGCGTTGAACAATACTTGGCAGGTCGCGGGGCAAGCATCTTGGACGCACACTTTTTCGGCCACTACGCTGAATGACTTCACTGCCGGTCTGAGCAGGGTAGAAGGTGTTTTAGGGAGCGGTGCCAAGGACTACACCGTGCCGTCCATATCAGTAAACGGGATCAACGCGGATTCCGGCCAGGCCTACGGTGTCGGCTTCGCGCAGGGCGACTTCATTCAACACAATTATCACTGGCGGGATGTCCTTACGCATGTACGAGGTACGCACACTTTGAAGTTCGGTTATGAAGGCTGGTATGGGGATGACGTCGAACCCTTCCAAGGTCCCTGGTCGCAGCCGAAATTTTCGTTCAACAATCTATTGACTCTGGCAAAGGATGCTCCCACAAACGAGAACGGCATCATGTACAACCCGGCAACCGGGCACCAGCAACTGTGGAATTGGGACGCGGCTTCCAGAACCTTCGGACTGTTTGTTGAAGACACCTGGAAGGCGAGAAGAAATCTCACCCTTACTTTGGGCCTGCGATATGACGACAGTGGCAACCCTTGGTCCAAGAGTGCAGCGACCGTGTTCGGAAATTTCTACCTCGGTACGGGCGACACCGAGCAACAGCAAGTAGCGAACGGCTACGCGAAAGCGACGCATAATGCTCTGCTGCACTCGGTGAATAACTTGTTCAGTCCGCGAGTTGGAGTCGCCTGGGATCCTTCGGGAAAGGGCGACTGGGTAGTACGCGGTGGTTTTGGCGTGTACAACAACTGGCTGACGTCGGCGAACGTCCAGGAAGAATTCCGAGGCAGTCCTCCAGGTTTGGTCTTGCCTACGTTTTTCGCGGGGACTGCAACCCCTCCGATCTTTGTTCTCGGAACTGGCAGCAAACCGCCCTTTGGTTTCACATTCCCGACTTTCCAAGGTGGGCTTAATGCACAAGGCGGAGTTGTGGGTGCCAGTTTCTCCATCGGCGGGATTAATCCGTTGCTAAAATCGCCGAAGGCAAATGTCTGGTCGGCAAGCGTGGAGCGAAAGATCGGCAGCTACTTTGCCGCAACGGCGGGTTACAACGGATCTCACTCCTATGACATCGTCGGCAACGGAAACTCGATCGGCAATGTCTCCTATGGCGTAAACATCAATGTTTTGCCGAACGATCTGATCATTCACAACAGTATTGCTCCAACTCGGCTGAATCCCAGCTTTGGGTCGATCACTTACGCCGACAATGATCGCTATGGCAACTACAACGCTGTTTACTTCGATTTCAAAGGGCGCTTCTCACGGGGATACGTGGACGTTTCTTACACTCATTCGCGTTCCAAAGATGACGCGCTGGCCTATCCATCTCCGCTAAATCCGGGTCAATACTACGCACCTTCGGTTTTCGACGCGCCAAATCGCTTCTCTCTGAGCTTCAACTATTCAGTGAAAGGGCTGAACGGCGGGAGAGGAGCCGTGGGTTATGTCACCGGGGGTTGGGGAATCAGCGGAACGAGCATTTTCCAGTCTGGTTATCCGTTGACGGCCGGCAACACCAATTCGTACCAGCCGGTGTGTACTGCGGGCAACCCAAATCCTTGCCCATCGGCGGCGAATCCCGCGATTGGCTATGCGCCTGGAAGTGGAGACTACAACGCAGACGGGAATAATTTCGACTACCCGAATGCTACGAGTTACAGCCAGTTGACAGATAACAAAGCTTGGCTCACGGGGGCCATTCCCAAGAGCGACTTCGCCGTTCCCACATTCGGTACGGGCGGCGGAAACGAGAGGCCGATGCAGTTCCGTGGACCGAACTTCATCGAGACCAACGTCAATTTCTACAAGGACACAAGGATCACGGAACGGGTCAATTTCCAAGTCCGGTTCGAATTCTTCAATCTTTTCAACCGAGCAAACTATGCTTGGAATGGCACGACTGGAATCGATACGAACTTCCCGGATGGAAATTTCGGCCGGGCGACGGCATCGCATGAGCCCCGATTCTGGCAACTGGGAGGCAGGATCTCCTTCTAGATCGGCAGCGAGCAGAATACGGCGGCTGGCACGCTTCCTGCGAGGCGAGCTGGCCGCTTGTTGTTTAATGCGCGTAGGGCGGACGCATTCGTCCTCCCACGACCTCGGGCCGAGGCTAGCGCCCCGGACGAATGCGTCCGGGGCTATCTATGAGGCACAGAAACAGTCGCACCTCTACCCAGTGTCGTTTGGAGAGGATAAGCTTGCCGTCGGTTACCATGTCAGGATCACGCATTTAGATTTCAGATTCACATGCATCACCGCGAGGTACTCGGGCCAGTGATGACAGAAATGCTCGCCAGTCGAAAGCTGGCGGTTGTGCTGGTCCCTATGCTTGTCCTTTCCATTGCGCTCGCCCAAACTGCCCGAGACCAAGTTGCTCCAATTGCTTCCGCTTTGCGGAACCAGCAATTTGACCAGGCACTTGAACTTCTTCGTCCCGCGCTTCAACGATCCCCGGGGAACGCCGAGTTGTGGACGATGCAGGGTGTCGCGTACGCAGGGCGAGGGGAAAATAAGCAAGCACTCTCGTCATTTCGCAGTGCGTTGAAGATATCCCCGGACAATATCCCGGGATTGCAGGGAGCCGCGCAAATCGAATACGAGGCCGGCAATGTAGCAGGCATTCCGCTGTTGCAACACCTGCTTCGCTTGAGACCCGGAGACCCCACGACCAATGCCATGCTGGCGGTATTGGAATATCAGGAAGGAAACTGCAAGGCTGCCGTGCAGCATTTCGCGGCAGCGAGCAGCCTGTTCGAATCAAAACCAGAAGGGCTTCATGCTTACGCTACATGCCTGGTAAGACTCAAACAATTCAACGAAGCCGCGAGAGTTTTCCAGGAGTCTCTAGCTCTCAATCCCGGTGATCGACGAGAGCGGCAAGTGCTGGCGTCCATCCAGTTGGCGGCTCAAAAACCGCAAGAAGCCCTTACTACGCTGGACCCCATGCTAGCAAACTCGGCGGATGCTGCCACTCTCGACCTCGCGTCGGCGGCATACGAAGACGCTCACGACACCGAGAAGGCCGTCGATAGTCTGCGACAGGCCATTTTGCTCGAGCCGCAAAATGTAAATCTATATCTAGACTTCGCAGCGATCTCAGCGACACACCAGTCATTTCAGGTTGGAATTAATGTGGTGAATGAGGGCATTAACTTGCAGCCTAAGGCTGCGCCCCTCTACTTTGCACGCGGCGTTCTCTATGTCCAACTGGCGGAATATGAAAAGGCGCAGGCGGATTTCGAAACGGCGTATAAACTCGATCCGACGCAGTCGTTGAGTGCTGCTGCCCAAGGCTTGGCCGCAGTCCAGGAAAACGACCTCGACCATGCGCTGGCCAGTGTTCAGGAAAAGCTCGCAGGCAGGCCCAACGATCCAATCCTGCTTTATCTGGAAGCCGATGTTCTTACCCAGAAAGGCTCCGAGACGGGAAGCCCGGAATTTCAAACCGCAATGCGTGCGGCGAGGAGGGCCGTCGCCCTGCGTCCGACGCTCGGACCGGCTCATGGGGTGCTGGCAAAACTCTACTTGCAATCGGGAGAATATGCGGAAGCGGCAACCCAGTGCCGAAAGGCGCTTGAGAGCGATCCCAAGGATCAGACGGCGTTATATCACCTGATCCAGGCGTTGAGAAAGAGCGGCAAGAACCATGATATCCCAGACCTGCTGAAGCGACTCGCCTCGCTCCGGCAGGAAGCAACAAAGGAAGAGCGCGAGCAATATCGCTACAAACTGGTCGAAGGCGATGCACCTGCCAAATAGTGCGCGCTCAAACCAGCAGCCCGGCCGCCATCGGCGCGACTCCGTTCAAGCCGGAGGCACTCTCAAGCTTTGAGCTGGACGTAGGTGCTGTAGCTTTCCTTGTCAATCGTCATGAACGGTCGCATCGTAATGCTTTTTCCATCCACCGAGTTGGCCGACCAGTCTCCTGTCGTGTTGTTCGCGGCTTTCGCCTGCAGCAACGCATTGCGATCGAATGTTGGTTGCGACTCAGACACCGCCATCAATACGAGGGGACCCTGCATCAAAGCTACGACGTCAGGATGATTAGCATCTACGGTCTCGAGCCGCAGAGGCGTGGGCAGCTCAAGTTCTACGCGGTCTCCATCTTTCCAGGTGTTGCGAAGGCTGGCGAAAGTGCCCGGCTCAACTTCTCCAGTAACTCGCTTTCCGTTCACCATGAGAACGGGGCTGGGCGTCGCCCACGCCGGAATGCGAACGTATAACGTGTACTCCTTCGGGGCCGATGCGGATACTTGAATCTGAATCTTGTTGTCGAACGGATACTTGGTTTCCTGCCGCAATCCATACTTTCCGCCCTGGTCGCTCCAGCGAACGCTAGAAGGAGTGAACAGATTTACGTACACGCCATCGGCTGAGCGCAGGTATGTGCTGATGTGATAATCCGCCGCCAGCTGAGGAAATGTTCCCGAACAGCAGGGCCATTTTTGTCCATACCAGACTTTCTTGCCGGTGGTGGCGTAGTCAGAATAGTAGAACGACGTTCCATCCGCTTGGATCGGCCACGCGCCCAAGATGGTGTTGTAAAGAACACGCTCCATGCTGTCGCCATAGCGCGCGTTTTTCGTGACACGCAGTAGATAGCGCGTGATCTTGAAGTGACCGTACGCTCCGCAGGGAGTCTCAAAGCTCGCATG